>Ga0272441_10008082_pt1 | contig 16816 bp, 11 predicted proteins | sample SSMProp6N_FD_193582 | JGI IMG/M metagenome (GOLD analysis project Ga0272441, IMG submission 193582) | Marine sediment archaeal communities from Little Sippewissett salt marsh, Falmouth, MA, United States - SSM-Prop-6N | ecosystem: Environmental > Aquatic > Marine > Wetlands > Sediment ...
GGTCTTCGGGGCTTCGGAAGGGTCCGAGACGCTGCCTGGACGCGATGATACGGCCGGCGAGGACCGGTCCGACCCCTGTGATTTGCTCCAGTTCCTTGATTTGTGCCCGATTCACGTCCACGAGCCGGGTGAACGGCTCAACCCGTGGAAAATCAGGGTCGGGACGGCGGGCAGATGGAGCGAAGCCGAAGGCCAGGTGCGGCGTGAGGACGCGAACCGCGTGTGGCCCGATTCCGGGTACGCGGGCCAGGTCTGATGGACTCCGGAACTGACCCCCCGAAACCCGCTCTTTCACGATCGCCTGCGCCCGGACCGGCCCTACGCCAGGAAGGCGTCGCAACTCGGCCACTGCGGCCGTGTTGGGGTCGAGCCTCTCGCCAGGGCCCAGTGGGCGGGCAGCCAGCTCTTCCTCCGCCACCCGGTCGGAGACCTTCCGCCGGGTGGAGGAAAGGCCCCGGGAAGGCTGGCCGTCAAGCGCGCCGGCTTCAGTCCACGAGAAATCGTCCGGCTTCGGACCCAGGCCCAGCCGCGCCGTCGCCCCCAGAAGCAGGAGTCCGGTGGCCAGGAACAGGGAGCGCAGTTCGGTCCTGTTGAAGTACGTCATGCGTCCTCCTCCCGGCCGCGATATGCCACGCGGTCTCAACGGGAGGTGAACAGATCAACGGTTGAACTGGGTCTGGCCCTCGCTGGCCCGGAAGAAGAACCGGCCGAAGATGTTGAAGTTGAACTGGCTGGACGCTTGCTGCCGTCCGACCCCGCTGGCGCGCTGGACCCAGGACAGCTGTATGCCCAGCGAATAGCCGGTGAAATCAGTGTCCAGCGAGAATGCGGCGTTCTGGGTCGTCTGGTCCGTGTGCGTCGTGCAGTCGTCCCGGAAGGTCTGGTCCACGTCCCCGAAGCCCGAGCCGCCCAGGGCGCGACAGTCGGAGTTGCCGCTGTTGGAGTAGTCGAACGAAATACGCAGGTCGTTCTTCACGAACGGGATGAAACCCGGAGGCGGGAGAAAGCCTGAAAGACGAACTGAATGAGACGCTCGATTCGTCTGACTCAGCCCCGTCGCATCGAGTCTCTCCGACGCCGTATTGTCGAAGTCGTACGTGATGTTGAACCCGCTCGTCAGGATGAACACCAGTCCGACGGATCGGACGGTCTGTTCACTTCCCCGGTCCTGTCCGGTCGTCGTACTCGTATTGGAAGAGCGCGTGCGCCAGCTTCCCGTCACGTTGATATCCCGCACGACACCGTCCACGAGGCCGGGGATCGGGACGCTCCGCCAGCGGACCCCCAGCGACGGCCATTCGCTGTCCTTGATCCGGCGCTCACTGAGGGGGGTGATGGTCAGTCGATCGGACGAACTGTACGCAATGTCGAAATCGAGCCCGAGAGGGAACAGGTACCCTCCATCGACCGACCACGAACGGGTGTCACCCGCGGCGGAGGCCGTATCCGCGCCTATTACGCGCATGCTGTTGAAGCCCGTCAGGACCAACTGGTCCCACAGCGAAGGGGCAAGATCCCGACGATCATAGGTCGAGTTGACGGCCTTGCGCCAATCGATTCGTACAGGTGTGAGCCGGTCCCAGAACGCCCTCAGGCTCCGCGCCATTCCGGTGGCCTCCGGCCCTCCCGCTACTCCGAGAACCGAGAGGAACTGGTCGGGACGAACCTCGAATTGGAAGCCCAGGTCTCGCTGCATGGACAGGTCTCGAACCAGGGTCGTGTCACCGTCCAGGTCCTGTATGTACGAGACGTTTCGGTTCGTACCGTAGTCCGTGTTCATCGCGAAATCGGTATCGAACCAGCTCGCCAGCCGAGGACGCCACGAGAGGTCCGTCCGAACGTTGCGGCTGGTTTCCCACCCGACGTCCATTCCCAGGAACGTGCGTGACGCCTGCTCCAACTCCGCCTGGCCGGCCGGCCGGGATGCCCGCAGACTCGGGGATACGAGATCGCGTGCGGATTGGAAGTCGAATCCCCACACGATCGACGGAAATGGCTGCAGCTGAAACCCCGCTCGCGGACGGAGTACATGCTGCAGGTCTACCGTCGCAATCACGTCGTCGTCCGTCGCCTGAAACGTGCTCGTCTGGTATCGCTTCCTGGAGTCCTCAGATCGGTTCAGAGCGGCTCCCAGGTTGAGGTTTCGTGGAGTCCACCGGAATCGCATGCCCTTGAAGTTCTGCATCAGGACACTCTGAGAGATGACGTCGGGCAGCACGTCGATGGCTGATCGCAGGAATCCCGGAACCAGCGGGAAGGACTTGTCGATCACGTCTCGCGCCCAGGCCCCGGTTGCACCCCAACCCGAACCACTGGCCTCCGACAGTGTGGCCGTCGTCGTCGCGCTCCGCGACGTGTATCCGAGGCGAAGGCCGTCTATCGTGGCCCGAAGCAGCGGACTTCCGGAGCGTGTCCCCTTGGAAAGCGCGACGTTCCACCGTGTCTCCGAGAAACCGCCCGTGCGCAGATTCTCGAGGGGCGCCGTCAGGACATCGGTCTGCGGCAGGAAGTAGGGGTCCTCCCCATCGGACACGTAGGCGAACCCGACCGGCATGTTCAGTCCCCACGAATCGGGGAGGAACTTGCCGACCTGGAGAGTGGCGCGACCGCCGTAGTCGAGCTGCCGGATGAACGAAGGCGTCTCGCCGAGCTGGCGGTAGAACGGGTTCACCGTGTTCACGTTGGCCTGGAGGGAAAGCACATCCGCCAGGTCGACCTGGACGTCCGCCAGGCCCGCGACGCCGTTCTGGTCCGGGGCCTCGTCCAACCGTATGTCATTGACCCACAGCTCGCCGGGCCCGGCGTCCACTGTCCCCACGTTCTCGATACCGAGCGCCATTTCCCGGATCGCCGACAGGTTCGGGGCCCGGGACCGGTCGTTGATCACCAGGGCCAGGGTGCTGTCCCCGTCGGCCAGCACATCCACGTCCCACAGAACGAACGTCGTGTCGCCTGGCAGATTGGATCCGTTCGCGTTGATCAGCCGCTCGGCCTCCGCTCTGAGCGCCAGGATCCGATCGAAATCGATGAAGTCTTCTGGAAGCCAGTCCGCGCGGGTCGGCTGGTTGGGAGAGTTCTCCAGTGGGACCCGGTACATGTAGAAGTTATTGGCGTCGAATCCCATGCGGATGAAGAAGCGCAGGCTGCCTCCGGGACCCCAGTCCTCCCCCTGCGCCAGGCTCCAGGCGCGCATGCGGCCGTACGGCAGGAAGTCCCGGGGTCGATCCGTGAACTTCCGGAACACCTCTACTCTCTCGCCCACCGGGATGTCGGAGAAGGCGATCTGCAGCGCCTTCTCGTTGATCGCGGCGCTGGAGAGATTCAACTCATCGGTCTTGTCTGCCTCCTGGTCGAAGATCCCGGGCGGCGACACGTAGCCCTGGTCCACGGTCGAGATCGGACCGACGGCAACCTGCCCGGCGGTGCCCGGCGTATCCCCTATCGGGCCGGTGACGCTTCCGGTCCCGGCCCGCTTCAGCCAGGGCGACCCGGTGAACTGCATGCGACTCAGCAGCACCCGGGCATTGACCGCGCTGGTCAGAGTGATCCGCACGTGCTTCACGTTCTGCTGTTCGTTGCCGGTCGCGTTCTCCTGTAGATCCGGGAGACGCAGCGGCAGCCGGTACAGGTTGAATTCGAACTCGCCACCCGTCGGCCGGTTCAGGTACCTGGATGGCTGCGTGAGCGGAACGATGTAGCGGAAGTATCGTTCGTCCGTGTTCAGGAAGTTGTCGCGATTCAGGTCTTCGCTGTCCTCCAGGCCGTTGTTGTTCGTGCAGTTGGCGCGTGGATCTCCGAGCGGCCAGGCCGAAGCGTTCCGCTCTGACCGGCACCCGGTGCCCCACAGACCCGTATCGTCCTGGCTCCCCCACACCCCGACGATCGGGTCGACCTCCTGGTCCAGGCTTCCGATACCTGACAGGTTCCCGAGCGAATCCGCGACGAAAGCGTCCTCGTTGATCGTGCCGATATCGACGATCAGGGCCAGGCTCTCGTCGGTGTTGCCCACCGTGGATGCGTAGAACTCCAGAAACTCGCTCGTCGTCAGGTCGATTCCCGACTGCGAGAGTACTGTGGTCATGGAGAACCAGCCCGGCTCCGTATCCGGTGGCTCCGACGCGGTGATCCACAGCACGGTCTCCCGCGATCCCGCGTTGAGAACCGTAAGCTGCGGATCGATCTGGTTGACGAGGAGCGAACCACGCAGGGTCCCGTTGTCGTCCCACTGGGACTGCCATGCGGTGGTCAGCTGATTGTCGAGACCCGGCACGGCGGGGAGGAAGCCGTCGCTGACGTCGGCCCGACTCACCAGTGACCCGTTACGCCAGGCGCGCGTAGTCAGACCCAGGCGGACTCCATCGCCGACCTCGAAATCCTCCACCCAGGTCGTACCGATCCGATTCGTAGTCGGACTCGATGCGGCGAGTTCTCCCGAGAACTTCACGCGTGACGCCCGGTCTGTCCGGATGCCGGGCAGAGTGTTCACGAAGTTGTCCAGGGCGCGCGAGGGAAAGTCGAAGTTCGCCACCGCGCCCAGGAGGTTCACTCCGCTCGGTTCGAGACCGATCTCGGGCCGCGTGAGGACCGTTCCCTCCTTCTGGAACATCGACACCATGCTGATCGTGCCGTGCTCGCCCAGCGCATAGTCGCCGGTGAACCCCAGGATACTCTTAGTCCCCACCTGGAAGAGCGGCTTCTGTTCGAATCGGACCGCCAGTTCCGGGTTGTCGGCCCCCGCGAACAGGTCTCCCGGACGGAGCAGGGTGAGTTGTCCGATGTCGTAGTCGATCGTGTAGTCTTCGCCGGAGATGAGATCCCTGCCGTTCAGCGTCACCCGCTCGCTTCCCTGCCGGATGCCGATCGCGCCGAGCGAGAAGGAGCTCTGTGCCTCGGAACTTCGGGCGCGGTACTCCAGGTTGAGCCGGTACAGGTACGCCGTCTCGCGGTTCTGATCCAATTGCTCGTCGTAAATCGCCGCGTTCTTGTCCGATTCCACCAGCGGGAACGGTTGTCCCTGCAGGGCCGGGACCCGGTTGTCCTGGATTGGGGGTGGTGTCTTGAACGGCTCCTGCGCCTTGAACACCAGGTAGACGCCCGTGAGAACGTTCGTCCCGGCGAACTCACCGCTCGAGCTCGGGCGCCAGATCCGTCCGTCGTCGAGGTTGTCGTCCCGTGGCTGGTCGTCGAGGCCGAAGATCTCGAGGAACGAGTACTCGGTCTGATCGGCGGTGCGCACGACAGGACCCGACTCGACCGGGCCCTGCGACACCACGAGCTTCACGCTGCCCCACTCCACGTCGTTCGAACTGGAGATCCGGTAGATGTTGTGCATCTCTCGGTCCCAGGTGACGCCTCCCGGACGGTGGGTCTCGGCGTCCTTGAACAGCTCGAGAACCGGAAGCTCGCCGGTGCCGGTGTTCGTCAGCTCACGGAATATGTCCTCGGCATTGTAGTCGCCGATCGTGTCGCCGCTCGCGGCGATGTACGCTCCAGCCAGGGCCTCGTCGCGTTGAACGCGAGATCGAATCGCGACCCACAGGCCACTGCGGTGAACGATGTACTCCTCGCCCTCCACCAGCGGTCGGTAGAATCCGAGGAATTGAACGCTATCAGGAACCGTAGGATCGTCCTCCAGCGGAGAACGGGCTGCCAGGCCGCGGGCCTGGATGATGCCTTCCTGGACATTCTGTTGCTGACCTCCGCCGGCAACCTCGTGCCGGTAGAGCTTCACGGAGGATGACGGACGGAGGTTGGCCGGCACCTCCGTTCCCTCGAGTGCCAGGATGTCGATGTACGGATAGCCCTGGATCTGGCGTGGGTCGACCAGGAAAAAATACTGCCCCGTCTGGTACGCGGCGTCGTCCAGGGTCGCCTGGAAATCCTGCAGAACGGAGCTCTCTCCCCCCGACCCCCCGACGTCGAGCGTGATGTTCCGGTCGAGTACGTTGCCCTCCTGCTCGGCGAGTACGCCCCGCAGAGTCAGGGGACCCAGCCGGGCGTCCGTGCGAAACCCGAAGTTGCCGGCCGGGATACCGCGAGAGAGGTACTGGGAACGGGGTAGCGGCAACGTGACCTGCCCCACTTCCGCGAACTCGAGAATCTCGCCCGGCTTGCCCTGGTAGAAGACGTTCAGATCGTTCACGGCGTTGAACTCGCGTGTCTGATCGAAGTCGACGTTCACGTGGAATCGTTCGGAGATGGTCCCGCGGACCAGTGCCCGGAGCTGGAATTCGGGCGTGACCGAGGGAAACGCCCCCGCGTTGCATTTCTGCCCCACGTTGATGGTGCACGGGTCGAAGCTCTGCCACCTGTTGTTCAACTGCCCGCTGCCATCCAGCTCCAGCTCGAGATCCGCGTACTTCTCGAGAACATCCGGCAGGATGTCGATCCGCTGTTCCTGCACCACCTGCTGAACCAGTGAGTCGGTGGCGGCCGGCTGCAGTTCCGAGAGAAAGCGACGACGGCTGAACCCGTCGGGGAACTTGTCCACCGAAAGACCGAGCCAGGATAGTGTGTCGGCGCGCGCCGCCAGGCTCTGGTCGGTCCTCGCCCCCTCGGCGGCCAGCCACCCGCGGGCACTCGTCCACCGGTAACGCACGAGTTCCGAGCCATAGACTTCGAGGACCCTGTCGAGGCGAGTGTCCCACGGATACGGAAGCGTGGTCATCCCGAGTCGAAGTCCAGCCGGCCGACTCTGCTGCGGGGGGATGGTGTCGGCAGCGACCAGGTCGGTGGCAGCGGAATCGGTCGCGGTCGGGTCGGTCGGCGCGACGTCCGCGGCAATCGCCTCTACGGATGCGGTATCAGCCGGGGGAATGGTGTCGGATACAGCCGGGACCGGTACTCCGCCCACATCCTGTCCGGGAAGAGCCCGGACGCACAGGATCGAGAGCGCGAGCACGGCCAACGGCATGGCCACTTTGCGCCGACGCGGCCTCGACGCGCCGGGCCTTCGTCGGAACAAGACGCTGAGCCAGGACATGGACGGCGCAATATATGGAGGCCTGCCACGCGGCGGAAACTGGATCCCGCATCCCGCTTACCGGCGCCCCGGAGCCGCGTGGGTCGGGGCGGCGGGTGCGCGACCGAGAGCTGACGCGGTCTGGATATCAGAAGATCAGCGTGATTTCCGCGGGAGCTGTGATCGGTCGGCCCATGCGGCGGCCCGGCTTGTAGTCCATCCGCATGTAGGTGTCCGTCAGGCGTCGATTGAAGCTCGAATTGGGCGTCCGCGGTCTCAACTCCACCTCCAGCGCACGGCCTTCGGCACTCACGAGAACCCGGATCTGGACGGTGGTCCCCTTGATTTCGTCGGGGGGGTCCCACTCGGGGACGATGACGCGCGGCTCCGGCGCCGTGACCCGAAACCGCCCTTCGGCCTCGGTGCCTCCGTCGCCGCGCCCCGTACCGTCGGGACGTCCAGGGCCGTCGTCAGGCCCGGGAAAGGCAACGCCACTTCTCATGTCCGCGAATCGCGCCTGGAGCTGGGGCTCCGGTGGCATACGCACCTCGACTTCAGGTGCGTCGAGGTCGGGCACTTCGTCGGGCGGTGGAGGAACCACGATCTCGCGGGGCGGCGCCAGGGCGATCGCCTGCATGATTCCACCGCCGGGCGCGGCTGCCGCGTCCCCCATCCTGAGTCCCGCCGCGACGGTCCCGGGCAGCGGCTGAAGATCGGCCTTCCACAGCAGGAATATGAACCCGTGCAGGACCACCGATATCGCCAGACCGACCAGAGCCGTCCGCCTGTGCCGGCGGGCATTGTCGCTCGCCGAAGACGGGAAGCGGCCGTCAGCGGCTCGATTCCTGGTCTGGGGTTCGTCCATCTCTCTCGTCCCACCCACTAGGGGTCGTCCCTCGGGTCAGCCCGACCCTCGCCGGATCTCTCACCTGTTTCTAACTCTGTGGAGAGCCCCATGTTCCCGCTTGCCGGTCCCCGGACGCGAGAGCAGATTGGGCCACCTGTCTCCAGCGACGCGCGGGTCGCGTACGCATCACGGTCTCCCTTCGGCTGCGGACGGGACGTGTCATGCGCTTTGCAATGTCCATCTCCCTGTTCCTCGCGATGCTGAGCGCCGCGTGCTGGCGGATCGGAGAACCGACGGAGAGCGCAGCTGTCGTTTCGTGGGCCGCGTTTCCGGATACGGTGGTGGTGGGCCAACCGTTCTCGTTCGAATTCGCGGGGCCGGTTTCGCCGGATGCCTGTGGTCGACTGGACACCGCGATCGTACAAATGGAAGGACCCGCGATACGGCTTTCGGGCCGCAGAAGCGTGTACGACACGATGTGCGCGAACAGCCCGGTTGCCTTCTACGAGGCCCGGCCGCTGCAGATTGAGGGCGCGGGACGGTACCGCGTGTCCGCCGGCGGACTCGAGTTCGGGGAGATCGTGGCCGTGGATTCCGGTCGGTTCTCGGCGATGAAGGCGCGGGGTGAAGGAACGGTCGCCGAAGCCGGTGGCTGCCTGCTCTTCGGTCCGGGCTGGGTGGGGAACCAGCGACCCTTCGTGCTCCGCGGTGCGCCTCCCGAGATCCGCTCCCAGGTGGACACGGGAAAACGCGTGCACGTGGTCGGGGTCCTGGCCGGGTTCAGCCTGTGCGGAGCCTTCGGCTCTCGGCCGGTGATCGCCGTTGACACCGCCTGGGTGACCGATCGACATATCGATGACTACTACAGTCAGAACTGACCAGCGGAGGAATCACATGGTCCTCTATGAAGAGGCCGACGTGTCCGGCAGTGCCGTGAACGACAGTTTCAACAGAAGACTCGCCGGCGAGCTGGCCGAGATGCAGGAGCAGGGGGTGTACAAGACCCTCCTGCACATCATGGGCATGCAGGGCGCCGTGGTCGAACTCGAGGAATTCGGCGAGACGGTCAACCTGTGTTCGAACAACTACGTCGGCCTGTGCGACGTCCCGGAAGTGGTCGAGGCGGTCCGGGACGGGGCAACCCGGTACGGGGCGGGAACCGCGTCCGTGCGGTTCATTTGCGGGACGTGGGACATCCACCGGGAGCTGGAGGATCGGATCGCCGACTTCCTGGAGACCGAGGCCTCCATCACCTACACCTCCTGCTGGAATGCCAACGGCGGCCTGTTCGCCCCTCTGCTGACGGACGAGGACGCGCTGATCAGTGACGCGCTGAATCACGCCTCGATCATCGACGGAATTCGCCTGTGCAAGGCGGAGCGCCACGTCTACAAGCACATGGACATGGACGCCCTCGAGGACGCACTCAAGAAGACGATGGACAAGCGCCACCGTATGGTGATGACCGACGGCGTGTTCAGCATGGAAGGAGAGATCGCTCCCCTGCCGGTGATCCGGGAACTGTGCGACCGATATGATGCCGTTCTCACCGTGGATGACTCACACGCGACAGGCGTGCTGGGTGACACGGGTCGCGGCACCCCCGAGCATTTTGGCATGCACGGCGAGGTAGACATCATCACGTCGACGCTGGGCAAGGCGCTGGGAGGCATGGCGGGCGGCTTCACGGCAAGCAGTCGGCCGGTGGTGGATTACCTGGTCCAGCGTTCGCGTACGCAGTTGTTCACGAACGCGATTCCGCCGCATTCAGCGTGTGGCGCGCTGGCCGCGATCGACTATCTGGAGGCGCACCCGGAGCGTGTTCAGAAGCTGCGCGACAACACCGACTACTTCCGCCGAAACCTGGTCGGACTCGGGTTCAACCCGATCGAAGGCGACACGCCGATCGTACCGGTCGTCATCGGAGAGACCGCCGCCGCCATGCGGATGAGTCGGGAGCTGCTGGACGAGGGCGTGTTCGTTATCGGATTCGGCTTCCCGGTCGTTCCGAAGGGCGAGGCCCGCATTCGGTGCCAGGTCTCCGCCGCGCACGAGCTCGAACACCTCGATCGCGCCCTTGCGGCCCTGGACAAGGTCGGCAAGCGGCTGGGGGTCATCTGATGGCCCGGCTCGTGCTCGCCCCGTCGATCCTCGCCGCGGACTACGCCCGGCTCGGAGAGCAGGTCCGCGAGGCCGAGGAAGCCGGCGCCGACTGGTTCCACGTGGACGTGATGGACGGTCATTTCGTGCCGAACCTCTCGATCGGCATCCCGGTCCTGGAATCGCTGAGAGCGGTCTCGGATTCGTTCATGGACGTTCACCTCATGATCGACAATCCGCAGTCCTTCCTGGAGCCCTTCGCCCGGGCGGGCGCGGACCTGATCACCGTCCACCAGGAAGTCGCGACGCACCTGCACCGCGATATCCACGAGATCCGCCGACTGGGCTGCAAGGTGGGCGTCGCCCTGAACCCGTCGACTCCGCCGGAGACCCTGCGAGAGATGCTGCCCGCCATCGACCTCGTGCTGTGCATGACGGTGAATCCCGGCTTCGGCGGGCAGGCGTTCATTCCCGAAGTCCTCGACAAGGTGAAACGCGTGCGCCGTATGCAGGCCGAGATGGGAATCGAATCGCTGCACGTCCAGGTCGACGGTGGAATCGGCAAGTCCAACGCCCGACAGGCAGCCGCTGCCGGCGCGGACATACTGGTCGCCGGCTCATCCGTGTTTCGCGGGGAGGGGACGATCGCCGAGAACTTCGGCGCCATCCGTCGCTCTCTCGCCTTAGAAGTGTGAACCGCCAGGGACCATGTCAGATCGCAGCCCGGTGACGGTGTTGGTGCCTGAACCCCTTCGCGAGTTTACGGGTGGGCGTGAGCAGCTCCATCTCGAAGCCCATACTGTGGACGCGGTGCTCGAGCAGATACGGAGCACCGAACCTCTGCTGGCGGGCCGCCTGTTCGCGGACGACGGAAGTGTAAGGGGCTTCATCAACCTGTTCGTGGATGGGACGGAGCTCCGCCACCTCGAGTCCACACGCCGCGAGGTCCGCCCGGGTAGCGTCGTCGCGATCGTGCCTTCCGTAGCCGGCGGGTAAGCGCTCGGCTTCCGACTTCGTGGTCGATGCGGCGGCGTTCGTGTGAATTGAACGACAACGAAAGGCAACCGGTGGCCCTGACTCCAGAGGAAACGCTCCGCTATCATCGCCAGATCATCCTGCCCCGGGTCGGTCCCCAGGGACAGGAACGGCTGAAGAACGCCTCGATATTGCTGGTGGGCGTCGGAGGACTGGGATCTCCCGCCGCCCTGTACCTGGCGGCCGCGGGAGTCGGGCGACTGGGCCTGGTGGACGGGGATGTCGTGGAATTGAGCAACCTGCAGAGGCAGGTGCTGCACGACACACCATCCGTCGGACGATTCAAGACGGAATCCGCTCACCGTCGCATCGCGCGCATCAACCCCGATGTCGATGTCCAGGAGTACCCGGTCCGTCTCACCTCGGACAATGCTCTGAGCATTCTGGAGGGTTGGGACGTCGTGGTGGACGGGAGTGACAACTTTCCCACCCGATACCTGGTGAACGACGCCTGCGTGCTCCTGGGAATACCGTTCGTGTACGGCGCCATCTTCAGGTTCGAAGGCCAGGCTTCGGTGTTCGCTCGCCCGGGCGGTCCCTGCTACCGCTGCCTGTTCCGGGATCCGCCTCCGCCGGACGCGGTGCCCAGTTGTGCCGAAGCGGGTGTACTGGGCGTGCTGCCCGGCCTGATGGGGACGATCCAGGCGACCGAGGCGATCAAGTTGGTCCTCGAAATCGGCAACCCCCTGGTCGGACGGCTGCTCCTCGTGGACACCCTCCCCATGGAGTTCCGGGAGGTCGAGCTACGCAAGGACCCCGATTGCGCGGTCTGCGGCGAGGCGCCAGCGATCACGTCCCTGATCGACTACGAAGAATTCTGCGGCGGCGCGACGGCGCCGCTCGCCGCTCCCCTGGAGCGCCCGCAGGTTGCCGAAATCGACGTCGAAGAGCTGCGGGCGCGCCTCGGGTCGGGACGGGCGCCCCTGCTCCTGGACGTGCGCGAGAACCACGAGTGGAATATCAGCAACCTCGGGCCGTATGGAGCCAGGCTTCTCCCGCTTGGCCGGCTGCAGGAAATCCTGGGTGAGCTGGACCCCGAGGTCGACCTGGTGATCTACTGCCGGACGGGACACCGAAGTGCCATCGCGGTGAAGCAGCTGGCGTCCGTCGGATTCGATCGGGCTCTCAACCTGCGAGGCGGAATCAACGAGTGGGCCCGCAGGATCGACCCGTCGATGCCCACGTATTGAGCGGGTCAAGGGTCCAGCCGGACACCTCGCGCATACAGGATGGCGGGAAGCGAGCGTAGATCGGCCAGGACATCGGGGGCCAGGGCCTCGTCGAGTGCCAGCAGCGCCAGCGCCTCGCCGGTCTCCGGGTCCCGAGCCTGGTGGAACTCAGCGATGTGCACTCCCGCGGCCCCCAGGCGCGTCCCCACTTCGCCCAGTACGCCCGGCACGTCCCGGCTCTTGAAGATCAGGAGGTGGCCACGTGGCTTGACCGCCACGTGGTATCCGTCGATCCGGAGCAGGCGCAGGTCCCCATCGCCCTCCACTCCCCCGCTCACCACGTGGACTTCATCTCCGGAGCGGGCGGTCACCTCGAGCATTCCGCGGTAGCCGGTCACCTCGCCCATTCGAGAGCGCGATACCGACATCCCGCGCTCTCTCGCCAGGGGTAGCGCGTTGATGAGGTTGGTCGAGGAATCGAGACGCACCCTCCAGAGTCCGATCAGAACGGAGGAGGAAATCAGCCTCAATCCTCGCTGCACCTCGCCACCATACCGCACGGACACCTCGCCCACGCCACCCTGCGTCACCTCACCCAGCACGGAGCCCAGCCGCTCGGCCAGATCCAACACCGGCCGCAGGCGATCCCGCTCACCTCTGTCGTACGGGGGCATATTCACAGCCGAGCTGTAGTCTCCCTCGAGGAGGGCAGCCCTCACCGCGGCGGCGATCTCGATCGCCACCTCGCGCTGTGCGTCGTGGGTCGCGGCGCCCAGGTGGGGCGTCAGCACCAGGTTCGGAGCCTCGCGCAGCGGATGATCCGCTGGCAGCGGTTCGTCCTCGAAGACATCAAGCGCCGCCGCCGCCAGTCTCCCATCCTGGAGGGCGGACGCCAGGGCCACTTCGTCCAGGATGCCGCCGCGCGCCGCGTTCACGAGTACGGCGTGCGGCTGGAGACGAGCGATGCGTTCCGAATCGAGCAGCCCCTTCGTCTCGGACGTCAGCGGCACGTGCAGGGTAAGGAAATCCACCACCGGCAGCATGTCGTCCAGCTCCATCAACTCGACGTACATGTCGCGGGCTCGCTCCTCGGTCAGGTACGGATCCGCCACCACCACCTTCATGCCGAAGGCCCGGGCTCGGTGCACTACCGCGGCCCCGATGCGTCCGGCCCCGATGACGCCAAGGGTCTTGCCCGACAGCTGGGCTCCGCGGAACGCATTCCGATCCCAGCGCCCCGCCCGCAGCGACCGGTCCGCCGGCGGGATGTGTCGCGCGGCCGACAATAGAAGGGCAAACGCGAGCTCGGCCGTGGAAACCGTGTTTCCGGCCGGGGCGTTCATCACCGCTACACCCCGTCGCGTAGCCGCGTCCAGATCGATGTTGTCCAGCCCGACCCCCGCGCGGCCCACCACCTTGAGACTTTCCGCCGCGTCGAACAGCTCCGCGTCCGCTTGCGTCCCGCTGCGCACGATCAAGCCGGCGGCGCCCACCAGGCCCTGCTTCAGCTCGCCCCGGCTGCGGGCCGAGAAGTCGTCCACCTGGAGCTGGTCGTCGGCCTCGAGGATCGCCACGCCCTCAGTGGCGAGCGAGTCCGCCAGCACCACCCTGGGTCGGTCGTTCAATCCAGTCCGCCAATTCTGTCGTCGATCACTTCGTCGAGCACCGCCAGTATCGTCTCCAGCTCGACCAGCGTGTGGTCACCCATGTGGCCGATCCGGATGGTCGATGGCTTGAGTTTGCCGTACCCCGGAGCGAGAGTGAACCCCCTCGCCCGGGCCGCGGCAACGATATCGGGGCCGGACAGGCCTTCCGGCAGGGTTACCGATGTCACGGTGGGCGACCGGTAGCCCATCGGAGCCAGCACCGAGAAGTCGCGACCGGTGCGACCCGCCAGGTCCGCTACCCACGCCCAGGTCCTCTCGGCCATTGCCTGGTGCCGGTCCCAACGGTTCTCGAGGCCCTCGCGCGTGATCCGCGCCAGTTGCGCCTCGAGTGCGTAGAACAGGTTCACCGCGGGAGTATTCGTGGTCTGGAACTCCGGGGCTCGTCGCTCGAATTCGAGCAGATCGAAATAGTAGCTTCGGGCAGGTATCTCCTCTGCACGCCTCAGAGCTCCTTCCGAGGCCGCTGCCAGCGCCAGGCCCGGTGGGAGGGCCAACGCCTTCTGCGACCCCGTAAGGAGGAAATCCAGGTCCCATGCGTCGAATTCAGCCCGGGCCCCACCCACAGAGGTCACCCCATCCACCGCGATCAGGACGTCGTCGTACTCCCGCGCGACGGCCGCCAGGTCGGCGACCGGGTTGAGAACTCCCGTAGACGTCTCGGAGTGGACCACGGTCACGAGATCGTACACCCCGGGGGATGAATCCAAAGCCTCACGAAGAATCGCGGGCGTATGCGGCTTCCCCCACTCCACGGCGAGCGTGTCCGCCGGGCGGCCACAGCGTTCCGCGATGTTGTGGAACCTCGCCCCGAAAGCTCCGCCGACCAGGCAGAGTATCCGCCTGCGGCTGAGGTTCGTGATCGCGGTCTCCATGAACCCGGTGGCGGACGAGGTGGAGATGTAGACCGGCCGTTCGGTGCGGAACAGACCTCGAAGCGCCGCGTCCATACCCGAGAGGAGACGTTCCATGTCCTCCCCCCGGTGTCCGATCACGGGTCGTACCATCGCCTCGAGCACTTCGGGGCGGACCTCGGTGGGGCCGGGAAGGAAGAACCGGCCGAACTCCATGGGCTTCGTCACGGTCGCTCTGACTGCTTCGGGTAACGGCATCCGGCGGTGTCCGAACGCTGTGGATGGGGCCAAGATCCTGCGCTCGAGCCTGTCGGGCAAGCGGTCCTCGAAAGTGCCCCGTCGTGAGGTTGACGCGGCCGCCGGCCGGCCCGAAGTTGACGCTTCGGACGGCGGAGACGCCACCCGGTCAGGGAAGCGCCCGGTCCATTCACCAGCGAGCCTGCTCGATGCGATATCTCGTCATGACCCATGTTTCGCCGGATGATGTAATCCGACGTGCCAGGGAGTACTTCGCCGCCAACACGCTTCTCGACGTCGCCGACGAATCGGACGACATGATTCGTTTCGAGGGGGACATCGGGATCGCGGCAATCCGGGTAGATCGCGAACACGGGCACACGAACGTGCACGCCGAAACGGACCGGGTGGTCGGACTCGACGTAACGGATATCACCAAGCGGTTCCTGTATACCCTGGAGCACGTATGAGTCAGCCTGCCGCCGGAACGCTCACCGTTCGCCTGGTCATGCCGGATCGCTGGTTGGAGCACGTCGCGGAACTCCCGACGCAGACGACCGTGAAAGACGCGAAGCTGATGGGCCTGCGGGCCATGCTCCTGAGGGAGACGGACGATCCCGCGGACTATTACGTCGAGTACGCCGAGAGGAAGGTCGCGGACGAGGCGGCCAGCCTGGGAACCATCGGATTCCGGTCCCGGGACATTCTCAGCATCAGGGCGTACGACCTCGGGCACTACCGGGCATTCGAGGGCTGAGCCCCAGGACACCTGAAGACCCCCCTCCGCGGACCGGACGGCCGCGGGGGCCCGCCTCAGTATCGGTTGAAGTACGACCGCGTCTCCCGGAACACCAACCCCGAGAGAAGAAGCAGGCCGATCAGGTTCGGCAACGCCATCAGGCCGTTCATTACATCCGATATCATCCACACCACGTCCAGCTCCACCACCGCGGCCACCGCGGTCACGACGACGAAGAGAAGCCGATACGGAACGATGGCCCTGGACCCCACCAGGTACTGCAGGTTGCGCTCGCCATAGTAGGACCAGCCGAGGATCGTGCTGAAAGCGAAGAAGCTGAGGCACAGGGCCACGAGGTTCTGACCCCACTCGCCGGGCAGTCCCGTCGAGAACGCCTGCTGCGTCATGGACGCCCCGTCGAGCCCCATCTCCCACGCGCCCGTGGACAGGATCGCGATGCCGGTGAACGTGCACACCACGAGCGTGTCGATGAAGGTCTGCGTCATCGAGATCAACGCCTGCCGGACAGGCTCGCGGGTCTGGGCGGCAGCGGCTGCGATCGCACCGGTCCCGAGACCGGACTCGTTCGAGAACACGCCGCGGGACACGCCACTGCGGATCGCCTGGCTGATCGTGTAGCCGACGGCGCCGCCGGCGGCAGCCCTACCGCTGAACGCGTGCTCGAACACCAGCCTGAAAGCGTCGGGCACGCGGTCGAAATTGAGCAGGAGAACCAGTCCGGCCGCGCCGATGTACAGGAGAATCATCGCGGGCACGAAGACACCGGTGAACCGCCCGATCGACTTGACGCCCCCCAGGATCACGGTGGCTACCAGGAACGCGGTCGCCAGGCCGATCGTCAGCCGTGAGAACCCGGTGACGTTGCTCACCGCCTCCGCGACCGAATTGGACTGCACGCCGTTCCCGATTCCAAAGGCCGCCAGCGTCGCGAACAGGGCGAAGCTGATCGCCAGTATCCGTCCCAGGCTTCCCCATCGGATCCCGTTCTCAAGGTAGTACATGGGTCCGCCGGATTTTTCGCCCCGGACGTCCGTCTCCCGGAAGCGGACGCCCAGCACGGCCTCCGAATACTTGGTGGCCATGCCGACCAGGCCGGTGACCCACATCCAGAAGAGCGCCCCGGGCCCACCGGCGGAGATCGCGGTCGCGACACCCACGATGTTTCCGGTTCCGACGGTCGCGGCAAGGG
>Ga0272441_10008083_pt1 | contig 16816 bp, 15 predicted proteins | sample SSMProp6N_FD_193582 | JGI IMG/M metagenome (GOLD analysis project Ga0272441, IMG submission 193582) | Marine sediment archaeal communities from Little Sippewissett salt marsh, Falmouth, MA, United States - SSM-Prop-6N | ecosystem: Environmental > Aquatic > Marine > Wetlands > Sediment ...
GGACAAACCATGACCCCCTGTGAACCACCGAACCAGAAAACCAGACGTAGTGCCAAGAGCCACTGGCCAAACCGTAAGTCCCTTTCGCAAAAGGAAATACAATTTCATGGTGTCGAAGATGGGTCAAAGAGGCTTTCCCTTTCCAGCCTGATGGCCTCGCGGGCAAGGCAAAGCGAATCTGTCGACCCAAACGGAATGGGGCACGAAAGCACGGCCTACCAGCCGGTGCGGGCGACGGGCTCTTGAGGTTTGCTCGCGGCGAGGGTGGGGTCGGTTCTGCGAGGGACCTGGAGGTATTGGAGGGTTTTCTTGAGGATGGCGGCGCCGACGGGTGAGGAGACGGTGCCACCGGTGTAGCCCTTGCGCAAGGCCACGTTGGGCCGCCGAACGGACACGAGGACGACGACTCTGGGATCTTCGGCCGGAGCGCCGCAGATGAAGGAGGCGATGTAGGCCTTGTCCTGGTAACCTCGGCCGTCCGCCCGAGCGATCTGGGCGGTCCCGGTCTTGCCGAAGACCTGCCACTGCTCGAGCTGCGCTCTCTTGCCCGTGCCCTCGTTGACCACATCGGCCAGCGCCTTCTGGACGACCCACTCGGCCACCTCACGCTTGATAACATACCCGACGCGTAACGGGGACGGACGCATGTCCGTCATCGAGCCGTCGGGCTCGACCACCGCCTTGATCAGGTGGGGCTGGACGACCCGTCCGCCACTGGCCAACATGCAGAAGGCACGGAGCATCTGGAGACCTGTAACGGAGATTTCCTGCCCGAACGGGATTCGCGTCACGCTGTAACCGTTCCACCGCGAGGGCGGCCAGAGCAACCCCCCGGCCTCACCGGGCAGCTTGACGCCCACGGGCCGACCGAAGCCAAAAAGCGTCAGCCCCTCGTAGAGCCGCTCGGCGCCGAGCCGCTGGCCGATCTTGGCCATCCCGATATTGCTGGAATTGATGAGAATCTCTCGTATGGTCAGGTCGCCGAAACCCCGGCGGTATTCGCCGATCCGGCCGAAACCCCGCCCGTGGTAGTTGCCGTTCTCGCAGAAAATCGTCGTATGCCGGCTGACCACGCCGGTGTCCAGGGCGATGGCGGTAACGATCGGTTTGATGATGCTGCCGGGCTCGAACTGGTCGGTGAGCACCCGGTTGTAAAGTCGCTTCGGGTTCGTGTTGGCCACGTGCCGCGCGTCGGCCGGATCGAAATCGGGCAAGGAAACCATCGCCAGAATCGCCCCGTTGCGAGCATCGACCACGACCGCCATGGCCCCCTCGGCTTCGTACGCTTTGTACTGGCCGATCAACTCCTCCCGGGCAAACTGCTGGATCGTCGCGTCCAGCGTCAGGATCACGCCCGCGCCGTGGGTCGGAATCCCGCTGTCGGCCTCCCCGTCCACGCAGAAAGCGATCGGCCGGCGCTGCACGTCAACGAAAAAGGTGCTTCGCGCCCCTTTTCCGCGCAACTGGCGATCGTACTCGAACTCCACACCGGCCAGACCCTGATTGTCAATGCTGGTAAACCCGACGACGTGCGAAGTCAGTGCCCCGGTCGGGTAGTGCCTTTGCCAACTGTAATGGATCCCGATCCCGGGAATCCGCCGGGCCTCCTCACATTCGCTGGCCTTCGCCTCGTTTTTGATCGCCACGAAGCCCGGATGCGGCGCCTCCGTAATGATCCGGCAAATCTCGTGGGCCGGCATCTCCACAATCGGCGAGAGCCGGTTCGAGATCTCCTTCGGCTCCTTGATGATGCGGGGTTCGGCAAAAATGGTGCGGATCTGGTTGCTGGCCGCCAGGACCCTGCCCTGACAATCCAGGATCGCGCCCCGCTGGGGCTCCAGCGGAACGAAGGCCTGCTGCTGATCGGCGCATTTTTCGGCGTAGAGCTCGCCCCGGCAGCATTGCAGATAGTAGCAGCGCCAGCCCAATCCGAAAAAGGCCAGCACGACCAGGGCCATCATCACAATGATAGTGATCAGCTCTCTGCGGCTCGGGGACGCGGTGCCGGATTCGGCGCCGCCGGAAGAATGGACCACTCCTTTGGATTGCATGCCAGCCATTGCCTGTCTGTACCGTTATCTTGCCGAAAACGAACGCCGGCGCGAACCGCCGGACACTCGTGTTGAAAAGCGGCCTGTTTTACCGGTCGAGCCGCTCGGAAATCGCCGCCGGGTTGATCAGGCTCTCCACGCGAAGCTGTTTCTGCCAAAGTTCCTGCCGCAACCGGTCCTGCTCGATCTTGCAGCGACGCAACGTGTAAAACGTGCTGTTGTTGGAGTCCCGCAGATAAACGGCCAGAATCAGGGTCGCCGCGAAGAAAAACACCACCAGGACAATACAAAAACGTGAACGCATGAAAGCCACCGAGCGATCCTTTGACATCAGCCGGCCCGCCTCTTACTTGGACGGCAACCGCAGCCGCACCCCCACGTCCAGGACTTCCTTGCCCTTGAGGATATCGGCGTTGAGCTTGGCGATTTCTTCGTGCCGCGCCCCGCTCCCGAGCTGGGCCGAGGCGATTTTCCACAGATTATCGCCGTCCTGAACGACGTAGTAGCGTCCCTTCGTTTCCTTGCGTCCGATGCCGGCAAGCTGCTCGCGACCGATGGACTCGACCTTCTCGAACAGACCGTCGGGCAATGCGTTCTCCACCTTGTTCTTCCGCGGGGCCGACCGGGGCAGCGGAGGAACGATCAGCTTCTGCCCCACGAAAATCTCGTCGGGAGAGTCGAGCACCTGACGATTGGCCTGGAAAATGCGCTCGATGTTGGCTCTTTTGTTGCCTTCTTCGGAGCCGTACACGTTCCGCGCCACCGAGGCTAAATTGTCTCCGTCAGTGACCACGTACGTCTTCGGCACAGCAGCGACGCGGGCCGGCGGCTTCCGCAGCGACTCGGTGATCTGCCTGGCCTGCCGACGCGTGGTCGGTTTGGGCCTGGGCGTCTCGACGACCGGCGCCGGTTCGGTTGTCTCTTCCTGCGCCAGGGCCGGGCGGGACGCCTCCGTCAGATCCTTGATGATGCCGCCCAAACCCTTGGTCAGCTTCTCCACGGTCTCGGCACTGGGCAGCGGCAGCACGGCACGGACGTTCTCGTCGCCGCCGGTGGCCGCCACGGGCGTCACCGGAGCCTGCATCGACGGATCGGAGCCCGCTGTGGTCAGACCCGGCTCGACCGCCCCCTCGTCAAACTCGGCCAGGACGCCACGCTGCTGTTCCAGCAGTTCCTCCCAGTTGAGCACTTCCTGGGCCTTCTGCTCCTTCTCCGCGATCCCCATGTTCTCCTCGGTAAAGGCCGGTACGTCCGTGGACACCTGTGCCTTGGTCGTCTGTGGCCTCAGATTCGGCAGCCCGTTGATGATGAAAGCAATGATGAAAATAAATACCAGCCCCAGCAACAACCCAATTTTGGCGTCCGACGTCATCGTTTCACTCCATTCCTGATGTTTCGCTCATTCCCGTGAGTCAGCTTACACGCATATCTGCGCCTCAGTTCTTCTGCGCGATCCTCAATTTGGCGCTTCTGGCCCTGTGATTGGCGGCGATTTCCTCTCGGCCGGCCGTGATGGGCTTCTTCGTGACCAGCCGATAGAGCCCGTCGCGCTCGTTTTGCTTGAAATCCCGTTTGACCGTCCCGTCTTCCAGGCTGTGAAAGCTGATGACGGCCAGGTAACCACCCGGCGCCAGCAACCCCGGCGCCGCCGAAAGCAGCGTCTCGAGGTTTTCCAGTTCGTGATTGACGGCAATCCGCAGCGCCTGAAACGTCCTGGTGGCCGGATGCTTGCGCGGTCGGTGTTTCTTGCCCGGAGAGGTGAGTGCCGCCGCGACGACCTGTGCTAACTGCCCCGTCGTCGCAATCGGCTCACGCTGTCGCCGCCGGACGATGTACCGCGCAATACGCCGGGAAGCCCGATCCTGACCGAACCGGTAAATCAAGTCCGCCAGGGATTTCTCATCCAGGCTATTGACTATATCGGCAGCCGTCGTCTCCAGGCTTGCGTCAATTCTCATATCCAGCGGCATATCCGCCCGAAAACTCAGACCCCGCTCGCGATCCACCAGTTGTGCCGAGCAAAGCCCTAAGTCGGCCAGCACGAAATGCACCTCCTTGATGCCGAATTCACCCAGACGTTCCGCCAAGTGCGAGAAATTGGACCGAATCAGGACCACCCTGCACCCAAGACCCGCCAACCGCTGCCGGGCTCGCTCCAGCGAGTGGCTGTCGACGTCCAGCCCGACCAGCGTCCCCGCCGGACCCAGCCTTTGGCCGAACAGAAAGCTGTGACCTCCATGTCCCATGGTCACATCAACCATCACCCCATCCTGAGGTAAGCTTATCTGCTCGGTCAAAGATTCCGAAAGAACCGGAACGTGTTCTGCCTCTGCCTGGTTCACCTTTAGTATCTGCAAGACGTCTCTGACGCCACGCCACCGGCGCGCCGAAGAGAGCACCGCTGCCCCGTTAGCTCACCGTCATGGCCGGTACGTGCTGCCTCAGTACCTCCACGTCCGGCGAGAACTCGATACCGGCAAACAAACCGCTGTGTTTCTTCAATCGCTCCAAACGCTCGTTCAGAACCGCCACGGAAGCATGCGTCCGCTCGTCCACCGGGCGCTCACCGCTCAGGCTTCGGCCCAAAATGCGAAAATGACCATCCATCCCTGTCATGACACCTCCAACGCAGCCCTTAGAGTTCCTTTATTTGCTTCTGCAGGACAAACTGCCGTGCTTCGGTCATCTGTTTCTGATACTGCCCCATGTGGTCGGTGAGATACTGTTCCCAGTCCTCGGTGTTCCACAACTCCATGTGGTCCCTCACACCGACCAGCGTAATATCCGCCTTCAGGCCCGCCCGCTTGCGGAGCTTTTCGCCGATCAGCAACCGGCCCTGATTGTCCAGCTCCACCTTGCTGGCCAGGGCGAAACTGATCCGCTCGAAAGCGACTGCCTCGTCCGGAGCCGTCGCCCCCGGAGCCACCGAAAGCACAATCTGCTCGAAATACCGCTCCGGATACAGGCAGAGCACCCCGTTGGATCCCAATACAAGGTAGAAATGGCTGCCATGCTCGTCCGAGTCGATCTGACTGCGGATTTTGTTCGAGATGAGCACCCTGCCCTTGCCATCGACAACGTGTTGGTACTCCCCTGTTAATAAAAGCATGACAACTGCCCCACTGGGTCAACAAAGCATGGGAAATCTTACCACTTCCTCCCACCAAGTCAACCTTGGGCTCCACATTTTCGGGAAAATTTAGGATATTTTCTTATGGGACCGTCACTGGGCCACCGCGCAATCCCAAGCCAACACAGTGCTTACGCACATCCGGCCCATTGTATGTCCTATAACCCGCCGTCCGCAAGATCCGACCTATTTCACAGTCGATTGTGAATTGCGCGCCGCGTTGCCGGCGGCAGACAACAGGATGCGGCCCCGTTGTCCCCCAGGCCCGGCGCCGGCACGCTCACGCCCGATTGTGTGCGTAAAACGTCACTTTCGCGGTCGTGACGTTTGTTTTCCCCACCCCAAAGAGCCGCGCCACAGCCCGGCCATGTCCCCGGGACGGGCGCGGCATCGGCCGAAAAGTTTGTCCCCAGGATGTCACAACCTGCCTGTGAGTTCCTCGCTGTGGCGCTTTCGGCGGCAAGTGGGTATCGGTGGTGATACTTCCCTATCCCTTATCCGGCGCCGGGTTCGCTGCGTCCGGCCACGGCGGGGGCGAGCCCCTCACTCGCCACGGGTGCGCGCCAAAAGCCAGAGGCCGGGAACCGCCGCACAGATCAAACCCAGCGGAACGGCCCACACAAGGGCCGTCCTCACGTCGGGCGGCGTCACCGCGGCGCCCAGCCCGAATGCCAGCGCCGGTCCGAATAACAGAAGTCCCAACATAGCCACGCGCCGCCGCTCCCCGGTCGGAGCCAGCAGCGTCAACAGAAGATACGCTGCCGCCCCCGCCACCGCCAGCACGCCCAACACGATCAGCTCTCCGACCCCAATCGCCATACGATCGCCCCTTCCCAACAAGCGCCGCTTTCGCCGGCGCTGCGCGTGCGGTCTCTGCGTTTGCCTCTTATCGGAGTACACATCTGGCCGGACACGAGCGGGAAACTGGCAAGCACCGCTGCCTTTCCGGCCCGGCGGCCCGATTCCCCGGTCGCCGCCCGAAATTCCCTGCGATCACGATTGATGTCGCTTCAAGGCCCGCTGGACCCGCCGGCGGTGTGCTGCAATCCGACGCTCACGCTCGGGATCGCCGTTGGGATCGTACTCATCAAGCCGGAACCTGTGCTTCCGTGTCGCCTTGATCGGTTTCATGTTCTTCATCACTCTCACCCCGTACGTCACGTCGCCGCTAACGCACACGCGCCAAGCGACGAACCGACACACCCATCTCCATCCTCGACGAAGCCCCCTGCCAACGAAAGCGGGCTTGGCCACCCTCTTCATCGGCCATCCCGCCCACCCAATTCACGCGCCACACACACCCGTCGGCCAAAATACGGAAAACTACGTATCCGCTCCCACGACCGATATTGCGCCGGCCCCATGTCCCCCCGAGACCTCCCCACCCCAACTGCGGCCCTCCGGGAGACATGACAAACCACCAGCGAGACGGTCCACGCAGTAAAAATCACCCTTCCCCCCTTCGGCTCATCCGGTTTTTGGGTACTTCCGTGCCTCTTGGGGGCTCTGCCCCCAAACCCCTGGCATTGGCCGCTTTGGACCAATAGCATGAAGAAGGCCTCGGGTCTGCCCCTTGGCGCGAGCGGTCGTGGCACCGGCACGCCGGGGCAACCGCTGCTGTGGCCGATAGGGCTCTGCTGGCAAGCACCCCGAGCGCCGGCGCAGTCCAGTGGCATGGGCGATGTGATCGCTGGCGGCGGCATCGCCTTGCTTCTATCATGCTGCTGGTGCAAAGCGAAAAATGCCAGGGGGCCGGGGACAGCGTCCCCGGTCTTTGTCTGCTGTCGATCCAAAAGTATCCGAAAACCGGATGAGCCAGTTTTTTCTTACTGGCGCCCGGATCCGGTTCGACCCGCGTGTGGATCAAGAACGCTCCGTATCCGTTTGTTGCTCGGTATCTTCTTTCAGGTGATAGAGGATGCCGCCGGTAACGAGGCCCGCGACGAAACCGGCATACATGTAAGTTTCGAGGAATTCTCCTCCGGCCCACGTGAGCTCGATCGAGACCCCGACCAGAAGGCCGAGCAATGCGCTGACGAGAACCGCCAGCCAACTCCGGCCGAAAACGCGCCAGACCACGAACTCCATCAAGAAGGAATGGACGACGAACTGCACTGCGCCGGCGAGACATGCGACATGAAGAGCGACCACATAGGCCAGGACGATGGCGAGGAGGCTCTTTTCGATGATCCCGAAGAATACAGCAGGAACGAAGGCCGCGACCGGACAGGGAACGAGGATCCCCACGAGCAATCTGATGCCGGCACGCTTGAACCCATCGCCCGGCGACGACAACGAAGGAATAGCCGCATCGTCCTTGGATACCGATTCGCTCATAACAGATAATGTACGCCGACAGAACGGGCATTGCCAAGGGAGCATATGGTTCTTGCCAGGAGTTGGGGCAGCGGTGATAATCGGGCCCAGAGAGTCATCGACAATGCTGCGACAGGAGAAAGGGCTGGTCATGGGAAAGCTTGCGTTCGTTTTGGGGACGGTTTTGGCGCTGGGCGTTTCGGTAGTGGCTGCGGAGGCGGACATTGTGCTGGCGGACTTCGAGGGCACCACGTACGGACTGTGGCAGGCGTCGGGCCAAGCGTTCGGCCCGGGGCCGGCGCCGGGTACGCTGCCGCAGCAGATGCCCGTGACCGGGTACAAGGGCCGGCGGCTGGCAAACAGCTTCTACGGCGGTGACAGGTCGATCGGAACGCTTACTTCGCCGGCGTTCAAGATCGAGCGCAAGTACATCAACTTCCTTCTCGGCGGGGGCAAGCATCCCGGCCGGGCCTGCATCAACCTGCTGATCGACCGCAAGATCGTGCGTACCGCCACCGGGCCGAACAACCGCCCCGGCGGCACCGAGCGGCTCGACTGGCACACCTGGGAGGTTTCCGACCTCGCCGGCAAAGAAGCGAGCATCCAGATCGTGGACCGCGTCACAGGCGGCTGGGGACATATCAGCGTCGATCAGATCGTGCAGAGCGACACCCGGGAGCAGGTCGACCAGAGCAAGGACATGATCCTGACGAAGCGGTACGTGAATTTCCCCGTCAAGAACGGCGCCCCCAAGCGGCGGGTGAAACTGATTCTGGGCGATGCGGTCGTCCGCGAGTTTGAGATCGAGCTGGCCGATGCGGACCCGGACTTCTGGGTCTTTCTGGACGTCACGGCGTTTCAGGGCCGCAAGGCTACGCTGCAAGTGGATCATCTGCCTCGCTTTTCGAGGGCATTGAGATTGATCGCCCAGGACGACGAAATCAAGGGCAGCGAGAATCTGTACCGGGAGAAATACCGCCCGCAGTTTCATTTCACCTCGCGGCGCGGCTGGAACAACGACTCCAACGGCCTGGTCTTCCATAAGGGCCAGTACCACCTGTACTACCAGCACAACCCCTACGGGATCAAGTGGGGCAACATGCACTGGGGACACGCCGTCAGCAGCGACCTGGTGCACTGGAGAGAGCTACCGATCGCCATCTATCCGCACCAGTTCGGCGACTCGGTCTTCTCGGGCAGCGCGGTGGTGGACAAGGACAACACCGCCGGCTTCAAGACGGGCCGCGAGGACGTGATCGTGGCGGCCTACACCAGCACCGGCCGGGGCGAGGCCATCGCCTACAGCAACGACGGGGGACGGACGTTCACCGACTACGAAGGCAATCCCGTCGTCAAGCACCGGGGACGCGATCCCAAGGTGATCTGGTACGAGCCGGGTGGGCATTGGGTCATGGCGTTGTATCACGAGGTCGACGACAAGCGAACCATTGCGTTCTACACGTCGAGCGACTTGAAGAAGTGGGAATACCAGAGCCTCATAGACGGGTTTTACGAATGTCCGGAGATTTTCGAGCTGGCCGTCGACGCTGACGAAGACAACCGCAAGTGGGTGCTGTACGCCGCCGACGGGGAGTACATGATCGGCTCGTTCGACGGCAAGGCGTTCACGCCGGACTCGGGCAAGCACAAGTTCAGCCATGGCAACTGCTTCTACGCCTCACAGACGTACAACAACATCCCGGCCGAAGACGGGCGGCGGATTCAAATCGCCTGGGGCCGGGTCAAGATGCCTCAGATGCCGTTCAACCAGATGATGCTGTTCCCGGTGGAACTGACGTTGCGGACCACCGACGAGGGCGTGCGGATGTTCGCCGAGCCGGTGCGCGAGATCGAGCGGCTGCACGAGAAACGGCACAGCCTCAAGGACGTGACACTGCAGCCGGGGCGGAACCCGCTGGCCGAGATCGAAGGCGAGCTGTTTCATATCCGCGCCGCGTTGCGCCCCGCCGGCGCCGAGCGGATGGGTCTGAAGATTCGGGGCATTGCGGTGACGTACGATGCGAAGGCCGCACAGCTTGCCTGTGGCGATAAGACCGCGCCGCTGGCGATGCGCGACGGGGCGCTGCGGCTGGAAATCCTCGCCGACCGAACCTCGATCGAGATCTTCGCCGACGACGGACGCCTCTATATGCCCATGGGGATCATCCCGCCGGACACCGACCGCTCTCTGGCGGTCTTCTGCGAAGACGGCCCCGCCGAAATTGAGACACTCGCAGTCTGGAAACTCCGCTCCGCCTGGCCGTGATCGGCCGCGCTGCCCCATCGCGGCCACGCGGCACGCTCAGTAGTCCTTGAAGCGCCACATGTAGGGAGGCCACTTGTCCGGCGTCACGCCGCCGGCCCTGGTCCACGGCCCGGCCGTGTTGAAAGTCTCGTGCCATTTGAGCATCCAGAGCTCCTTGAGTCCCACCTTGCGCACGGACCAATCGAGAAACAAGCCGTTGATGTGCCCAGCGTGGCGATCCATACAGAAGCCGCCCACCTCCACAGGGGCTGGGAACGGCCCTTTCGCCGGGGGTCCGTTTGGCGGCTGGTCGTCCTCCGTCGGCAAACCGGAAGGCTGCGCACAGTCGAGAAGCAGGGGTATCCGAGCGGGTTGTCGCAGCATGAAGACGTTCGTGTACGATGGGGGCGGATCCGACTTCATCAGGTCAAACTTCTCCATGGGTGTCAGAGGCCCGCCCGAACAGTGGAACAGCCAGCCGTTGAGTCCATAGCTGACGCAACTGACGTGATCGGCCTCGGCGGGCCCTCCGGACACCGTGAGGACCCACGCCCTGTTCCTGCCGCCACGCTTGATGTCAAAATCCCACGTCGTGCCATCAAGACCGTACCCACCTCCGCCCGACGAGACGTCTGCCGGTGTGGTGGCCTCGGGACACAACATGCCCTTCGTACTGATTGGGTGATATTGCCTGGGGGCTTGCAGGTGGTCGTTCTTCGGCTCTGCGAAAGTCCGGCCCGTCAGAATCCACAGGGGAGTCATGGCGCGCCCGAAGGGATCGTCACGCATAAAGCGCCCCTCGTTATCCTCGGCGATCGCAGCCAGCGCGGTACCCCATTGGCGCAGGTTCCCCTGGCAAACGGCGCCACGCGCCTGCCGCCGCACCTTGCCCAAGCTCGGAATCAGAATCGCCAACAGCAACGCAATGATCGCGATCACCACCAACAACTCAATCAGCGTAAACGCCCTTCGTCGAACCATGGTTCAACTCCTTATTCGCGCCCCCGGCCATCCGCCGGCAAAACGACGATGAGCGCGGCGCGGGGGATGAGGTCGTGGTTAGCGGTGGATGGTTAGCGGTGGATGGCTTGGGGGCGGGGGCGGGGTCCGTCCGGGTCTCGGCGCCGATGAGGCGAACCGATCTAACGCGCGGTGTCTCGATTTGTGCCGGACGCGCCATTCCTTCCGCTCCCATGCGTGCGTCCGCACATCGGCCGGGCGCACTGGCAAAGCGCAGTTCGTCACAAGGTCATGCTCGGGTCCGTCTCAAAGAAGCATTCGCAGGGCAGTCTCTGACATACCCACCGCAGCATGGCCAACCACTTTCCATGCAACTCTACAGGTTATTATCTTCAACCTCACGAAAGTGACACAAGAAAAAAACCGAAAAACACGAAAAAGGCGCAGGGTCTACAGGTGTACAGGATTGCCGGGTGTGTCGAGGCGGCCGGCCCCTTGGAGCCACAGTACTTTCGCAGGAGGAAACGGGAAATCCAGACGCAGAAGAAGAAGCGGGTGGCGGGAATCGAACCCGCGTAGCCAGCTTGGAAGGCTGGAGCTTTACCTCTAAGCTACACCCGCGTAGTACCTGTTGCCTGCCGCCAGCACATGGCTTATAATTGGCGACCTTCAACAACGATGACAAGATTAAGCATTTGAGAGCCAGATGTCAAGCAAAATGACGATCACTGAGCGTGCCGCTGCCGCCGAGTCGGCGTCTATCCGGCTGGCAGCGACGAAAACCGAGGCCAAGAACACCGCGTTGAACCAGATCGCCAAGGCCCTTCAGGACCGCAGCAGCGAGATCGTCGCGGCCAATCGGGAGGACCTGGAGGCGGCCGAGCGAGAGGATCTGGCCGCCCCGCTGCTTAAGCGGCTCAAGTTCGACGAGGCCAAGCTCGCTGACGTCTGCGCCGGCATCCAGAGCCTGATCAAGCTGGACGAGCCCGTCGGCAAGACGCTGGCGGCAATCGAGCTCGACGAAGGGCTGGAGCTCTACCGCGTCAGTTGCCCCATCGGCGTTATCGGCGTGGTCTTCGAGTCCCGCCCCGATGCGCTGGTGCAAATCTCGACCCTGTGCCTCAAGAGCGGCAACGGGGTCCTGCTCAAAGGCGGCAGCGAGGCCGCGCGCACCAACCGCATCCTCGCCGAGACGATCGCCGAGGCCAGCGAGGCCGCCGGCCTGCCCGCCGGATGGATCCAACTGCTCGAAACCCGCCAGGACGTTACCGAGATGCTCGCCCTCGACGAGCACATCGACCTGATCATTCCGCGCGGCTCCAACGAGTTCGTCCGCTACATCATGAGCCACACCAACGTCCCGGTCCTGGGCCACGCCGACGGCATCTGTCACGTCTACGTCGCCGCCGACGCCGAGCTGGAGATGGCCACGCGTCTGGTCGTCGACAGCAAGTGCCAATACGTCGCCGTCTGCAACGCCGCCGAGACGTTGCTGGTCGACGCCGCTATCGCCGACGAGTTTCTGCCCATGGTCAAGGGCGCGCTGGAAGAGAACCACTGCCGGCTCAAGGGCTGCGAGCGGACCGGCGCCGTGATCGACGTCGAGCAAGCCGGCGACGACGACTGGGCCACCGAGTATCTCGACCTGGTCCTGTCGGTCAAGGTCGTGGACGGCCTGGATGAAGCCATCGAACACATCAACCGCTACGGCTCCGGCCACACCGACGCTATCGTCACCGCCGACCGCGACAAGGCCGAGACCTTCATGAACCTCGTCGATTCCGCCGACGTCTTCTGGAACGCCAGCACGCGCTTCAGCGACGGCTTCCGCTACGGACTCGGCGCCGAGGTCGGCATCAGCACCAACAAGATCCACGCCCGCGGTCCCGTCGGACTCGAGGGCCTGGTCATCTACAAATGGAAACTCCTCGGCAAGGGCCAAACCGTAGCCCAATACGCCGGCCCCAACGCCCGCAAATTCACACACAAGAAGCTGCGCTAAAAGCGAGTGAGCCGGCGCAACGCGGCCTCTTCTTCTTGCCCGCAGACCACGAAACGCCTGTGCCACTAACTCGCAAGAACTGGGAATTCTTTCCAGATAATTTCTGCGACCGTCGATAAGGGCTTGCCAACGGTGAAGTTATGCCTCTCGCAAAGACGCAAAGATCGCCAAGGTTGAAGGGTCTTTTCATTGACGCCTTCTTTGCGCTCTTGGCGAGAGGCTATTTGGTTCCGGCCGCAGGCCGGGCTGGGAGAATCTCTCGACATGCGCGTGGCGATGGCGGACCTCTTCCTTTCGTGCGTCGATGGAAGATCCCCCGGCATGGCGCCATCGCCCAGCCCGGCGGACTTGAGGCTGCCACCCGGCGGGCCAACCAGAAACAGTATCCACGTGCCGCAAGCCTGTACCCGCCCGGTTCAGTGGCGTAGGGGCAGGTCCCCGTACCTGCCCGAGTCGTTCGGCAGGTGTCGTGCCGTCCGGCACCGGCCCGTGCAGAATGGGACCATCCCGGGAAAGGGCAACCACGGGGGGTTGCCCCTACGAGTTGCGGGCGATGGATCTCGCCGGCCGAGGCCTTGGCGTCCAGCAACAACGAGGGCGCCAAACGTACCCAATTTCTCGTTCCGCTGGCCTGAAAATGCGGCTGGGGCGGACTCAGGGTTTGAGGAAGAGGTAGTAGAGCCGGCCTTCCTGGTAGGTTTGTCCGGCGAGTTGTCCGGCGCGGTCGCCTTGACCCATGTAGATGTCGCAGCGACCGGCGGCCCGGATGGCGCCGCCGGTGTCCTGATCGAGAACGAAGCCGTCGTAGGGCCGGACCGCGACGCGGCCGCCCTCGGGACGCGGCAGGGTCGTCGAAACGAAGGCCACCGCGGCGCGCGGGAAGATGGATTTGTCCGTGGCAATCGTGCGCCAGGGCGTCACCGGCTCGTTGAGACTGCCGCGGGGCGTGCCCTCGCTGAGGCGGAAGAACACGTAGCGCGGATTCTGCCGCACATACCGGTCGACCTGGCCCGGATTCCGCTTGAAGTAGTCGATCATGGCGGCCAGACTCATCCGGTCGCGGGGGATTTTTTTGTCGTCGACGAGCATCTCGGCGATGCTCTGGTAGTCGTGTCCGCTGCTGGCGGCGTAACCGACGGTGATGAGGTCGCCTTCGGGCAGGCGGATCTTAGCCGAGCCCTGCACGTGGGCAATGTACACCTCGAAGGGATCGGCGAGCCAGAGCAGTTCGGTGCCGTCGAGCATGCCGGAATTTTCAATGGTGGCCCGGGTCGGATATGGCGTGATCCGACCGTCCGAACCGCGCCGCCCCAGCGTCCGGCCGTCCGGATCTTTCACCAGATCCTCGGGCATCCTGTAGAGCGGATAGCGAAACCGCCCCGTGCGCTCGAGGGCGCCGTCGAAGATCGGCGTGTAGTAGCCCGTGAACAGGACCGTCCCCCGGTTGTCACAGCCGACCGACTCGTAGACGTCGAAATGGGCCCGGATCAAGCCGTTGATTTCCGTACTCAAAACATCCGACTCGACGAGGGTCAGGAACGTCTCCAGGCTCTTGACGACGCGATCGTGATTGACGTCGCCATAGGGGAAATACTGCTCGCTGGACGGCTTGCCGAGATAGCTGAGGCTGTTCTGAACGGCCGCTTCCAGGCTGTCCAGATCGCGCCACGCCCTCGTAAAATCGGGCAGTTCGTTCGGATCGGTGATCTTGCGCAAAGCCAGTTGTCCCGGCGGCAGCGGCCGGTCGTACTCGATCATAGCCTTTCCCTTCGTGCGACAGCCGACCAAAACGGCCGTCGTCAGCAACAACAGTGCGAGCAGGGCTGCGTGTTTCATCCTGTACCTCTCTATGCGTGTGACGGCAAAAATCGTCCTTTGTGCCCTTTTTCTGCGCCCCTATTAGGCACAGCGAAACAGGAATTGTAAAGAGGGCATTCGTAGTTTCGGGAAAGGAAAAACGCCACGGCCTGTCGCGCGGTGACCTGCCGTGGCGTCGCGGTGCTCTCCCCCGCCGATCTGTGTGTGGTCGTTATGGCTCGGCCGGTGCGCCCCCCTGCTCCGGCGCCAACTCGCACGCCGAGGCACAGGCGACCTCGGTATTCGGATCGCCTCCGGTATCGTCGCAGCAGATCATGATGCACCCGCCGAGAACCAGGCCGACCAGGATCAATCCTCCCGTCAGTAGTGCCTTTTTCATCGCTGAATCTCCTAACGTCACCGTGTTGTTCTCACCGAAACACACATGCCTTTCATCGATAAAAGGCACCTGCACGGGTGACGGTAACGCCTCGCTTGCCGTCAAGAGCGACATTATCGCTCCCTGACGACGCGTCTCGCGGGCGGCGGGAAAATTCAGTTGCATGATGCCGCCGGTCGATGACAATAGAGGCATGGACAACGTCCGCACAACCCAGGGGTCCATCGGGGAGTTCGATATGCAAAAGCAAGAGTTGTTCGCCAGAATCGGGGAGCTTACCGTCCAGTTTGCCACGCTGGAGCACCAGCTCCAATCCCTGCTCAAGAGCCTGCTGCGCGAGGATTGCCCCCTGCTGGGGCCCTTCTTCATTCACGAGTTGAACCTGGCGGTCCTGCTGCGAAAGATCAAGCACATCGCCCGCTACCGGCTTGGGGACGATGAGCCGCTGCTCCGCGAGTTCGAGCAGACGGTCAAACGCATTGACGCGATGCGAGACCTGCGCAACCTGCTCGTCCACGGGTACTGGCAGGTGGATGAGAGTTGCAACGCGTGCCCCGTGCGGGTGCGGGACTTCAAGATGAAACGGGAAGGCGGCCAGTGGCAGGACCTCACGGAAACGACCTTCACCGAGAGGAAACTCGCACACCTGGTTGAGCGTCTGCGGGAGATCGGCGCGGTCGTGGATGGCCTCATCGGCCGGCTGCATGACCGATAGGCCCGCCTCGATCGTGAAAGTAAGAGGGCCGCGAGACAGAACCCGCGGCCCATGCAGCAGACTAAAAATTTCGTGTAGGTCAGGCAGTTAGCGATCTTCGTTGCCTGAGCCATCCCACCAGCACGACACCGATACCGCCCAGCAAAATCCCACCGGGCGTAGGAACGAGGACCACCGTCGAATCGGGCACCAGGAGGTGGCTGTCGATGGAGCCGTCGGCGGGCGGGTCGGCCGGATCGGTGTCCGGCGCCGTGAAACCGGCGTTGTACAGGATGTTGTCACCTCCGCCCTTGGCGTAGAAATCGCCCCAGACCGGGACGCGGTCCGAATCGAACGCAACCGTGACCGTCGTTTCGTCGAAGGCGTCCTCCGCGTTGAACTTGACGCCGTAGACGTTCTCCGGCATGCCGGGATTGCCGCCCTGCTGGCTGGCCTTGAACTCGTCCAGCTCGATGGGATCGTCGATCCAGCCGGCGGGCCCGCTCTGCGGATCGAACAGATTCGCCAGCAGGAAAATCGGACCCGGGTCATCGTCCGAGACTTCCACGATCATGTGGCTGATGCCGCCGGTGGGCACCGACAACGTGTAGGCGTAGTGCCACTTGCCCGGCGTGGTCGTATTGTCGACCGTCCAGGTCAGGGTGGTCGTCGGATCGCTCCACGCACCGCCGGCGAGCAGCGCGCCGTCGGCGCCCGCCCCGGTCACGGACAACGTGCCCGTGTACGTGGTCGGAGCGGCCTGCAGCGAAGTGACGCTCATAGCGGTTATCATACTCACAGTCAAAATCACCCGTGTCATTGTCAGACCTCCTTATGTCTTTTCTCCATGTACATCCATCGCGGCCTGTGTTGCCGCTTCCGTGAAACAAGTATTTTTAAGGAGACATCGCCGAAACCGGTATTCCACCTTAGCATTCCCCGAACCGGCGCTCGGGGCCACCGCGCTGTCCCCGTGATCATCGTCCTTCCACCGTCCGTGCATGAGCTTTGAATCTGAGATAGAGCCTTTTCCGCCCGCACTCATCTTACGTGGGGCTTCGGTCTCTACGGGACCTCCCGTCACTCGGTTCACTCCTATTTAGGAGTGACTCCTATTTTCTCCGGTTTTTGGGTACTTCCGTATCTCTTGGAGACTCTGTCCCCCGGCATTTGCCGCTTAGGCCCCATGGCACAAAGAACGCCCCTGCTGTGCCACTTGAC
>Ga0272441_10008084_pt1 | contig 16815 bp, 17 predicted proteins | sample SSMProp6N_FD_193582 | JGI IMG/M metagenome (GOLD analysis project Ga0272441, IMG submission 193582) | Marine sediment archaeal communities from Little Sippewissett salt marsh, Falmouth, MA, United States - SSM-Prop-6N | ecosystem: Environmental > Aquatic > Marine > Wetlands > Sediment ...
TGGCAAGCACCGCTTCCACCATACCCAGTGTCCCCTGGATGCTGTCCGCCATCTCCTCCACGGAGATGGCGGTCGCCGGGGTTCCCTGCTCCAGGAGTGCCGTTTCGATCGCCGCCTGCGCCTCACTCACCGAGGCTCCGATGTCGACGCGCGCCACCGTTGTCGAGAACTGTCCCGTGTTGCTGCTCATACCAGCCGCACGCTCCTCGAGGACGAACAGCGTGTCATTCGTGTTGGACAAGCCTCGAAGCAGCAGCGATGCCACATCCCCAGCATCCCCAGTGGCTTGGGTCGCCTCGAGCGCACTCAGGGGATTCTCCTGCGTGGACTCCCCGGCAGCGGCAAGGACACCGACGACCGCGAATCGCTCGCCGCCGACGAGAATGGTGTCACCGACGCCCACCTCCAGGCTTTCCGCGCTGCGCGCTCCGACAACGACCTCGTTCGACGTGGGATCGCCGAGCCCGACTCCGTCCTCGATCACGAAGCCGCCAAGAATGGCGGAGAACGCCTCGAGGAACGACGCGGACGGCGAGGTGACTCGCAGGAATCCTCCGACCGCCTCGCTCTCCACGGGAAGGATCCGTGTGGTGAGATTCCCGGCTTCGAGCAGTGCCGGTACCTGCTGTAGGAGGAGGGCGGAGTCAATCCCGCCCGAGGATCCCGTCGCAACCGCCGTTCTCCTCATGATCTGCGACGGATCGAACTGCCCCGGCGCGCGCATCGACGCCGCGGCGCCGACGAAGCCGGCGACGCCAGACCGCGGCACAATGAGCACAACGTCGTATCCGATGTCCTCGAACTGCGCAACGACGGCCTTCTGCACGCCCGAGCCGATCGAGATCAACGCGACCACCGCCGTGACACCGATCAGCACACCGAGGATTGTGAGCCAGGATCGCGTCCGTCGGCTGGCGATGTTCTTCAGGGCTAGCCGCAGTAGGTTCCGGCTCACGTCACCCTCCTCACGGGAGCTTCGCGCTTCGACACAGCCCCATCCTGTAGCTCGACCAGCAGGTCGGCCAGCTCGCTGATTCCCTGATCATGGGTGACGAGGATCACGGTCTTCTCGTGATCGGTGAGTCCGCGAAGCAGCGCGAGGATGCTCGCCCCGGTAGCCGTATCAAGGTTTCCCGTCGGCTCATCAGCAAGGACCAGGCTCGGGTCGTTGATCAGCGCCCGGGCAATGGCGACCCGCTGCTGCTCCCCACCGGAGAGCTTCGACGGGCGATGTCGCATGCGGTCGTCCAGCCCGACCCGCGCTAGGGCGCTCTCCGACGCGGCACGGGCCTCCGATCTTGTGCTGTTCCGCAGAAGCAGTGGCAGCTCGACGTTCTCACGCGCGGACAGGTTGGGCATGAGACTGAACTTCTGGAACACAAACCCGGCCTCCTTCGCGCGGAACGCCGCCCGCTCCCGCGATGTCAGCCTGCCGAGATTGACGCCCCGGTGCTCCACCACGCCCTTCGTCGGCGTGTCCAGGCAGCCGATGAGATGTAGCATGGTCGACTTCCCGGAGCCGGAGCGCCCCATGACCACAGTCAGCTGCCTGTCAGGGATATCAAGGGTGACCCCGCGAAGTGCCAGCACCTCGACGGCCCCCATCCGATAGGTCTTGTGAACATCGAGAAGCTGTGGCATCGGATCCCCTAGCGCTCCCAGATGAACTCGGATAGCTCCACGGAGCTGAACTCGATGAACTCCGCCGCATCCTCAAGCCCCGCCTCCGGTGCATAGTGCAGTTCCATCAACGGCAAGAAGGGAAGGATATTGCGGATCTCAAGATCGCTCGCGATCGCCACCTCGATCTTCACATTGGCGTAGTCCGCGTGGGTGTACGTCCCGAACACAACCGCCACTCCTGCGAGCGTGCCCGCCTCCCCTGTCTCGAATCGGCCTCCATCCGGAAGCAGGTACACCCGGCCAGGCTCGATCTCCTCCTCCTCGATCGCCGCGAGCGGAGAGAGATCGACGACACCGACGGTGTCTTCCGCCACGTACACCCCAAGCCCGCGTAAGGGAATCCCGTAGAAGCCTATCTGCACCCGCATCTCGGGGACGATCTCCTCGCTCTGATTGATGATGCGGTACGTGCCGTCACCCTGAGGAATCACCTCAGTCGAACTCGTTGCGGCCAATGTCACGCCTTCCCGCCGCACGGTATAGGTGATCTTCAGATACCCTCCAGGGTACTCGATCGGGCTGAATATCCCGACACGACGACTGCCTTGCCCCGACTCAGGCGCCCTCATCGGACGCTCGAACGGCTGCGCCACCACAATGAGGGATAGGACTGCCACCACGGCGAGAGCCCCCATCGCAACAGCCCATCGTGCTTTGCGTGTCATGCTTGACCTCCTCAGGTGTGGGTGAAGTATCCCGCACCCGGGTGCACTGCGTGGGGCACCGGCGTGGCAGGATTGTGAAGAGACCCACCTCCGTCCGTGCCAGGCACGGGGAGTACGTGCTCCAGGAGAGGAATTGGACGTCCCGAATCACCGCGGGAGCATGGGTTGGGGTAGGATGCGTCGCGCACCTGCAGGAAGGCGCAACCGACAGCGTGGAACGGAGGATCGGAATGACCGAGAAGATGGTCGCCTATTGCGGGCTGATCTGCACCGACTGCGATGCGTACGTGGCGACGCAGGCCGAGGATATGGTGGCACTCGAGAAGATGGCCAGGGAGACATCGGCGCAGTTTGAGATGGAGCTGACCATCGCCGACGCGATGTGCGACGGATGTCTTGCCATCACAGGACGTCAGATCGGCTACTGCCTGGAATGCGCCATCCGGCTGTGCGGCATCCAGAAACACGTCGAGAACTGCGCTCGCTGCGATGGCTACCCCTGTGGCAAGATCGAGGCGTTCTCCAAGCCGGGCACAACGCATCGCGCGACACTCGAGGCCCTGCGGGCCTCCCCACACCCAACGGACTGACCTTCCACGAACAGCTTCGGCAGACGGGACAAGCCGGAGCGCATCGGCAACCATCCACGCATCGCCGCCGTGCCGAACCACCCCACACCGTTTCGCCCGCGCGGGCGTTGGCGCACTTGTACGGCTCCTCGGCTTTGTATATATTTGGCGGTGTTCCACATAGTCGAAAGGCCGCGCGCATGGCCCGAACGTATCTCAACAAGTCACTGGACCGAGCACTGCATATCCTCGACCTGTTCGACGAAGCGCGGGTGTCGCTCACCGCTTCCGAAATCGCTGGCACCCTCGGCACATCGCCGGCGACGCTGTACCCAACCCTGCACACCCTGACGACGCACGGGTATCTCATTCGAGACGCCCGGAAGCGGTTCCGCTTGGGGATGAAGCTGCTCGAACGCAGCGGCCAGGTCCTCGCGCAGTCGGATGTGCGCCGTGTCGCGCGGCCTCACCTTCGCCGCCTTGCCCGCAGTCGACAGGTCACTGCGGATCTCGGCATCCTCTACGGCCAGGAAGTGCTGTACTTGGAACGGGAGGTAGGACATCCGTCGGCCATTCTCAGCGAGGTCGTTGGGCGCCGCGTCCCTGCCCACTGCACGTCACTCGGCAAGGCGCTACTCGCGTTCTTGCCGGAAGCGGAGCAACAGGCTATGGTGCACAGCCTTCACCTCCGCCCGTACACACCGAACACGATCGTCGAAGCCCAGCGTCTGCTGGACGAGCTCGCCGACGTCCGGCAGCGAGGCTACGCGCTGGATGTCGAGGAGTTCCATCAGGGCAACGCGTGCGTTGGTGCCCCCGTCTGGAGCCACGGAGGTCGTGTCGTCGCCGCGGTCAGCCTTATGCTCCCCGTGGATGACAGGATCCGAAACCGGGAGTGCAGCGATGAGGCGGCGGCAGTCGCTGCAACCGCCGGCGACATCTCGAGCGAGCTCGGCTACACGCTGCCGAAGGAGCGGGACCAGGCGGAGTAGTGCGCTCCACGGGGCGCGTACACCCACACCAAAGGGAGGGATCGCGTGGCGTTCTTCTTTGCCGTTGGCGCCGCCGCCGCCTGGGGGGTGGCGATGACCGTCGCCAAACCGGGCGTCCGTCACCTCGACCCGGTGACCTTTCTCCGTGCGCGGTGGCTGCTCGCACTGCCTCTTGCGGCGATCGTCGGCTTCGCCGGCAACAGCTTGACCTTCCCGGGATGGGCTGCCGTGGGTCTTGTCGCGCTCGGCAGCGTGCTGAATGTGGTCATCGGCTGGACCCTCTACCTCCTTGCGATGGAGCGCGCCCCAGCGTATCAGGTGACGGCTCTGGCGAGCACGGCTCCGCTTTGGGGGGTCCTCGGCGCGATCCTCCTTGTCGGGGAGCCGTTCCGCTGGGCGGCGATGGTGGCGGCCGTCCTCGTCGTCTTGGGGGCGTACTGCCTCGTCGGCGGCCGTTGGCAGGATGTGCGGTCCACGTCTGCGGGTTGGGCACTCGCCATCTCAGCGGGCGTTCTCTGGGGCGTCTCCGAAACCGTCCCGATGAACCTCGCGACCCGACTCGGGATGCCTCCGACGCTGTCGATCATCGTATTTGCGTGCAGCGCCCTCGCGGGCCTCACAGCGGTGACACCCTTCCTGCGCCGACGATTGCCTCGCCGCGCCGATCGGCGCGGGCTGGCACTGGCGGCGATCTCCGCCGTATTCGGTGCCTTCCTCGGATGGTTCTTCTGGCTCAACGGTCTGCGGCTCGCTCCGGCGAGCCTTCTCGCGCCTGTTCGGGGATCGACACTTCTGTTCACGTTCGTGTTCTCGGTCGTCTTCCTGAGAGAACGCCCGACCAAAGCGGCGGTCCTCGGCATCGCACTCGTCTTCGGAGGTGTTCTTCTTGTGTCATTCGGCACGTAACACGCTCAGCGTATGCCGCTCCGCGGTCGCTCCCCATGGGGGGTGGCGAGATGGCTGACGTCTTCGACGTCGTCGTCGTCGGAGCAGGGGTGGTGGGTGCGGCCATTGCCCGGACCCTCAGCCACTTGGTAGGCTCGTTTGCCGTGATCGAGAAGGAGCACGACGTCGGCATGGCCGCCAGCGCGCGCAACTCCGGCGTCATCCACTCGGGCATCAACTGCCGGCCGGGAACGCTTCGCGCCCGCTTCTGCATGGAGGGGAGGGCCCTCCTTCAGGACTGGTGCGAGGAGCTCAACGTGCCGTACGCTATCCGCGGCAAGCTTGTCGTCGCGAACTCGGAGAGCCAGCTCGCGGCGCTGAAGACGCTCAAGAGGAACGGCGAGGAAAACGGCGTCACCGGTCTGCGCATCATCTCGGGGGACGAGGCAGCGACACTGCAACCAGAGATCGAGTGCATCGCCGCGCTTCACGCACCGAGCAGCGGCATCGTCTCGCCGTACGCATTCACCATCGCGATGGCCGAGGACGCCGCCGTCAACGGCGTGCGGTTTTTCCTCGGGAGCGAGGTCACCGAACTACACCAGCACGCAGAGGGACTCACCGTCGTCACGACCACAGGGACCCTCAAGACGCGCTTCCTGATCAACGCCGCCGGGATCCATGCCGGACGTCTCGCTCGGTGCATCGATCCCGCCGCACCGACGATCTACCCCTGCGTCGGCGAGTACCTGATCCTCGACAAGCAGGCCGGCGAGCGGATCTCGATGTCCGTCTACCCAGCACCGCAGGTCGACAACGCCGGCTTGGGAATCCACATCACGCCAACAACGGAGGGGAACGTTCTCCTCGGCCCATCGACGGCGTACGTCACTGATCCGGAGACGACGTGCTGTACTCGCGACACGACCGATCGCCTGGTGCGCGAAGCCCGCGCGATGTGGCCTGAGATCCCCGAACACCTGGTCATCGGAGCGTTCGCCGGCGTCCGCCCCAAGCTGACGCCGCCTCATGCCGGGGGCTTCTCGGACTACGTCCTCCGGCAGACCGGGGAGTGCCCACAGGCCATCCACCTTCTCGGGATCGAGTCGCCCGGTCTGACCGCCGCTCCCGCACTCGCCCGCCACATCGTCACCGAGCGCCTCAGCCCGATGCTCTGTCTGCCAGCGAAGCCACCGGCGGAGATCCACGTTCGCAGGTGGCCGAGGCGATTCGACGACCTGTCCGAGGAGGAGAAGGAACGCCTCGTTCGTGTCGATCCCGACCACGGGGACATTGTGTGCCGGTGTGAAGGGGTCACCAAACGCGAGCTGCTCCACGCCCTTTCCAATCCCCTCGGTGTACGAACGCTCTCCGGGATCAAGTTTCGATCGCGCGCCTCGATGGGGCGGTGCAGCGGCGGATACTGCCTTCCGCGGATGGTCGAGATCCTGCGGGAGGAGATGGGATGGATCCCAGACGATTTCGTTCTCCGAGGACCTGACTCCCCGGCCTTCGCCGGCAGCCTCCTGGAGGAGGGACATGTCGACACATGTGCGTGAGGCAGACGTGGTCATCATCGGCGGAGGTCCCGCAGGACTCGCCGCAGGGGCGGCCGCTGCCGGCGACGGCGCCCGTGTCGTGCTCATTGACCGAAACCGGAGCCTCGGCGGGATCCTCAACCAGTGCATCCACGACGGCTTCGGACTGCACGCCTTCGGCGAGACGCTGACCGGCCCGGAATTCGCGGCGCGCTACGTGCGCCAGGCGCTCGATGCCGGCGTTGAGACCCACACCGACACGCTCGTCACCGACCTCACCTCTGCTCGGGAACTGACGTGTAGCTCGCACGGCTCGCGCTACCGGCTTCGCGGGAGATCCATCATCCTTGCCATGGGCTGTCGCGAACGGACCCGCGGCATGCTTCGCATCCCGGGAAGCCGTCCAGCGGGAGTGCTCACAGCCGGGACAGCGCAATGGCTGACGAACATGGCCAACGTCCGCGTCGGCCGCCGCATCGTCATCCTGGGTTCGGGGGACATCGGCCTGATCATGGCTCGGCGCCTCATCTGGGAGGGCGCCGAGGTCCTCGGCGTTCTCGAACTGCTTCCGTATCCGTCAGGCCTCCCAAGGAACATCACCCAATGCCTTGAGGACTACGACATCCCGCTTCACTTGTCGCACTCGGTGACCTGCATCCACGGGCAGGAACGCCTTGAAGGCGTGACGGTCTCGCAATTCGACGAGCGTCGCCGACCGATCCCGGGGACGGATCGAGAGATCGCGTGCGACACTCTGCTGCTTTCCGTCGGGCTCATCCCCGAGAACGAGCTGTCCCGCCGCGCCGGCGTTTCGCTGGATTCGACGACATCCGGCGCCGTCGTGGATCATCGGTACATGACGACAATCGACGGCGTGTTCTCCTGCGGGAACGTGTTGCACATCCACGACCTCGCGGATTGGGCCGCGCAAGAGGGCGCGCGCGCCGGACACAGCGCCGCGGCCTTCGCGGGGAGCGACGCCGCATCGCAACGCGATCCCGTAGTGCCCGTCCTCGCGGGGGACGGCATCCGCTACGTCGTTCCGCAATCCGTCACGCGGGCATCGGAAGAGTTGCTCCTCTCGTTCCGCGTCACCGTTCCGGATCGGCAACGGACCGCCGTTGTCACAGCCGGTGGCCGGTGCTTTGCCTCGCAGCGGCTGGCGCGAACGCACCCAGCGACCATGGTGCAACTGGACGTGCGCTGTCCCGGGGGACTTGACGCGCAACATCTGGAGGTACACCTGGCATGATCTGCAAGCGGATGACGTGCATTCTCTGCCCCAATGGCTGCGAGCTCGAAGCGCGGTACACCGCCGCCCCCTCCCCAGACGGCATTCTCGTCGTGGGCAACCTATGCCCGAAAGGCATCGACTACGCGGTCGAGGAGCTAACGGATCCCAAGCGGACGCTGACAACATCGGTGCTCGTTCGCCACGGCGTACAGCCTCAGACCAGCGTGAAGACGGCGACTCCCGTGCCGCGAGACGTGTTGATCGCCGCGCGCCGGGTGCTGCTGCAGCTGTCGCTCGACGCTCCCGTCGCGATCGGGGACATCGTCTCCCCGAGCATCGCTGAGACGGGTGTCGCGGTCGTCGTCACACGTGCGGTCGCCCGCCGGAGCTGATCTCCGATGTCGAATGATCGTCGCTTCCGATTCGCCCCCGAGTTGCTGCTCATCGGCCGCGGTGTCGCGGATCATCTCGCTGACATCGTCACGGAACGGGGGCACCACTGCCTTATCGTCGCCGATCCCGGTGGTGCGCGCGCCGCTGCTGCAGCTGTTGCCGCCCTGCAGGCGCGTCAGCCGGAATCACAGTTCCGCCCCTTCCAGGGGGAGTGCGCGCGCGCGTCGATCGAACGCCTTGTGCGCGACGCCGGCTCCTTCGATGTCGTCCTCGCCGTGGGAGGCGGCAAGGTTCTCGATACGGGGAAGGGCGTGGCAGCCGAGCGGAGATGTCCGTGCGTCACGCTTCCCACCTCGGCAGCAACTTGCGCCGCCTATACGTCGCTATGCATCCTGCACGCTACGGATGGAGCGTACGTCGACAGCGTGCGCCTGCCGCGGCCCGTGGCTGCGGCCATCGTGGATCCCGACCTCATCCTCACCGCCCCCGCTCGCCATCTCGCCGCGGGCATCGCCGACGCGCTGGCACGTGCCTTCGATACGATCCTCGCAGCGCGCCGCGGTCTTCCGGATGCGGCCGCAGCCATGTCTCTCGCCATTTGCCGCAGCTACACGTTCGATGCGTTGCTACCGCTCGGTGCGCGAGCGCTCGACGATCATCGGCGAGGCGAGACGTCCGACAGCTTCACGCGCATCGTGGAGGCGTCCGTTGTCGGCGCCGGCTTGGCCGGAGAGCTCGGCGGCCGATTCTTCGGGCGAAGCTTCAGTCACGCTGTGGGCTATGCGCTGTCTCACGTCGTCCACCCCGACCGCGTCCTTCACGGGGAGGCCGTCGCTCTCGGGCTCCTTGTCCACTGCCTTCTCGATCCGCAGCCCCCGTTGCCACTCGATCGGCTGGCGCGGTGTTTCGCGCAGTGGGGGCTACCGACATCCTTCTCCGCGCTGGACGTTCGGGACATCGCGGGAACGAGCGGCCGGCGATTGGCCGAGTGCGCCCTCGACTACCTCGATCTCGAACGGGCGATCCCGTTTCCCGTGGATGCGCGTCGGCTACACGAGGCGATGCTCACGATCGAAGCGACACCGCAGCACAAGGCGCGGTAGCGTTAGAACGGTAGCGCGGGCTTGATGATGCCTAGGGCCTCACGCACCGCGCGGAGATCCTCCTGCAACTTGCGGTTGACCGGCACACCGCGGGAGAGCGTCCGCTGCTCCGCCTCCCACTCCTTTTCGCCTGCCGTATAGATGCGCTCCGCCCCGGGAAGCCGTTTCGCTGCGCGAAGGGCACGCAGGACGTCGCCCGTTCGCTTCCGGAACGCCGCAGGATCGTCGAACGCCTCGATGTTCATCGCGAGGAAGAAGTGGCCCAATTGCTGCTTCCGAGGAGCGCCGTCGGGCGTGAAGCTCGCGAGATCTACGAGGAAGGCACCCCCTTGGAACGCGGCGGACAGGAGCTCGACCATCGTCGCCAGCCCGTACCCCTTGTGCCCTCCGAGGATCTCACCCAGCCCCCCAAGCGGCAGAAGGCCGTACGCCCCTACGTCGAGCCCGGCGAGCACGGCATCAGTGTTCGTGGCCTGCGTCCCCCTCAGGTCTGCAGCCCAGCCTGAGGGGATCTCCTTTCCCGCTCGCGCGTGGACCTCGAGCTTCCCACGTGGAGCGACGGCAGTCGCCGCATCGAACAGGAACGGGCACGCCTCGTCGCTCGGCACTCCGAACGCGATGGGATTCGTCCCGAACATCGCCTGTGCCCCGTGTGTGGGGAACACCGATGGCCGCGCGTTGCTCGCCGCGAGACCGACCATGCCCTCGGCCACCGCCATCAGCGGGTAGTACCCAGCGATGCCGAAGTGCGAGGAGTTGCGCACGGCCACGGCACCAAGGCCGGAGGCCTTCGCCTTGCTGATCGCAAGCCGCATCGAGCGGACCGCGATCACCTGCCCCATCCCGTGATGCCCGTCAATCACAGCGATGGTCGGAGTGTCTCGCACCACTTCGGTCCGCGTGATCGGTTCCAGCATGCCCGCCCGAATCCGGTCAACGTACATCTTCAGCCGGCCAACGCCGTGGGAGGCAATCCCACGGAGATCGGATCTGATGAGCACGTCGGTGCAGATCCGCGCATCCTCTTCGGGCAGACCAAGAAGGGTGAAGGCCGACTCGGCGAACGCGCGCAGCGTCGTCACGGGGACCCGCACCGTGCCCTCCGGCTTGGTGTTCGTCGCTCCGGTCAGCTCCATCGGCCCCCCCTACCCGAATGCAACGAGCACCTTGATCGCATCCTGTCCCTTCGACGCGCGAATCGCATCGATCGCCTCCTCGAACGCGAAGGTGTGCGAGATCAACGGACGCGCGTCGAGGATCCTCTTCGCGATGAGCTCGTGTGGCTTCTCCGTGGCATACAGCGAGGCATCCGATGTCAACAGGTCGACCTCTCGTCGAACCAGGCTGACGAAGTCGAAGGGGATGGGCTCGGAGGGGATCCCCACCATCATGATCCGTCCCGCGGATCGTGCGAGTCGCACCGATTCCGCAATCGTCTCTCTCCGGCCTGCGGCCTCGACGACCAGATCGGCGCCGCTCCCGCCCGTCTCCTCCATGACCACGGCATGCAGATCCTCTTCGGGAGGGTGTACGACACGATGCGCCCCAAGCTTCTCGGCCAGATCCAAGCGGCGTCGCCGATGCCCGGAGAGAATCACCCGTTGGCATCCAAACGCAATCACGCTCTGCAGGATGAACAGGCCAATCGGTCCGTCTCCGACGATCACCACGGTCTCAGACGGCGTGGGCGCCGCACGACACACCGCGTGGTAACCGACGGACGCCGGTTCCACGAGCGCCGCTTCCTTCGGGTCGAGACCGTGCGGTGCGGCGAAGACCGAATACCCGGGCAGCTTGAAGAACTCGGCGAACACGCCATCCGCCTCGATTCCCAGGTGCTTCCGGTGTTGACAGACGTTGTGGCGCCCGGCGCGGCAGGGGTGGCACCTTCCGCAGACGACGATCGGCGAGGCGACGACTGGTTGCCCAGCTTCGAGATGCGAGACATGATCTCCCACCTTCGCGACAATGCCGGACGCCTCGTGCCCCATGATGATCCCCGGCTTCGCTGGAAACGCGCCCTCCAGCATGTGGGCATCCGTTCCGCAGACCGCTGCGTAGCTGGTCCTGATCAGAACCTCGTCGGGGGCGATCTCAGGAACCGGTACGTCCGCGAACCGGACATCGCCCGCTCCCCCGAACACCAGCGCTCGCATCACAGCTTGGCTCCTCTCCTCGGCAACATCACAGCTTGGCTCCTCTCCGCGGCAGCTTCACACCTGCCTGCTCTACGGCGGGTAGGCGATGGTGTACAAATGCCGCCCGCCGTCCTTCGGTCCACGCACCACGGCATCGATCTCCTCGATCGAGCGCTGGCTCACCTTGTCCGCGGGGGGCAGACTCCCCGGGGGAAATGCCTCTCGGATGTCATCGTGCAGCTCCACAACGTAGTCCAGTACCTCTCTCACGCCCGGGTACGCCTTGTCCGCGGACGCCAGCGTCGGACTCCCCACCACCCCTTCGGGGTAGACACACACCTCGAGCCCTCCAAGTCCCACCTGGGCGTGCCCGGGAACTGGCCGCTGGTAGACATCCCCTCCCGCATCGATGTGCCTGAGTCCCTTGCCGTGCCGCAGGAAGCCCGACGGCGCTGTGTCGACAGCGTCCTCAAGTCGGATCAGCTCGGGGAACAGCGCCAAGGAATAGGACGTCTCCGCTTCGTCGGCGTGCTTGAACGGCGTCTCGAACGGACCGCCGTGGGCTTTGTCCTTGAGCCGATCGGGAATGATCGTCGGCCAATTCACGAACGCGAGGACGGCAGGAACCTGATACGTCTTCATGAACTGGTGCAGCGCGTTCGGAATGACGTACTCCTGCCCATGGCCGTTCAGCAGTATCTGCTTGCGGAATCCGGCGTTCCAGAACCCAGCGATGACCGCACGAAGAACGGCCGTGAAGGTGTCCTCCGGTATGAGCACCGTCCCCGGCATTCCGAGATGCGCCCAGGGGTGCGAGCCGTACCAGATGGGCTGCGCCACGGTGCAGCCTGTGCGCAGCGCTACCTGCTCGGCCATACGGGTCACAAGGAACGTGTCCTCACCGTACGGGGCGCCGTCACCGTGGGCCTCTGTGCTTCCCACGGGGATGAGGAGGATGTCGTTCTTCTCCAACCGTTCGCGGACCTGTCGGCCGGTCATGTTCTGGAAGTACACTCCCGATGCCTGGTCCATGTGCCCGCTCATAGGCGGGAGCGTCCACTCCGCCATCAGCTCGCCTCCTTAGAAACCCTGATCAGGACCTTGACGCCTCCGCGTTGCGCCGCAGCGGCAAAGGCGCTCTTCGCTTCGTCGATCGGGAACCGCCCCGTCACCAGTTCGCGGACGCGTACCGTCCCGTCGCGGATCCGATCGCACGCCCCCGCGAAATCGCCCAGCTCGTAGATGAACGATCCTACGAGACGGAGTTCCCTCCACACTAACCAGCGTGTCTCGATCAGGGCCGGATCCATCGGAATCCCTGTGAGCACGATCAATCCGCCCGGCTCGATGTGAGCGATCGCCAGAGGCACGGCTTCTGCCACCCCCGCCGTCTCGATGACCACGTCAAACCGCGCGTCCGCCGGTAGCTGCGCCGTGGGGTCAAACGCCGCGGCTGCGCCAAGCTCCTCGGCCCATTGGCGCCTCGAGGGCGACGGGTCGGCAGCGTACACCTCCGCGCCGCCCAGGCGCGCAATCTGCAACACGAGCAGGCCGATGCACCCTGCGCCAAGCACGAGGACACGGCGACGGTGGAGATCCCCGGCACGGCGAACGGCACGCTCGGCCACGGCGGCAGGTTCGATCAGCGCCGCGGCCTCGAGGTCCATCCCCTCAGGCACCGCGAACACATACCGCGCCGGCGCAACGATGTACTCCGCAAGACAGCCGTCGATCGTCACCCCGAGGCCACGAGCCTCCTGGCAGAGGTTGTCTCGCCCTTCGTCGCAGAACGAGCACGTTCCACAGCCGAAGTTCGGACGCACCGTGACCGCAGTGCCAGCTTCCCACTGCGCCACATCCCGGCCGACCGCGTCGATGGTGCCCGAGCACTCGTGTCCGAGCACGAACGGATACCCGGCGCTCCGCCTGCCACGGTAGAACTCCAGATCCGTCCCACAGATCCCGACGTGCGAGACCGCAATGCGGACCTCCGTCGGTCCAGGCTCCGGGACGTTCCGCTCCGCGAGGCGCAGCCTCTCCGGAGCGAGGAGTTCTACCGTCGTCATCATCGCCGCTACACCGGGACGCCAGCCCCATCCGCACCTGGGGCACTCTGCTTTGCGTCGGGAAGGTACTTCCCCACCATCTCCACGACGATACTCGCCTGCTCGGCCATCGCCCGGCCCTCGGCCGCCGACGTCCGGATTCCATGTCCCGACACGGCGCTGTTCCCCGACTTCAAGTACACGGGGGACGCGACACGAACGATCTCCGGCGCTTCGTAGCTGCGGATGAATCCCCCGGAGGCCGGAGGGTTGTCGGTGTGTAGGTCCAACGGCACCTCCACCGCGCGACGAAGCGCGGCAAGCATCGGAAGCTGAAGGTCACGGACCGGGTTGATCGTGTCTGCGCCGAGCTGCTCGAGCACATGGAACGCTGCCGGATTCGCGTGCCCGCAGTGCGCGGACACCTTGAAATGAAGATCGGAGGGGAGCTCTCCCGCTTTGCGCATCTCCGCGAGCACCCACAGCAATCCCTCGTCGTACACAAGGATCCCGCGGCAGCCTACGGAGACCGCACGCTTCACGTCCTCGATGGCCCGAACGACCTGCTCCATGCCCCGGAGCCTGTAGCCGATCCGGACGCCTTGAGAGGTCTGCACGGTGGCCCCGGTGTCGTACGGAGCCCGTGGGCCAACCGCCAGATTCAGGGCGATCCCCCGCTCCTTGGCAAGGGCCGTGTATTCCCGCAGCTCCCCGAGCGTGTGTCTGAAGATCCCGTAGGTCTCGTCCACGCGATTGATGGTGATCCCGAGCTCGTCGGCCCGCTGGACCAGCGCCTGGAGCGCGTCGAACGAGTTCACCGTCGGCACTTCCATCCGGAAGTGCGCACCATCCGGGAAGGTCTTCCCCGAGGTGGGTAGGTCATACAGGTCTCCCGACGGCAAGCCAAGAGCCGACAGGCTGCTCCGCGTCTCGTCAAACATCTCGAACACCCTCCTTGAACCTAGACGTTTTCTTGTTCCCTGTGGTGGGGCAGCGGCGGGCAGTACACCCAGACAAGCTTCATCGGCTCGTCTCCGGTGTTGATGATGGAGTGCTTCACGCCCGGCGGCATGTAGATCGCCATGCCGGGCCGGAGATCCTCCTCTCCCTCCTCCGTAATCAGGCGTCCCTTCCCGCTGATGAGGTACATCCCCTCTTCCGACGACTCGTGGGCGTGCTCCGGGATCCGACTTCCCACATCCGTCACGTTCTGCCCCATGGAGAAACCCCGTGTGCCGATCGTGATCTCGGACAGCAGGAGCTTCGAGGTCCTGCTTGGGATCTTCTTGACCCCCTCAACAGTTCTCGCATCGACAACGTACTTCATGCCACTCCTTCCCAGTGTGGCGCTCGCGGCGCCGTGGTTAGAAACGATCCGCATCCGCGTGCATCTCCCAGATGGCCATCATCTCGTCGCGCCCGACGTCGAACACGGTTTCGTGCGGTGGCAACGGCTCGGCACGCATGAACTCAGGCACGTCGCAGTTCCGATCTGAGATCCCGGCTGCGAGATTGAAGCTGCGCTCCGCGGCCAGCGTCTCCTCCGCGGCGTGCACCACATCGGCATACGACACGCCCCATCCGAAGCGAGCGTTGAGGAGCTCGGCCAGCATCTGCGGCTGTGCAACGAGCGGTCCGCGTGCGAACAGGCACAGCCCAGCCATATCGAGGATCGCGGAGCGAATCTGCAGGGCGTGCGAGTTCGCGACCTGCCCCTCAGTCGATAGGGGATCGATCGAACCTCGCGTTCCGAACGCATTCCCTGCCGTGTGGTCGGCCCCCATCGGGGAGGTTACATACGTCACGCCGTTCCCCTTCAGCGCGCGCGGGTCGTATCCCGGGATTCCCTGCCCGTGTACCGCGGGAACCCGTCGAGCCCCGAGAGCCCTGGCGGCGAAACACACGCCTTGGCCGAGGATACGCCCCAGCGGCGTTGCATCCCCTACCTGCCGCAGAAGCTCCGCAGCTCCCTGCGCATCGCCGAACACCGCCAGCCCGGCTTCCATCGCCACGCCGAGCACGCAGCCCATCTCGATCGCATCGACACCAAGATCATTGCACAGCGCGTTCAGCTCAGCGATCCCGTCCAGTGTCGAGATGCCGCAGTTGGAGCCCAGGAGGGCGATGTTCTCGTACTGCAAGGTGGCGACCTTACGCTCACCCTTCCTGTCTGGATACACGTTTGAGCAACGGATGACGCATCCCGTCATGCAGGCGGTCCCGGAGCGCCCCGAGCCCCCACGGGCGGCGATCGTCTCAGCAAGCTTCGCCCCGTGGATGCCTTCGATTCCATCGAATGAACCCTCACGGAAGTTGCGCGTCGGGAGCAGGCCGAGTTCGCTCGCCGTGGCCACGATGCCAGCCGTTCCGAACTTCCGCCTGCCTTCGATCTTCGGGTCGGCGAGCAGCGCCTCCGCGAAACGCCTCGCAGCCTCACGCAGCCCCTGTGGATCGGCGAACTCCGTCGTTCCCGCGTCGCGATCGTCGATAACGATGGCTTTGATTCCCTTGGCTCCCATGACGGCCCCAAGGCCGCCGCGAGCAGCGTAGCGAAGCTGGATGCCTTCAAGATCGGTCGTCGCAACGCCCGCTGCCGCCATGCGCATCTCCCCAGCCGGGCCGATCACCAGAAGACCGCACGAAGGACCGTAGCGCTCTCGAAGCCGGCGCAGCGTCTCCCGCACGCCGAGCCCGGCGAGCGCGAGGTCATCGACCCACTCCGCACGCTCGCGAGAGAGAAACAGCACGCGCGAACCCGGGCTTCCGTCCCCGTCCTCGATGACGAGGGCGCGTAGCCCGATCCGGGCCAGCTTCTGGCCCGCCTCACCCCCGACGTTGGCTTCCTTGATGCCGTCCGTCAGAGGGCTCTTCCCCCCGACCGACAATCGCCCAGACGCAGCGACCGGCGTGCCGCCCAGCCAGCCGGGAGCGAACACCAGCTTGTTCCAACGCCCCATCGGATCGCAGACCGGCGGCACCTCGCGTGTCAGCATACCGGCGATCAACTGCCGCCCGCCCCACCGCGCCATCTCCTCCGCGACCGGTTCCGACGAGATCGCCCCGGTCCGGGCGTTCACTCTAACGATCCGTTCCATCGCTCCCCTTACACACAGTCATGCTTCACGCACTGCTTCGTCCATATCGCGAGCCGAGCCCCATCCCTCGTGGATCGCCTCGTAGATCCCGCGCACCTCCCGCGCATCACCGACCACACGCACGCGAAATGCCGCCTCCTCCAGGTCCTGCACCAGCGCGCGATCCGGATCGCTCCGGATCGCGCACACGACCGCGTCCGCAGCGAGTCGCTGTGTCCCCGCCTCGGCATCCGTCACCACATCCGTCGCGGTGATCTCCCGGACCGATGCATCCACGAGCATGGCCACGCCCCTCGCCCGTAGGCGTTCGATGAGATCGGCACGGGTGATCGGCTCGCAATCCGTGGCAACCTCCGCTCGGAGCTCGACCACTGTCACGCGGCAACCCGCTTCCGCGAGGAACGCGGCGGTCTCACACCCAACCATCCCCCCCCCGATGACGACGACACCCCCCGAGAGATGGACACGCTCTGCC
>Ga0272441_10008085_pt1 | contig 16815 bp, 11 predicted proteins | sample SSMProp6N_FD_193582 | JGI IMG/M metagenome (GOLD analysis project Ga0272441, IMG submission 193582) | Marine sediment archaeal communities from Little Sippewissett salt marsh, Falmouth, MA, United States - SSM-Prop-6N | ecosystem: Environmental > Aquatic > Marine > Wetlands > Sediment ...
CGACTGACCGGGACAGACGGAGCGCAAGAGAGAACCCCCTGGCGATGACTCGCCAGGGGGTCGGTTCTCAGATCGCGGGGTCGTCACGCATCGACGCGGACGACGTTCTGGGCCTTAGGGCCCTTCTCGCCCTCGACGACATCGAATTCCACGGTGTCGCCCTCGGCCAGTGTCTTGTAGCCATCGCCGCCGATCCCGGAATGATGGACGAACACGTCCGGACCGTCATCAGCCTTGATGAACCCAAACCCCTTCTGATCGTTAAACCATTTCACCACACCTCGAGCCATTGCTCTACTCCTGAAACGATTCCCGGTGATACTGGGTTCCGCAGGCGCCACCGGGAAGCGTGAGCGGAAACGTCGGCCGAGCCTACTACAGCGCCCGGCCATCATATGCTCTCAGGGTCGCCTGCCGACTGTCGGCCAGACGCCCCACAAATCAGGGACGGATTATACCAGAGTGCACAGCCCATGTCAACAGATGGTACTCTCCGAATGAAAAAAGTCGATTCCTCGCCGAAAATCCGTTCCGTGGCCCCAAAAAGGCCCCGGCTGTCGGCCGATGGCCAAGGGGAGAAACGGGTTGTCACGGCCGTGGAAGCAACGCGTTTCTGGTCGCGGGTGCCGTGGACAGGTGGTCCACCCGCGACCCGCCCCCGACCTGCCCTCGACCTCCCCTCGACCTGCCCTCGATGGAATCGGGGTGGAATCGGGGTGAAATCAGGGCAACGTCGGGGCCTGCCCTCGGCGCAGTCGGGGCGGACCCCTCGACCGCGCTCGGGGCAGGCCGGGCGACCGCGCTCGGGGCAGGCCGGGCGACCGCGCTCGGGGCAGGCCGGGCGAAGGGAACGTGTGGTGCGCTCGCAAGAGCGAGAGTCCACTTGAAAGGCAGGGTAGTTGTGCTATAATGTGCGTATAGTGGAAAGTTGACCACAAGCGGGCAGGGCACGCCTTCGGGCAAGGTGGAGACTGAGGACATGAGTCAAGGAGAACCGCGCGGCCGCATCCGGCGGCTGCTTGTCACGGTGCTGGCCACGGTCGTGCTGGCCGGCCTGGCGCAGGCGGGGACGTACTACGCCGCGCCCACGGCCACCGGCGCCGGGGACGGCAGTTCGCCGGAGAACCGATGCACGCTCGTTTATGCGCGCACGCACTTCGGCGGCGGCGATACCGTCCTGCTGGCCGACGGAACGTATTCGCAGTACGACGAGCACGGCTCCGAGGCGGTCGCCCGGACCGACTGGTACACGCTGAAGGCCGAGCATCCCGGCGGGGCCACCGTTCAGGGCGTGCTGGTCGGCACGACGGGCACCAAGTACGACGCGTACCTGCGGCTGGAGGAGCTGGTTCTCTACCCGGCGTCGAGCCTGCCGGACGGCCTGGAGCTGGAGACGGTGCGCTGGGTCCACGTCAAGGACTGCACGTTCATCGGCCGGGGCTGGGGAAACAAGGTCGGCTCCAGTTGGGTCCTGCCTCAGAACCGGTATGCCTCCTGGGGCGTGAAGGCCGAGGGGGTGCCGGAGCACATCACCATTGAGGACTGCCTTTTCCGTCCGCCGGTGATCGGTGACCTCGACGATCCGAACATCATCCACACCGGCATCGCGCGGGGCTACCAGGGCTACGGTCACCACGTCACGATCAAAGGATGCGAGTTCGTCAACTGCGAGATGGGCATCGTCGGCGACGGTGACGACTGGCTGATCGAGAACGTGAACATTCACGACTGCTACAGCGACGGCATCATTGTCCACACGGGCTCCGGCTGGATCATCCGCGACACGAGGATCGAGAGGATCTGGGGCGACAGGTGCGACTGGTGCGACGTCACCTACCAGGGGTACTACAAGGCCGACACGGACGTCCTGACGAAGACCAGCGGCGCCGATTTCCTGCTCAGTATCCGCAACTCGGCGTCGTATGTCACGACGTCCTGGAACGGCGGGGCGGATTCGACGAGGATCAAGTCGGAGTGGCTGGTGACCAACACCGCGACCACCCTCGACTACTCGAACAATCCGCTGAGCGCCACAGACATCGGCAGCGCCGCGTCGCCCGTCGAGTTCCGGACGAGAATCAGGCACAACTTCCACGAGGACCTGATTCAGTGGTTTGCCGTGGGTGAGACGGACTGGGCCGACGTGCTCATTGAGAGGTGCGTGTTCAGGGGGGCCGGCGGCCAGGGCATCTTCTGCAACAAGAGCACAGCGGACGCCGGCCGGGTGAAGAACCTGACCCTGCGGAACTGCGTCGTCGCGGACACCGATGCGTACACCGTAAGCTTCCAGTACACGGACGACACCGTGCTCGAACACTGCACGATCTACCGGCACCGCGACGATACCTCGGCGGTCGCACTGCACTTCTACGGCACCAACACCAACCCCACCATCCGCTACTGCCTCCTGTCGCAGACGTGCGGCGAGTTCAGCAGCTTCACGACCTACAGTGTGGGGTACAGCCCGTACTCCTGGGGCTACCCCGGCGCGACCAACGAGGAACTCTCGTACCAGGAGTTCAAGGATTGCTTCGTGGACTACGAGAACCACGGATACGAGTTGGCCGCGGACTGCCCGGCCGTCAACTTCTGCACGCCGTCGCCGGTGACGAGGGACGTCCTCAACAAGGTGCGCGACACCGCGCCGGATGCCGGCGCGTTCGAGCACGGCGGCGCCGCCACGCAGACGTGGAGCGTCGTGACCACGCACGGCGGGGCGGCCGTGGTGACCGCGGTGCCCGAGGGCTACGTTGAGCCGCGCGCCGCGGGCATCGCAAAGCTGCGCGTCGCGTTCAACCGCCCGTTCGATCCCGACACCGCCGTGGCGGGGGCCATCGCGATCACCGGGCAGACGTCGGGCGACCAGGCGGGGCGCATCGCCTCGGTGACGCCCGCTCCCGATTCACTGAGCCTGGAGATTGTCTTCACGTCGGCCTTGCCGGACGCCGATCGCTACACCGCGACGGTCACCGACGTGCTGAAAGACCCGGACGGCGACCCGATGAACGACGGCATGAGCCGCCGGTTTTCGGCGCTGGTCGGCGACGTTGACGGCTCGGGGAAGGTCAGCGCCGCGGACGTGGTGGCCGTGCGCGACCGCGCGGGCTCACCCGTGGATGGCGCGACCGGCCGCTACGACGTGGACACAAGCGGCGCCGTCACGGGCGGCGACATGGCGACCGTCCGCGCCCGGCTGGGCCGCGCGTTGCCATGAGCCCGCGCGCCGCCCGGGGCACCGACATTGCCGGGCGGATCCTCGTGCGGAGCGAAGCCTGAGGTTTCCCCTCATGCATTCCTACGCGGTGTCAGGAAAGTCTTGTCGGGTACATAGCACGGCGGGACAAGCCGAGGCTGTCCGATAATTCGCCCGTCAGTCTGCCGGGCTTGTCAACCATGCTGCAGGACGTCTGGGGGCTCGCGTCCCAGCCCCGTTCACGGGGCTTTCCCCCGAGGCGAGCCGTGGGCGAGCCGAGGGGTGTAGGCCAGGGCTTCTAGCCCTGGTGACCCGTCGCCCGCCTCCCCCTTCCTCTCCTTCAGCCCGCTTCAGCGGGCTTCCCTGTTGCCCGCGCAGAATAAGCCCGCTGAAGCGGGCTGACAAAGGAAAGGAAGAAGATCAGGGGCCTCGCTTACCAGGGCTAAAAGCCCTGGCCTACACCCGCCGTCGCTGCGCTCCGGCGGGCAAAGCCCCGTGAACGGGGCTCACAGTGGCGCTCACGTGACGCCGACCACCATGCGGTAGACCGGTCCCTCGGGGAAAGCGTGTCCCTTTCGGCGCCCGGAACTATCGGACAGGCCCACGCTTGCGTGGGCATGCTTGCGTAAGTGCTGAGCCGTAGTGGCTGCCTGCCCCTCGACGTGGCTCGGGGCCATGAGCCTGTCGAATGGCAGCCACGCGGGAATGTAAACGGGTGGCATGTCGTCGGCGTGATGGGTACCATGCTTGTGCTTGTACAAGCAGACGGCCGAAGGCGGACCACCTTGCATTCTTCTGAAAAGGAGAAGCACGGCACCTGGCCAGAAGGAGGACAACTCATGCGCGGGTGGCTGTGGAATCTGACATGCGGGATGGCTGGTATTCTGCTCCTTGCATTCTGCAGATGTCATAAGGGCCCGAGTCCAGGGATCGCGGACCTTCGGTGCCACGCAGAGGGGCTCGCGTTTAACGGAGAACGGATCGACTTTTTTGTCTATTCAGAAACTGGCCATTTGAGCCTTCGCGACTTTGACGTGAGATCCCTCACCGTGAGCCGCGGGAAGACACGTACGGCTGTCTCGGACTACGAGGTCCAGAAAACGCCAAGCACGAAACTGGGGCCAGCAGTGGGAGTCGCTCTTGGGATTCCTCCCGAGTTTCATGATGCGCCAAGCGTGATGATAGAGGTTGACTTCATCTACTGTGGCACTCCCGCGACGCTTGATGTCGAGGCACGGCACGGTAGAGAAGGCGAGTACTTTTCATGGACGATTGAGAAGATGGCGATTCGCTGAGCAACGTGGGTTGCCTCAAGAGACCCGCAGAGACAATCGCTTCTGTCACCCGGCCTCTACGACGTCCGCAACCGCCCCCGCCGGCTACTACTCGGCGCGGAGCTTGCGGGTCACCTCCCCCGCCAATGTGTAGAGTTCCGCGGTGCGGTCCTGCCAGCCGGAGCCGACGAACCAGGTGTGGCCCGTGGGCGTGGCCGTCTCGCGCCAACCGGTCGGGTCGAGGGTATGCTTCGGCCCGGTCTGCCAGTTGATGATGCTCCGCCACATGCAGTCGTTGTACTCGATGATCGCCCGTTGGCACCGCGCGGCCAGCTCGTCGCCGATCCTGGCCCGCAGGCCGTCGTCGGTCACGGCCTCGTCGAGGACGATGAGGGCCTCGCAGTCCTGGACGCCTTCGCGCAAGGCTTCGTAGCGCTGGGTGGCCACCGGCCCGGTCGGCCCGGCCGCCAGCGTCGAGGAGTTGCAGTTGAGGTAGCCCCAGTTGGCCGCGGGGAAGCGGTCCCACGCGCGGCCGACCCTCTTGCCGCTCTTGTCCTTGACGACGTACCACGTGTCGGCGCCGAGGCGTCCGATGCCGCGCACGTTGCCGGTCACGGCCTGTGCGGGCAGCCCGCGCCACTTGCTGATTGAGAAACCGTCCAGGCCCACGCGCTCGAAGGCCGCCCACAGGTCCTGCGTCTGCCATCCGTGCAGGCTCTTGCCGTACCCCTGGCGGGCGCCGAAGTACGACGCCTGGTACGAGTAGCCGGCCAGCCCGGCGTGGAGCGTCTGCTGGAAGTAGTGCGACGCGTTGACCCATGGCAGGTCGCCGCTGACGTCCTTCAGGAAGGCCGCCTGTTCCTGCGAGGCCCAGAAATCGCTCACCATGCCCAGGGCCATCGCCTTCTCGAGCCCGCGCTTGGCCATCCGCCGGTGCAGCTCGGCGAAGAGCGGCTGCCACAGGGCCTTGCTCTCGGGCTCGGGATAGTCGGGCAGCATGACCCGGTCGGTCCGGCCGTCCGCCCGGACCACGGTCACGATGGGCCCGTCCTCGGCGACGCTGAGACTGTTCTTCTTGCGCCGCAGGTTCCCCGCGCGGACCAGGTAGCGGTCCCAGACGTTGAAGACGACCACGCGTGGCTTGCCCAGCGTGTGCTCGACCAGGTCGAGGTACGTCTCCATGGTGGAGAAGTCGTACTCGTACTTGCCGCCGCCTTTGTCGATCCAGCGGACCATGGACTGCTCGTTGCCGGCGTTGCTCTCGGCGATGAGTGGAATGTAGACCACCTTGCTGCCGACGTCGGCGACGAACCGCAGCGACGCGGCGATCATCTCCCAGTGTCGCTCCGACCAGAGCGGGACGCCGTATTCCACCGCCGTGGTGTCCGGCACCTGGATGAGCTCCACCCAGGTGCGGAAGTCCCGCGGGTCGGGCAGCGTCCAGTCGACGACCGTCAGCTCGACGGGCACGTCAGCCACCGGTTTGCCGGCGGCCCTGATCGCCACCCGCCCCGTGTAGCGCCCCGGCCGCGCGCCGGCGGGCACCTTCACCGTCACCCACACGGGGACCACGGCACCGAACACGGGCGTCGGATGGCCGGGCGTTCTCAGCTTGAGCAGATTGCCCAGACCCCACTTCCTGAAGCGCCACATCTGCTCGGGGTCGAGGTCCTCCTGCTCCGTCTCCTTCTCGCGGACGGGGAACTCCGCGAGCGGCGCCTCGGCCAGGGCCAAGAGCGGCGCGGCCTCGGCGGGGTACGGGGTCACGTCGTAGTTGGCCGAGTTCGTCAGCGGCACGCCGCCCCAGGGGAGACCGTAGCGGATGCGGACCTCGGAGGCGGGAATCGTTCCGCCGTCTCCGGCCAGGTCGCCCGCGGTGGCGCTGAGCCCCTTGATCGGCTGGTCGGATCCCACGACGACTTTGCCGGAGCAGACGCCGTTGCGAGCGCCCACGAGGCGGATGGGGCGAAGCGGCTCGGCCGGGCCGGCGAAGTCGAGGTCGAAGTCCACGGCCATCAGGTCGCTGTTCCACACCTGGAGACCCTTAGGGCGCACACCGCTGGGCACCAGCCCGTCGGCCGAGGCCGCGCGGAGCTGCACGTGGCGCAGCTCGCAGGTATTCCAGCTCAACTCGTGCACCTGGAATTTCCCGTGGGAGTTGAGCAGGACCGTCTGCTCGTCGATGACCTTGTCGTACGGGGCACGCAGCAGCTCGATGGCCAGCACGTTGGCGCCCTCGCGGAGCGCGTCGGCGGGAACGGAGACTTCGAGCGTTCGCAGGCGCCGGGCGATGCGGCCCTTGACCTCCGGCGTCAGCGTGTCCTGCCGGACGATGTACTCGAGCCCGCGAATCGAAAGGGGCTTGCCGTCCTCAGCGACGAAGACGTCTTCCGGGTACGCCTCCGCCACGGCGGCGCCGGGGGCGACGTGCTTGCGGGCGATCTCCCGACCGTTGAGGTAGACGACGGCCCCGCCGTAGTAGCCCATCTTGAGCACGAGGCCCTTCACCTTGCCGGGGCCGGTGACGGTGAACGCCGCGCGCAGGCACAGTCGGCCCAGGTACGGCGTGCGGCAATGACCGGCCGCCGTGCTGCGCACCCAGGTGCCGTCGTCGAAGTCAGTGGCCGTCCAGGTGTCCGGTGCCTCCGCAGTCTCCCGGCTGAGCAAGTCCTTCCAGTATCCCCCGCCGCGCGTGCCCGAGGTGCCGGTGGAGACAATCGGCCTGAGTTGCCCGCCGTCTTCCACGACCGGCGGCCTCAACGTGTGGTGCATCCGCCAGGGCCCCGCCGTGTCCAGGACCACGGTCCCCTGCCCCGGCGCGGCCGGCGCGTCGGCCGCCCACGAGCACGCAGCGACGCCCAGAAGGACAGTAGCGGCACCCAAGACAGCTCCCGACAACTTCACCATGGCACTCTCCATTCGCTCAGAAGGCACGTGTCGCAGGTTCAACCCCGTGCCCTGCACAGGGTAACGGCTCTGTTGCACCTCCTCGGCACGGCGAAGCCACGCAACGTGGGCCCGTTGCGACGTGGCGCCAACATCATGCCTGCCGCGCGACACCGACCGGACGGAAGGTTGCGGCTCTGCGCGCTATTGTGCCGACTGCCAGGAATCGCGACGGAAGCGGCTGGGCGACATGCCGCAGCATTTTTTGAACGCCTTGGAGAAGTGGAACGCGTCGAAGAAGCCGGTCTGGCGGGCGACGGCCTCCATCTTCAGCCCGCGAAGCAGAAGACTCTTGGCCAGTTCAATGCGCATGGCCGTCAGGCTGGCCATCGGCGACCGCCCCGCCTGCTCGGAATAGCGGTGCGAGAAGGCCGAGGAACTCATGCCCAGGTGCCGCGCCACGGCGGCTAGCGTGACCTTGTCGCCCAGGTGAGCGCGGAAATACTCGTGCGTGTTCCGGATCAGTTCCCCACTGTGATCGTCCGGCGCCTCGGCCGACACCAGAGTGAAGGTCCCGTCGCCCTGCGACTCCGCGGCGTGGAGAGTCTCGAACAGCAGGGCCAGCAGGGACTGGGCTCGCCAGAAACCGGCGTCCGCCCGTTCCTGCCCAGTGCGAGCCATCTCCTGGAGTCGGGCATCGAGGATTCCACCGGGGTCGGCGATCCGGGCGAAGCGCCGGCCGCGGCCGACCAGGCGATCCAAGCCGGCCTGGTCACCGCCGGTGAAGAGCACCCAGGCTTCCCTGATCGGCCGTCGAACCGACGAAGCGTCCTCCCAGTACGGCGTTCCCGGCGGGTAGAGGTGAGCGACCCTCGGCGGCCGCGGCCACCAACGGCTGCGCGGGGAGCCAACCCGCACGCGCCCGCAGTCGGACCGCGAGCAGTCGAGAACCCACAGCTCGTTGACGATGCGGCCCGTGGCCTTCCGCGGCACGTGCTGACAACAGACCGCCGAGACCACGCGGGGGCTCACCTCGCGGGCCGTCTGCCAGGAATAGCCTAGCCAACTCTCTGCCACCGCAGCCATGGTCTTTCCCCTCTCCTTCGGCGCTCCTGGCACAACTCATGCCGGCACGGACGCCACGGACAGGCCCTCCGACCTCGCTCAGGGCAAGCCGTCCCGGCCCGGACAGAGTCCGGGGTGGGCGACTGCCCGTGTCGGCGCTGGCAGGGCCGGTTCCCCGGCCTGCAAGATATTACATGAGAAATGCGACCATGTCCATTCCGCCTTCGCCCGGCCTGTGGCATGATGACCTTCGAGAGAGCGCGGCGGCCTCGGGGGAAGCGGCCGGGACCTTCCCCGCTTACGTTCTGGAGTTAAGGATTCCCCCTTTGCCTGGCGGGAGACCGGGGGATAGAATCTTCGCACGTGTTCAGGCAAACAGCCGGACGGAGGTGTCGGATGTCGAAGCAGCGCAGTACCCGGGAACGGTTGGCCCTCCAGGGCGGAATGAGGGCGGTGACGCGGGTCGAAGGTCGCGGACAGCCGAAGATCGGCGTCGAGGAGTTCCTGTCGGTGGCCGAGCGGTTCGGCGTGTCGCCTGCCGGGCGGAAGAAGATCAAGGCCGTGCTCGACAAGGAGCCTGACGGCGGCGGGCCGTTCCTGGCCAACTACTACTCGGGCCTCAAGGAGTCGAAGGTCCAGGCCTTCGAACGGGTGGGCCGCGAGATGTTCGGGGCCAGGTACGCCATCGGCGTCAGCAGCGGCACGGCGGCCCTGCACGCGGCCTTCGTCGCCGTGGGCGTCGGCCCGGGGACCGAGGTCATCTGCCCGGCTGTCGGCTTCATGGCCACGGCGGCCGCGGTGGTCACGGCCAAGGGCGTGCCGGTCTTCTGCGATGTCGACACCTCGTTGTCGATGGACCCGGCGAAAATCGAGTCCCTGATCACGCCGCGAACGGTGGCCCTGGCTCCGACCTGCGTCATGGGCAGCGTGCCCGACATGGCGCGCATCCTGCGCGTCGCCCGGCGTCACAAGCTGGCCGTCGTCGAAGACTGCGCCCAGTCGTGCGGGGCCACGTACAAGGGTCGCAACGTCGGCACCCTGGGCGACGCCGGCTGCTTCAGCATCTCGGCCTACAAGATCGTCGGCGGCGGCGAAGGCGGCCTGCTGCTCCTGAAACAGAAACGCCTCTGGGAACGGGCCCAGCAACTCATCGAGTGCGGCGGGCTCTGGCGGCCGTCGCGCTTCGCGCCGCCGCGCTACGAGGGCGAACTCTTCTGCGGCACCAATTACCGTATGTCGGAACTGGAGGCCGCCGTCGACGTCGTGCAACTCCGCAAGATGAACGCCACGGTCAAGCGGTTCCGCACGGTCAAGCGGCGGATCATCGAGGCCCTGAAAACCTGGCGCGAGATCGTGCCGCAGCAGCTCAACGACGCCGATGGCGAGGTCGGCTACACGCTGAGGTTCTTCCCGCAGACGGTCGAGCTGGCCGAGCGGATCACCGCCGCCCTGAAGGCTGAGGGCGTCAGTTGCGCGACCCGCGGCCGGAACGGTCGCCCCGACTGGCACCACTACTCGTTCATGTACCCGGTGATCCTGCGGACCGGCTCGACGGCCGATCGCTGCCCGTGGGGCTGCCCGATCTACGTCGAGCGCGGCGGCCGGGCCAAGTATGCCCGCGGCGATTGTCCCGTGGCCGACGACCTGTACGACCGCCTGGTCACCGTACAGTTGAACCAGTGGCTGACGGCCGCCGACTGCCGCAACGTGGCTGCGGCCGTGAACAAGGTGCTGGCCGCTTACTGCACCGAGGACCCCCAGAGTACGCCCTGGCTCTAGCGAGAAGACCGGCGACATGCAGGAACCCACCTGGAACTTCTTCGACGCCCGCTGCACGGTGGGCCGGCACGTCCGCCTGACCGAGGGCGGCCTCCACACGGCGGACGACCTCGTGGCCGAGATGGACCACTACGGCATCGCCGAGGCCCTGGTCGTCGACAGCCTGAGCCGCGAGCATCACCCGGCCGACGGCAACCGCCGCGTCCTCGACGTCACCGCGGGCCGGCCGCGACTCCACCCGGCGTGGGCCGCGCTGCCGCCGGGGACCGACGAGCAGCCCGAGCCGCGCGACATGCTCCGCCAGATGCGCCGACACAAGGTCGGGGCTCTCTTCCTCTTCACCGGGCAGTACCGGATCGCCCTGTCGGACTGGTGCATCGACGCGCTGCTTGAGCCGCTGGCCGAGGCCCGCGTGCCGGTCTTCATCTGTCCCGACGAGATCGGGCCGACCATGTCCGGGCAGGACCAGACGGATTGGAATGCGGTCGTCGCCCTGTGCCGGCGCTGGCCCGAGCTGCCGGTCGTCGTGACCGAGTTCCGCATCCGCCGGACGCAGCGCGTCGCCTACCGTGCCCTGGACGCCTGCCCGAATTTGCGGATCGAGCTGAGCGGCTATTGGCTGCACCATGGCATCGAGTACGTGACGCGCCGCTGGGGCGGCGCGCGGCTCCTCTGGGGCTCCGCCTGGCCGCGCCTGGGCCCGCACATGACGCTGGCGACGCTCGCCTGCGCCGAGATCGACGACGCCGACAAGCGGCGCATCGCCGGCGACAATCTGCGCGAACTCCTGCGCTGGTGCGAGCCGGAGCATCCCGAGGTCGCGCCCGCGCCGCCGGCCGACGCGTTCGTCGAGTTCGGCCGCACCGGACGCCGGCCCGAGTCCATGACGTTCCACGACTGCCACGGCCACCTTGGCGGCAAAGCGGCCCACTACCACGTGCCCGACGGCGACCTCGACAGCGTCGTCCGCCAGATGGACCGCCTCGGCGTGCGGCAGACCTGCGTGTTCAGCTTCGTCGGCGTCACCGCCGACGAGCGATTCGGCAACGACCTCGTGGCCGACGCGGTGCGGCGCCACCCCGACCGGTTCGTCGGCTTCACGCTCCTCAATCCCCATCGCGGCCGCGACGAGATGCTGCGCGAACTCGAGCGCTGCGCCCGGCTCGGCCTGCGCGGCATCAAGCTCATCCCCTACTACCAGGGCTACCCGGACGACGGGCCGCTCCTGGACGTGGCGTGCCGGTGGGCCCACGAGCGGAAGCAGATTATCCTGAACCACCACTGGGGGTCGGCCACCCACGTGGAGCGGCTGCTTCAGGAGTACCCGGACGCCTGCTACATCGCCGGTCACACGACGGTCGCCTACGCCGACCTGATGAAGCGGTTCGGGAACCTGTACGTCTGCTCGTGCCCGCTCCTGGGGCCGCGCGAATGCGAACGGGTGGTCGCCGCCATCGGCGACGACCGCCTGCTGTTCGGAAGCGACCTGCTGGATTTGCCGGTCGCGTGGGGGCTGGGGCCGATCCTGTTCGCGCGGCTGCCTGTGGAGTCGAAGCGGAGGATCCTGGGAGAGAACTTGCAGCGCATTCTCAAGCGCTACAGCCTCGCGCCGTGAGGCGAGCCCGGGCAAGGCCCCCGGCGAGAACAGAGCTTGGAGGCCGCCCGCCGACGGATGTGCGGAACAAGTTGGGCAATCGCCCTGATGTGAACCGGAGACCTGGTGAAAGGAGACAGATGATGGCTGCCGAGTATCGATTCTCGTTCGGACCGTGGAACATTCACACCGGCGCGGACCCGTTCGGGCCCGAGGTGCGGCCGGCCGTCCCGTTCGCCCGCAAGGTGGCGCTGTGCCGCGAGCTGGGATTCCAGGCGATGCAGTTCCACGACGACGACGCGGTGCCCGAGCCGGAGAGCAAAACGCCGGCCCAGCTCGAAAAGGCGGCCGCCGAGGTCAGGAAGGTCCTGGAGGGCGAGGGCCTGGCGGCCGAGTTCGTCGCGCCGCGACTGTGGGAGCATTCCATGGGCATCGACGGCGGCTATACCGCGAACGACCCGGCGGTCCGCAAGTGGGCCGTCGAGCGGAGCAAGAAGGCCCTCGACATCGCGCGAGGCCTGGGGACAAAGCTGATCGTGCTCTGGCTCGCCCGCGAGGGCACCTACGTTCGCGAGTCGAAGAACGCCCTCGACGCGCACAAGCACCTGCTGGACGCCATCAACGCCATGCTCGCCTACGACGACGGCATCGAGATCGCCATCGAGCCGAAGCCGAACGAGCCGACCGACCACGCCTACGTGCCGACCATCGGCCACGCCCTGGCGATGGCCGCCCAGGCGTCGGACCCCGCCCGGGTCGGCGGCCTCATCGAGACCGCGCATGCCATTCTCGCGGGCCTCGACCCGTCGGACGAGATGGCCTTCGCCCTGTCCGCGGGCAAGCTCTGGAGCGTTCACCTGAACGATCAGAACGGCCTGAAGTTCGACGAGGACAAGGCCTTCGGCATGGCCAACCTGCGGTCGGCCTACAACCAGGTCCGCGTCCTGGAGCTCGCCGGGTACGCCGACTCCGGGCGGTACGTGGGCCTCGACGTCAAGGCCATGCGCACCCAGAAGGCCGACGCGGCCTGCCGCCACCTGTCGAACAGCCGGCGGATGTTCCTCGCCCTGGTGGAGAAGGTGCGCACGTTCGACCGGAAGCTCGAGGCGCAGTGCATCGCCGACCGCGACTACGAGGCGCTCGAGATGGCCGTCACCGAGCATCTCATGGGCCTGTAGCAGGCCGCTAAGGAAGTGGCATGGGCATCTTGCCCATGCGTGCCACGGGCATCCTGCCCGTGGCAAACAGCATTTGCAGGGCCAAGATGGCCCTGCGACTCACGGGCAGGATGCCCGTGCCACGGTGAAACAGCCCTTCTGCGAAGGAGCCACGCGCGTGCGCATCCGGCAATCGTTCTGCTACCCGTGTTTCAAGTCTGATGACATGAGCCTGGACGCACTGTGCCGCGCGGCGGCCGGGATCGGCTACGCGGGCGCCGAGCTGTGGTTTCGCGGCGACGACTTCGACGAACTGGTGGAGGCGACAGCGCGGCACAAGCTCGTCATCGCGAGCATGTGCGGCCACACGTCGCTGACCGACGGATTGAACCGGAGAGAGAACCACGACCGCATCGAGGCGGAGCTTCGCGAGTCGATCGACCTGGCCGCGCGGCTCGGTATCCCCGGCCTCATCTGTTTCAGCGGCAACCGCAATGAGGGGCAGAGCGACGACGAGGGCGCCGAGACGACGGCCAACGGCCTGCGGCGCGTCGCACCATATGCTGAGCAGAAGGGCATCAACCTCAACATGGAGCTGCTCAACTCCCGGGTCAACCATCCCGGCTACCAGTGCGACCACACGTCCTGGGGCGTCGGCGTCTGCGAGAAGGTCGGCAGCCCGCGCGTCAAGCTCCTCTACGACATCTACCACATGCAGATCATGGAGGGAGACGTCATCCGGACCATCCGGCAGAACATCCGCTGGATCGGGCATTTTCACACGGCGGGCAACCCGGAGCGCCGCGACCTCGACGACGACCAGGAGCTGAACTACGCAGGCATCGCGAGAGCCATTGCCCGGACCGGCTACGACCTGTACGTGGCGCACGAGTTCACGCCCAAGGGCGATCGTGTCGAGGGCCTGCGACAGGCGTTCGCCGTCTGCGATCAGCAGTAGCCTCCGGGACGCCGCCGGCACACCAGGAAGCGGAGGACCACCGTGAGCGAGAAGCAAGCCGACGTGGTCGTGGCGGGACACATCTGCCTGGACATCATCCCCTCGCTCGACGGCGTCCGCGGGCGGCCGGGCGAGCTGTTCCTCCCGGGAACGCTGGTCAACGTGGGCCCGGCCGTGGTCGCGACGGGCGGGGCGGTGTCGAACGCAGGGCTGGCGCTTCACCGCCTCGGCGTGGCGGCGCGGCTCATGGGCAAGCTCGGCGACGACCTCCTGGGCCGCGCCGTCCTCGACATCCTGAAGGCCTGCGATCCGTCCCTCGCCGAGGACATGATCGTGGCCGGCGGAGAGCACAGCTCGTACTCGGTCGTCATCAGCCCGCCGGGCGTGGACCGCACGTTCCTGCATTGCCCCGGGGCCAACGACACGTTCACGGCCGACGACCTGCCGTACCCGCGCGTGGCCGGGGCGAGGGTGTTCCACTTCGGCTATCCGCCGCTCATGCGCCGGATGTACGCCGACGGCGGACGGGGCCTGGCAGGCATGCTGCGCCGCGTGCGGGAGGGCGGCGCCGCGGTCTCGCTCGACATGTCGCGGCCGGACCTGGCGTCGGAGTCCGGTCGCGCCGACTGGAGGAGCCTGCTTGGCCGCGCGCTGCCCCACGTGGACCTGTTCCTGCCGAGCTTCGACGAGACGCTGCTGATGCTGGAGCTCGACACGTTCATGCAACTGGAGACGGCCGCCGGCGACGCGGGGATCGTATCCCAGGCCAGCGGCGAGCTTCTGCGTCGCCTCGCCGAACGCCTCATCGAAATGGGCGTCGCGGTGGTGGGGCTCAAGCTGGGCGACCAGGGCCTCTATCTGCGGACGACCGGCGACGCCGGGCGACTGGCCGCAGTTGGCGGCGGCCTCGGGCTCGAGTCGCCGGCGTGGCGGAATCGCGAGCTTCTGACCCCCTGCTTCGAGGTGGACGTGGCCGGCACGACCGGCGCGGGCGACTGTACTATCGCGGGGTTCCTCGCCGGATTGCTGCACGGGCTGGAACCCGAGGCGACGATGCGAACCGCCGTGGGCGTCGGCGCGTGCAGCGTGGAGCAGGCCGATGCCACGAGCGGCGTGCCCGCGTGGGACGTCGTCGAGAAGCGCCTCGCGTCCGGCTGGCGGCAGCGCGAAGTTGATCTGCCGCTGCCCGGCTGGCGTCTCGACGCCCGCCACGGCCTGTGGCGAGGGCCGGACGACGGCGCGTGAGAGCCTGCGGCGCCGCGGGCGCCGTGAAAGAGGTTGGACGTGACACTGACCGGTTCGCGCACCTACGTGGGGTTCGGCTTCGGGGCCATTCAGGCCGGGCTCTTTCTCTACGAGGCCGACCGGTCCGGGGCGTTCGGCCGGCTGGTGGTGGCCGACGTGGTGCCCGAGCTGGTGTCGGCGGTGCGCCGGGCCGGCGGTTGCTATGCGCTCAACATCGCGCACGCGGACCGCGTCGAGCGCACTGAGGTGGGCCCGGTGGAGATTCTCGACGTGGCAGTGGCGGCGGACCGTGAGCGGCTGGTCGAGGCCCTGGCGGCCGCCGAGGAAATCGGCACGGCGGTCCCCGGCGTCGGGCACTATGTGTCCGAGGGGCCGGGCAGCCTGCACCGCCTGCTGGCCGAGGGGCTTAGGCGCAAGGCGGCGCGCGGCGGGCCGCGAGCCGTCGTCTATACGGGCGAGAACCACAATCACGCGGCGGAGATTCTGGAATCCCACACACTCGGCGAACTGAAGGCAACCGATCGCGAAGCCGTGCGGCAGCGCGTCCGGTTCCTGAACACGGTCATCGGGAAGATGAGTGGCGTCGTCTCGGACCCCGACGAGATACGCTCGCAGGGCCTGGCCCCGGTCACGCCGGGCGAGAACCGCGCCTTCCTGGTCGAGGCGTTCAACCGCATCCTCATCTCCGAGGTGCGGTTCGAGGGCCCGCCCGGACAGGCCGGCTTCGAGCGCGCGATCACGGTGTTCGAGGAAAAGCCGGACCTCCTTCCTTTCGAGGAGGCGAAGCTCTACGGCCACAACGCCACGCACGCCCTGGCGGCATACGTCGGCGCGCTGTTGGGAGCCAGGCACATCGCCGACCTCACCGGCGTCCCCGGCGCGATGGGGTTCCTGCGGGCGGCGTTCATCGAGGAATCGGGAGCGGCGCTCATCGGGAAGCACCGCGGCGTCGATCCGCTCTTCACCGACGAAGGCTACCGCCGCTACGCCGACGACCTGCTCCAGCGGATGACCAACCCGTTCCTGCGCGACACCATCGGGCGCGTCGGGCGGCACCCCGAGCGGAAGCTGGGATGGCAGGACCGGCTCATCGGAACGATCCGCATGGCGACGGGCCAGGACGTGGAGCCGCGCCGGTACGCCTTCGGCGCTGCGGCGGCGCTGGCGCACCTGGACGGATCATTGACGGAAGACGTGGCCCGCGCCCGCAGAGCCCTGGAGACCCTGTGGGGCGACAACGCCCCGCCCGGCGCGGAGAGACAAAGCGTGCTCGACTGCGTCGACGAGGGAATCGGCCGCCTGCGAGCGTGGCGCGACGCGGGCCGCCCGCCACTCGACAAGTTCGTCTAAGCGGTCGCACATAAGTCCTGTGTGGTTGGGTGGCATGGCCACGCTTGTTGAGCGAAGCGAAACCCGTATGGGCATGGCCATGATTCTGTGAGATCTTACTGCAGAAGACTTATGTCATCCCGCTTAGAGCGGTTCGCACTATCACGTGGCGGGTGCCACGGCTGCGCCGTTTGCAGCCGTGCGTTGTTGGCACTCGGCACGGTTGCTGGACTGCGCAACCGTGAATCTATGAAGCAAGCCTCCTCTCGGTAGAATACGGGGTCGGCTGTTTGGGTCGCCCCACTTTTCGAAAGGAGGCTTGGCATGTGGCCTGT
>Ga0272441_10008086_pt1 | contig 16815 bp, 11 predicted proteins | sample SSMProp6N_FD_193582 | JGI IMG/M metagenome (GOLD analysis project Ga0272441, IMG submission 193582) | Marine sediment archaeal communities from Little Sippewissett salt marsh, Falmouth, MA, United States - SSM-Prop-6N | ecosystem: Environmental > Aquatic > Marine > Wetlands > Sediment ...
CTTCCTCTCTTGCGCGCACCCTCCTGCCTTCTTCCTGCACTATCTGCCTGATCTGCTCATGACTGACTATCTCTGGCTCCTGAGTGACTTGGGCTGCATTCTCCGCTGCAAGACGATAGGGTTTGTGGACTGCATGTAAGCAGCACAATTCCTTGAAGCCTATGGTGGCTCTTTCCTGATCATCATCATCATGCAATCCCAGAGTCTCATTGATGGGAATCACCCATTCTCCACAAGTCTGACAGAACATCCTCTGTCTTGGGAATCTCACCTTCAAGCTTTGAAAAAGCTTGAGCAAAAAGAGTCTGAGAAATCCTTTCTCAGTCCCAAAGACTGTCCTCAGAGTGAAGTCCCGAAAGCCGCATTTTACAGCATGACAGGGATTATTCCCACGCTTTCTCTTATGGGTATATTCTGACAGCACCTTGTTCTCATGAAGCTCTATACCACTCTTGAATAGCTCCTGCATTGACTTTATGCCTATTCTATGGACATTATGTTCCCATTCATCAAGGTTTTGCAGGTCGCCAGGTATAGATTCCTGGATTTCCACTTGAATCTCTTTGCCTTCTTCTGTATGATCATCATCAGTCAGGATCATCTTTATCTTGACGTTCATAGTTCCAGCTCCTTTCATTCTTCTGAGTTTTGGTTGCTGGAACTATTTTACTGCCATCTGGGAAAAAGATCCACTTATTTGACGCGATCGATGTCGGTCATACTGGTTCTGAAGGTACTAAAGAAGCCAGTCTACGCTGATTGAAGTTGATTGTCGGAGGTTGGGATAAATTATCATGCCATTTTTTTATTGATTCCGACCGATTTTTGGCTTTGTGGAGGGCGGATTCGGGGATTTATGGCGTGAGTATGGCATGATTGGCATGCCAGCATTTTTCCAAAAAACGCGCGCGAGCTGAACCTCTCCTAAAAATAAACCATACAAAATTCCGGGTGAAAGAACCGTGCATATGTGTTATACTCTCCTTGATGGTAATGCGGGTTCTTCAGTTACGGACGTAATTTGCTGAGTGAAACATTTTGTGCTTTGGCTATCGCGTCGAAAAGAGCCGGTGTCATGTTCTGCTGGCCAACTGAAAGACTTGTATTCATAGTGGCGAGTCTATTCTATGGATTCTTTTGGACAGGATTATGGCTTCGGAATACATGGATCCTATAGATCATAGATCAGGAAGCGTGGGGAATAATATGAGACTGGAAGGTTGCAGAGTTGCTATTATCATCGCCGATGGATACCATGAGCATGAGTTCTGGTTTCCTTACTACCGGTTCAGGGAGGAAGGCGCGGAGGTTATAGTGGCTGGCCCCAGGGTTGGCGTCGTCTACGGCGAGGGTCGGCACGGTAAGGATGGTCTGCGCGCTGAGATTACGCATACGGTGGAGCAGATTGCGGATATGAATCTGGATGTGGTCTACCTGCCCGGTGGCATATTCTGCCCATTGGAGCTTCGGGCCCATCGTCCGACGCTGGAACTTGTACGGAGGGCGGTGGAAGATAATGTCATCGTTGCGGCCATCTGTCATGCTCAATGGATTCTGGTCTCTGCTGGAGTTGTTGAGGGACGGCGGATAACCTGTCCGGGCGATATGGCCGATGATGTGAGGAACGCCGGCGGCATCTTTGTGGATGAGAAATGCGTCCGGGATGGGAATATCATCACTGCTGTGTATTTTGGTTACCTGCCGGAGCAATTCAGAGTGCTGATACCGGCGATGCTTGGTGATTGATGCAAGATACAGGATGTTGGATGCTGGTGCGCGATTCCTGGGTGGCCCGATGGCGTTCCGTTGGAATTCTGTGCTGCATATTGATGGGGATGCCTCTGGCTGAATGGGATCCATGGTGGTGAAGCCAGAGGCGTCATATCCGAATATGAATTGCTATTCAGTAAAACAGTCCTGTCTGCTGGAAAATTCCCATTCTGGAATCAGGATGGATGGAGAGCGGGGTTGACTGTGAGGACAGCATTGTGTTACTATGTGGAAGCGTTAATGGTAATCCATTTTTTGAGGCGTGAGGAACTCCTGCCGGAGATGGCAGTAAACTGTTTGCCACTCTGAAACATATCTCTGTCAATGGTGTTTTATAAATGATGGTTAATATTACTTTGCCATTTGGGTAGTTTAGGGCTTTATGCCCGTCTTTGTGATGGCCGGGATTCACCAGGAACGCCCATAAAGGGCTGGACTACGGATTGTTTCCGGCTAAATGACAAAGTAATATTAAGTTTTTTGAGTTGTTAGTGAACCGGTTTGGTTGCATTGTTAGAAACAAAGAGGAGGATACATGGGAGTAAGGTGTATTCTGATTAGTTTTCTTGTGTTTATTGTCATGGTGGTGATGGTTTCTACGACTGATGCCGTTTCGTTCCATCGACAATGGATACATGTTTCTGAGACATCGGCAGTTATCTACTGGCAATTGGGGGATATGAAGGATGAGGCTCTCAGTTACGTGGAGTATGGAAAAACTGGGGATCTGAGGAATCGGACTGAGATAACGAGGGAGCCTCGGTGGGCACAATTCCACCGGTTGAGGGATCTGAACAGGGGTGCAACCTACCATTATCATATGGTTGCTGTGGATCCATCCACCGGGCAGGAGACCAGGAGTGAACTTCACTCCTTTATGACTCGCAGGAAGAGGAGGGCTATTCGGATTCCTGAGCAGGTGGACGGGCCACCTTTCATCCTGGACAGGCCGGGTTCATCTTACATACTTACTCAGGACGTATCTGCTAAAGGTACGGCGTTTATCATAACCGGCAACAACGTAATGCTGGATCTGGATGGTCATACCGTTGTTTTCGGGGATGATATATATGATCAAGTGCGGGGTATCTGGGTCAACAACGATGGTGAGGCAGTTATCTGCAACGGGCATATCGTCCAGGGAGCGCGGTCGAAAAACTACAGCACGGCTGTGGAGAGTCGCTGGCGGGCCAAGCCTACGGAGATCTACGGTATCAGCACGGATGTTCACCTGAGATCTGCCTATCCCTTCAAATTCCTGGGGGCGGCGGCGGATGCACATATCCATCATAACGTCCTCTACAGTCGTGTTACGGAGATTGAGAGCCGTCACTATCCTGGCAATGGTCTACTGCGTCTGGACATCAACGGCGGGAACATACATGTCCATGATAATATTTTCACGGAAGGCTGCCACGTTGGTATACGTATATCCGGCAAGGGCCCTAATGTGGAGATAGACTACAACGATATCAGACACCATCAGCAATACGTCAACGGCTACGCCATTGCCGCCAACTGCGCTGGAACTGATATCCACCACAATAGAATTACCTCCTGCGGCCGCGGTGTGCATCTGACGAACGTAGGCATTCAATTCCATGACAACTATATGGATCTATACGGTCACCAGCAATTGAGTGATATGCCTCAAGGCTCCCGTCCATTTAAGCATCGTCGGGTGGAACTTCATGGTGTCAAGTTCGAGGGTACAAAGGCGAGGAACTGCAAGGTCTACAACAATTTTGTGCAGGTTGTTCAGAAACTTCCACACGATTCCGATGGCGAAGGAACTCCGGAGGATAAGCTTACATCCGGTGTATATGTGAGATCCATAGCGACTTCCATCGTCGGGCCTGACGGGCTTGAGGATACAAGCCAAAATTGGGAGGAAGACCGATGGAAGGACTACTTTGTCAAGTATCATCCTGATCTTCCGCCTGTCCGGATCACCGGGAATGATGCAAAAACGCTGTTTGGGGAATTTGAGAATGCCTTCCCTTCGGAGTATGCCATCTATATGATATGGGAGTATGTGCCCGCAACACCTCTTAACGTGGCCTGTTACGATCCGAATGCTATGAACGAGGTGTATGAGAATACGTTTGTCGCTCTGACGGAATACAGGAAAACACGGCATGGCGGATATGGTGATTCAGGGCAATGGGCGTCAGCTATACATTTTGTGGGGATGGATAAAGCCCGAGCCTTGCGAGGTAAATACTCCATCTCCATTCACGATAATCGTTTTATAAGCAACGATTTATTTGTCAGCGCGGGTAGACCGGTACGGATGACTGTTCGGATCAAGGATAACAGCTTCAGCGTGTTTACCCAGCCGCCTCCTACTAAGGGAAGAAGAGATTTCCGCAATATCGGGAGCAAGCTGGAAGAGCAGATCAAAGAGGGCAGGAATCAGTATTGAGTTGGTCAATTAGTCAATTAGTCGATTGGTCGATTGGTCTATTGACTCGATGATCGAGCGGAACTGGTCGTATTTACTGGTGGCGGGAGAACTGAGAGAGGTGAATTGATGCAGACATTCTGTCTATTCGGTTGTATGTATATATTAATAATGATAACGGCGGCATACGTCTGTGCAGAGGAGGATGTTCCTTATCCCCGGGATGTGACGCGGGAAACTTTGGCTGATCCAGAGGAATTGTCCCGCCTTCAGCGTGCAGGCCGGGTCTTCTTTCAGGAGGGATTTGGGTCACCTGAGAGCCTGAAAAAATGGTACAACCGGATCCGGGAGAAGGAAGGTGGAACAAGCGTTGTTCTCGATTCCGGGCTGTCCCATTCTGGTGAGGGTGTTCTGCAACTGCAAACCGAGGATCGGGATGGTAAGTCTTCGGGCGCCGGCTGCGGCTACTGGTTCCACCCTGGTTACGACACCGTCTACCTTCGCCGGTATATTAAGTTCGCTGAGGATTATGATCAGGGAAACTTAAATCACGTGGGTGGATCGCTTTATGCTGTGGCTGGTGATGATAAATGGGCCCATATGGGGAAGGCTGGCATCCGTCCCGAAGGCGATGATCGATTCGGAGCGAGTTTCGAGCCATGGCGGGATTGGAAGCGAAACGATCCGCCGGGCGCGATGATGTTTTATACATACTGGATGGATATGAAGCGAGATAGGGACGGCAATTACTGGGGGAATATGTTTGCGCCGCCGAAGACAGGGCAGGTGTCGGTAAAACGGGGCGTATGGCACTGCCTGGAACATATGATTAAGGCTAACACTCCGGGAAAAGCGGACGGTGAGATGGCCGGATGGATCAACGGGCAGCTATACATCCATCTTAAGGGATTCCGCTGGCGCACATCGCCGGAAGTTATGCTAAAGCGCGTTTCCCTTGGTCTTTACGTTCATCAAAGCCGGCGTTCTAATATGGTTTGGTATGACGATGTGGCTCTCTCCACGGGTTACATTGGTCCACTGGGAAAACGCTCCTATATTAATAAAGAATCAGAGAGGAAGGCAAATATGGGTATTCGAGAATATCTGTGCCGCGTTGCTGCGGAGATCACGGATGATTCACTGGCAGACATCAAGACAAAGGAACAGTGGCTGGAGGAACGTCCCAAGCGTCTACAGCAGTATCTGGAGATGCAGGGCATACTGGATTTCCCGCCGAAGGAAGAACGGACGCCGCTTAACGTGACTGTTACTGGTGTGGTGAAGCGCGATGACGTGACCATCGAGAAGCTGTATTATGAGTCTCTGCCGCAGCTATACGTCTCGGCGAACCTGTATATCCCCAACAATCTGGAAGGCCCTGCTCCGGGCGTGATCTACGTGTGTGGGCATTCGGACACTCAGAAGATACACTACCAGCCTCATGCCCGTCGCTGGGCGCAATTGGGATTCGTCTGTCTTATTGTGGATACTATTCAGAAGGGCGAGATTAAGGGTATGCATCACGGCTGCTACCGGTTCGGACAGTGGCAGTGGTACAGCAAGGGCTATACACCGGCGGGTGTGGAGTTGTGGAACGCTGTTCGGGGTGTTGATCTTTTGCAGGAGCGTGATGATGTCATCCCGGATAAGATCGGGATCACGGGCATTTCCGGCGGCGGAGCCGTATCCTGGTGGACGGCTGCTGCTGATGAACGTATCAAGGTGGTGGCGCCGGTGTGCGGCACCGGTACTGTCAAAGCTCATGTCATAGACCGCACATGGGATGGTCACTGCGATTGTATGATGTTTATCAACACTTATGGCCAGGATCTGGCTGACTGCGGCGCGCTCATCGCTCCGCGACCGCTCATGGTGGGTTCGGCTAATCGCGATGGCATATACAGCATCGCTTCTATCCGCGAGACTTTTGGCAAGGTAAAAAAGATATATGATCTTTACGGCGTCGGCGAGGATTGCCAACTGGTGGAAACTCCGGGCGGACATTCGTATCATAACACTTCCCGAACGCGCATCTTTTCCTTCTTCATGAAGCATTTGATGGGGAAGGATGTGCCGGCGGAATCCATAGAGGACGTGGGTGAGGAGGTAGAGAGCGCGGAAACACTGAGTGTATATTCGGATGGTTTTCCACCGGATGAGCGGACATCAACAATTCAGGAGAGCTTTATCTCTGTGGCCGAGGCTCCGACCATCGAAGGCCAGCAGGATTTGGCTACGGAGAAAGACAAGCTGGTGAAGATCCTGAGGGAGGAGACCTTCGGCCGTTTCCCTGAACATCCGTGCGATCTGGACATGAAGATCGATTTTGAGTATATGAACGGTGAGACAAAGCTCGCACGGCTTGCGTTTACCTCGGAACAGGATTGGCGGCTTCACGCAACACTGATGCGTCCTGCTGCCAGCCAGGATAAGGACTCTCCTGCTTTGGTCTTCCTGTGTTCTCCCGCAGGCGAACGCTGGGAGTTCACGGGCTTCGTAGGAGGGTTTGATGCCTCATGGATACGTCTGGGGGTGCAGTGCCGGGGAGTTAATGAGACTTCATGGGGGCAGGAGTTACAGTGGCACATCCGTCGCAATGCGGCCATTACCGGACGTACAATCGCGTCCATGCGGGTATATGATGCGCTTCGGGCTATTGAACTGGCACGCGGACTGCCGGGCGTTGACCCGGATAGGATCGCCATCGCCGGACGAGGGCAAATGGCGGCGGTGGCACTTTATGCGGCGCTTCTGGATGGTAACTTAAAAGCAGTGATCCTTGATCAGGCTCCGGCCACGCAGAACGCGCCCAGCAATCCTGACGGTACAGGGGATGCCATCGAAATGCTGAATTGCCTGCGATATACGGATCTTCCATATGTGGCAGGACTGCTCTATCCGGCGGATCTGGTGTTTGTGGGTGAGCTGCCAAAGAGCTATCAATGGGCGGAGGATTTATATTCGCGGCTGGGTAGGAAAGTTCATAAGGTTGAGCAGTTGAGGGCTTACAAGCCAGCAGACTGAGAAGGAGAAAGTGAATTGAAAATCTTTATGATGACCGATCTGGAGGGCGTAGCCGGTGTGATTAGTTTCCAGGAATGGACAGGCCCGGGTAAGCCTTATTATGAGTTGGCCAGGGAGTTTCTGACCGCGGAGGTGAACGCTGCCGTGGATGGATTCTTCGAGGGAGGGGCTACGGAGATATTGGTGGCAGACGGACACGGCCCTGGTGCAGTCAATATCCATCAGCTTGACCCGCGCGTGGAATACATGCGGGGTTGGGGAGATGGGCCTTGGCCTTTGATGCTGGATAAAACGTTTGACGCCGCCACATTTGTGGGTCAACATGCCAAAGCGGGAACGCCATATGCACATCTTGCCCACACACAGTCTACCGGGTATTTGGATCTGTCGATCAACGGAATATCTATCGGAGAATTCGGCCAACTGGCCATGTGCGCGAGCGAGTTGGGAGTACGTACTATCTTCGGCTCAGGAGATGCGGCTTTCAGCAAGGAAGCTCAAGCATTGGTGCCGGGCATTGAGACGGTTGCTGTAAAACGCGGCATCCGATCGGGAACCGGCGATAATCTCACAAGGGAAGAATACGTGAGATTCACTGGTTCAGCGATTCATCTCAATCCTGTGAAGGCGCGTCGACTTATTCGTGAAGGGGCGTTGCGAGCGATGCATCGCGCGCAGGAAGAGGATTTTGGAATCATCCAGTTGACGCCGCCTTTTGAACGGGTAGCGAAGTTCCGCCCAAGTGAGAACAATCCGGATTGGACAATGTCCCGGGAAACTCACCCATCAAGCGTTATCGATCTGATGAATATGTCATTTAACTCGCAGAAGATGGAAAACTCATGATAAGCCATTTTGACTGGCGGGATAGAACCACGGATACCTGGTTGCTCTTAACATGAGGTCTGGTCAAAAAACTGAGGGTCAGCTTTGGAACAAAGCTGACCCTCGGCCGGTTACTTATGGATTCATTTTCACGATACAGCGTCTTTTAGTCCTTTACCAGGAGAGAACGCCGGTACTTTTTTGGCCTTGATCTTCAGGGGTTTTCCTGTCCTTGGGTTACGTCCTGTTCTTGCCTTTCTCTTCTTCACGGAAAACGTCCCAAAACCTACCAAACGAACGCTTTCACCCTTGCCCAGGGCTGCCTGGATGGCTGCGATGACGGCATCTACTGCTTCCGCCGTCTGTTTTTTGGTCATTCCAATCTCCGCAACTTTTGCTACCAGATCTGCCTTTGTCATCTCTGCCTCTCCTCTCTTCTGATTGTTCTTTAAAAGAACGGCGTAGACAACCTACACCGACCGCGCCATGACTATCGCCATTACTCTCTGGAAAATCCCTATGTGATCAGGACTGGTGGTGTTTTATATAGAGAAATATCTTCGCAGGGATCAAGCATTGTATCACCCAGGAAAACTACCGCTGATGCCCTATAGATACAGGCAGTGCGCCAGTTTCCGCCTTTGTTGTCACAATGTGCGAAGAACAGATTACCTTCTTGCCGCAACTCCAATACGGGATTCTGTCCCCCGAAACCATCCACCATCCCGACCGTTGTCCACACTATGGCTTCAATAATATAACAAACTATTACCCAAGTGTCAATAGAAATATTGCTGAAACATCAATACCTATGCGGAAATTTTTCCCAAGGCAGTGACGCGAGTATGTCACCCATAGGGGTTATAATCATAGCAATTCTAATCCATAGGGATAGTATTTGAGCGAAAAATGTGTTGGAAAAGTTCCCTCATGATCAATGGCTGACATACGGATCGGGATGTGAAACGCTTTATCTCGTTGAGTCATTATGAAGGGAATGGTTTTAGGGAATACGCCAGTGCTGGTATGAATCACTGGTACGATCGTGGGAATAAGGGAATTGCCGCTTTCCACATAAAGTTGCCGATTGATACGTGGGTAGCTTGCATGGCCTTTAAAGGGGTATGACTTGCTGTTGACCATCCAGTTTACGGAAATATCCAATCCCGATGATTTGATTCCTGAATCACTGATGAAGGTCTTTTGGACCTTTGGTAAGACACAAGTATAGCCTTGTTTATCCTGGGATGAGGAGGGCATGGCAACAGCGAACGAAAAATGGAGGTGACGGCGCGAGTGCGACAGAATATGATCGCCGAACGGATTAGCGCAATGTGTTGCAGAGGCAAGAAGCGGGTCATGGATAATCTATCTCTGGCGGTAGTCTTTACCATAGTCCTGTGCTCCTTCTGCATAGCGATGTCGAGTCCAGAAGGAGAGTATGTCATTAATCCTGGCGATACTGTTTCCATTCTGGTTTGGGGTCACGAGCAGTATACCCAGACCGTTTCTGTGCGACCAGATGGCAGGATCTCATATCCGTTTTTGGGGGAGATCAGGGTTGATGGCCTAACCACTACTGAGTTATCCGATGTGATCAGGAAATCGCTTCTGATGCATTTGATAGATCCTCAGGTAACTGTAGCCATCGTCCAGCCAAAGAAGAACGAGGTGTTTGTCCTGGGACAGGTGAAGTTCCCCAACCAATTCCGGTATGAACAGGATAAAATCACTCTGCTGAAAGCTCTATCAATGGCAGGGGGAACACTGGACGATGTGGCTGATCTGCATAACGTCAAAATAATTAGAAATAATGGTTCTGCCGAGGCTGTCGATTTGCAGAATCTTCTGGCATCTGAACCACATGAATCTGTTCTTCTGTCTTCAGGAGACTTGGTTTATGTCCCGGGCAAAGAACGCGTCAGCGTGACAGGGCATGTTCTGATTCCCGGTGAGTATAAGACCAGGAGCAGCCTCAGTATTATGCAGGCTCTTGCTTTGGCAGGTGGCCCTGTGCATGATACAGCAGATCTGTCAAATGCATTAATCGTCAGATCAACAGGCGAGATAGTGAAAGCCGATCTCGGCAGCGACTTCTGGATTGGCGGTGCTCATAATGGGATGTACGCTCTCAATCCGGGAGATGCCCTATATGTGCCCAATGCCTATGAGGTCGAGGAAGTAAGCGTTCTTGGGTATGTGCAAAACCCAGGTCAGTTTAGAGTAAAAGAGCCAATAACGCTTTATGAATCGCTGACCCTGGCTGGTGGAATCACCAGTCTGGAAGATGCTAATCTCCGCGAGGCGCGCATAATCAGGAAAGAAGGCAAGTTTGAGCAGATCGACCTTTCGTTATTGAGAGAACCTGTACCGAAGGATCTGGACAGCATCGGGAACATCACATTATATCCAGGTGATGCTCTTGAGATCCATCGGAGGGGGAAAGTTATAAATTGGTCTTTGGCTCTTACTGTTGTGTCAGTTCTTTCCCTCGTCTACAACATGGCATATACAATACTCAAATAATGGAGGAATCTCATGCTCCGATCAGAATATACCGAGAATCAAAACCAGTATGAGGAACAAGAGGTAGATGTGAAGCAATATCTCTGGGTTATTCTTCGCCGGAAATGGGTCATTCTCCTCGCGTTCTTTTGCACCATAATTGCCGCATTCATCTATGTGAAGCGCGCTACACCTGAATACAAGACTAGTGTGAAAATCCTGATAGGAGAGGAGAGAGGGGAGCTTTCGCTGTTTCAGGACATTGACTTCCTGGGACAGTCGAGATCAGCCGAACGGATGGAGACCTACTGCGAAGTCCTGAAGACTCATCAGCTTATGCGTGAGGTGGTAAAAAGGCTCGAGCTTCATAAGTTGCCGAAGAAGAAGTCCACTTCACTTCTGGGCAAAGTGCGCCGGTTAGTAAGGCTTGATGATAGTAAACCTGGAAATGCAGTACAAGAGGATGAGGATCTGAGAATCAGGCGCGCGACAGAAAGTTTGCAGAGCACTGTGAAAGTTGCGCCCATCAGCAAAACGCGCGTTGTTGAGGTAACCGTTTCTGGAACTGACCCGGACTTGATGACAAGCATAGCCAACGAGTTAGCCAATATCTTCATCGCATACAACCTGCAAAGCATAGTAGGAGAAGCCAAGGGCGCGTATGATTTCATATCAGACCAGTTGGGTTTGGTAGAGAAGAGGCTGAGTTCGGCCGAGGAGAACCTGAAGACATTCAAGGAAAGGGAAAGCGTGGTGGAACTCACTGAGGAAGCGAAGGTGGTTCTGGGTATGCTTTCTACGGTTGAAACGGGTTACAATACTACCATGGCCCGGCGTCAGGAGGCGGAGGCCAGACGGGATGCGGTACGAAGGGAACTGGAAACGCAGGCTAAGATGATAAAGTCTTCTACCACCATCGCAGGTAATCCACTGGTACAAAGCTTGAGAGGCCAGCTTTACGACTTTGAGATAGAACTGGCCGGGCTTCTGAAAGTATATTCGGAGAGTACCCCTGAAGTGGAGCAGATGGAGACTAAAATCACCCAGACAAAGCAAAGACTGGCCAAAGGGGTGGAAAGGGTCGTGACCAGTGAGATCTCTTCGGTTAACCCGGTTCATCAGGATCTGGTAAGCCGATTGATACAACTGGAATCGGATGTCATAGCATACGGAGTTATGGCGGATGCTCAGAAGACGTTTGTGGAGCATTATAGAACACAGCTTGAGAAGCTACCTTCAAAGGAATTACAACTGGCTCGTTTGACCAGGGATAAGAACGTCAGCGACCAGATCTATATGATGCTTATGCAGCGAAGCGAAGAAGCACAATTGGCTCAGGCGATACAGATAGGCAATATCTCCGTGGCTGATCCGGCCATAATTCCTCTTAATCCCTATAGACCCAGGAGAAAACTCAGCCTGATGCTGGGAGCTGCACTAGGATTGATGTTGGGCGTAGGTATCGCCTTTTTCCTGGAATCTCTGGACAATACTTTCAGAACAGAGGATGAGATAAAACGGTGTCTTAATCTGCCGTTGTTGGGCACTGTGCCTGTGATCAGGTATAAACCGGGACTTCAGGCTTTATCCACACCAAAACACGATGACAATGGCGGGCGCGTTCAGTCAAAGGCTTTGGCTAAAGCTATAAGGCTGTCTGAGCAGGAGTCGAAGATGCTTACGCATCTCTCTCCCAAGGCTCCAGAGACGGAAACGTACCGTATGCTGGTCACCAACATACAGTTTGCCGAGGTGGATAATCCCATCCGTACTCTACTGATCACCAGTTCGACTCCGGGCGAAGGCAAGACTATCACCGCCACCAATCTTGCTATTGGGATGGCCCAGAGTGGCAAGAAGACTCTCCTTGTTGACACTGATCTCCGCAAGCCCATGGTTCACAAGCTCTTCCAGATGGATCGGAACCCTGGACTAACCAATTTCCTGCTTGGGAAAGCCCATATGCAAGAAGTCATAAAGGACACACGGGTGGATAATCTGTCCCTGATTACCGCTGGTGAAGTGCCACCAAACGCTCCTCAGCTTCTGGCATCTCAGAAGATGGAGGGTTTCATTGAGGAACTCAAGAAGGAGTTTGAGATCATCATATTCGACACTCCGCCGGCAACCGTGGTGACTGATCCGGCTGTTCTGGGTGCAAAGCTGGATGCTACCTGTCTGGTGGTTGAGGCGGAACGTACCAACAAGAATGCTGCACTAAAGGCAAAAGAGCTTTTATCAACTGGCAACGGAGATCTTTTGGGAGTTATCCTTAATAAGGTCAGTGCCAGGAAGGGCTATGGCGGCGGCTATTACTACTACTACTATTATTACTATGCTGATGAACACGAAGGCGACCTCAAGAGAGGAAAGGGACGAAGGAAGAGGAGGAAAGGGGCGTAGATCCCGCCCAGTCCAAGTATATCAAAGTTTAGGTGGATAAGGGATGCAAATGATGGAAGATGGTATGAAGAACCATTCTACGGGCAGGATGACGTAGCCCAATCCCTTATAGATATTGAAGTCAGCGAGACTGACACCATGCGTTTCAGTTACCGTATAAAGGTACAATAAAAGTGATAGGAGTACCCGTCCAGCATCGTGGATCGGGATATGCTGCAATGCGGATCTTGAGTTTCTGGAGTCATACATGGAAGACGTGGCTTGGTATTATCTTTGGCAGTCTTTTCCTTTATCTGGCGTGTCGGAAAGCTGATATACACGGAACATGGCAGACTCTCTATGCTGCGAACCATGTTTATCTTATCCCAACGGTTGTCCTGACGGTGGGGAGCATTTTGTTGAGGGCATACAGATGGGGATTCCTGCTACGAGCGATACAGAATATAGAGTTCTCCTATCTCTTCTCCGCTACCTCAATAGGGCTTATGGCGAACAACCTTTTACCCGCCAGGTTGGGCGAATTCGTTAGGGCCTATGATATAGGAAGGAGAAATATCAACGCTGCTTCTGCCTTCGCAACTATCGTTGTAGAGCGCATTTTAGATCTTTCCGCATTGCTTTCTTTTCTTGCGGTAATCCTGGTTCTCTTTCCGTTTCCCGGGTGGATGGCAAGAAGCGGGTATCTACTGTTCCTGCTTAACGCAGCAGCTTTGGGTTTTCTGGTATTACTGAGGGTTTCACCGAACAAAGTGGAGAGATTCTGCGCCTCTATCACGGGTCCTATACCTGGCAGACTCCCGAATAGGCTCATGGATCTGCTCAGATCGTTTATTCATGGTCTGAAGGTACTCGGTGACGTCTGGGGCCTTGTGATTGCAGGCGTACTGTCTGTTGGCTTGTGGCTGATGATGGGTTTGGCTGTCTGGTCTTGTTGCCTGGCTTTTGGCTTCAGTCTGCCTATCTATGCTCCGTTGGTTATTCTAGTGATCATCTCCGCGGGTATCATGATACCTTCCGCTCCGGGTTTTGTTGGTACATTTCAATTTTTCTCGGTGAAAGGCCTGAGCCTCTTTGGTGTTTCAGGAGATCAGGCTTTGAGCTTCTCTATAGCCTTTCACGCGACTCAGTTTATCCCGGTTACTTTGATAGGGTTGTTCTGTCTCTGGGTGTCCAGCGTGTCTCTTAGACAGGCAGTTAGAGCAAAGGCAGAAGCATGACTTCCTGGCCTGCTTTCTTGGTCAGGTTGTGGATGATGCATTGAACTGAATGGATAGGAAAACGATGGGACTAAAGGAAAAAACCGAGGTACAATTTGCCGTTAATCGGTATCACCATGATCAACAATATGTGAGTTCCAGTATCTTCCTTTCCGTTATTATCCCCGCTTATAATGAGGAAAAGCGCATCGGCAAGACATTGGATGCGACTATCCGCTATCTTGCCGGAAGTGATCATAGATTTGAGCTAATAGTCGTCGATGACGGCAGCATGGATGAGACAGTCAGTGTTGTGAAATCCAAGCTGGCTGGATTGGATGATGCAAGGCTTATAAGCTACGCTCCGAATCGTGGAAAGGGAAACGCCATCCGAAGGGGCGTCATGGCGTCCAAAGGCCAATATGCCATGTTCATGGATGCTGATTTGTCTACTCCTGTCGAAGAAGTGGAACGGGCTTTCCCTTACCTGATGGACGGCTATGATATTGTCATCGGCTCTCGCGCGCTACCAGACTCTCAGATACTTGAACATCAGCCGATCTATCGTGAAAAGGCTGGCCGAATTTTTAAGCATCTTTACCAGATTATGGTAGGGATGAACGGTTTTCAGGACACACAGTGTGGATTTAAGGTGTTTAGTGGTGACCTCGCTCGACGCATCTTCGGTCTCCAGAGGGTTGATGGCTTCATGTTTGATATTGAAACGCTGTTCATCGCCCGTAAGCTGGGATGTAACATAAAGGAGATGCCTGTAAAATGGGCGAATTCTCCGGAAAGCAGGCTTCGCATAGTGAGGGATACAGCCCGAATGTTCAAAGACCTACTGCTCATAAGGTTTGATCACAGGGATCTGACAGAAGATGGAAACTTACCTTTATGATGCCTTATACAGGCACGAAAAGTCCTATTGGTGGTCGGTCTCCAGAAGGGATATGGTGATCGATATGTGGAAGAGCGTCCAGCATAGAGAAGCGGAGAACGTCAGCATATTAGACGTGGGGTGCGGTACGGGAGCAATGCTGGACATACTAAGCGAGTTTGGCAAAGCCTATGGTGCTGATAACTCAGAGGTTGCCGTGAGATATTGCAGAAACAGGATGATAGGAAAAACGGTGGTAGCGGACATGACCAGTCTTCCATTTGGCGACGGTGAGTTTGATCTTGTTACAGCTCTGGATGTGGTTGAGCACGTTGACGATGACGTGACCGCTCTTGGGGAATTGCACCGTGTATGCTCGCACGATGGGCTGTTGTTGCTTACCGTTCCTGCTTTCAACTTCCTCTGGAGCAGTCGCGACAGACGTTTAGGACACAAGAGAAGATATGATGTGGCTGAGATTGTGAGGAAGATGGAAACTGCCGGTTTCCGCATAAATAAGGTGAGCTACACAAATCTATCTTATTTCCTTCCACTATACCTGGTGGTCAGGCTTAAATCGGCTCTAAGGATGGACGTGAAAACTGACATTGCGGAAGTGCCTTCAGCTCTTAACCGTCTTTTAACAGGGATTCTCGCTCTTGAAACTATTCTGCTGAGAAAAATGGATTTTCCGTTCGGGGTCTCTATTGTATGTATGGCGCGTAAGTCGCCTAATGTGTAACTGGATAATGGGTAAATGAGAAGATCCTCTGCATTCTTTGCGATCCTTATTATACTGATCATGACAATTGCGTTCTGGGGAAGAGTTATATTCACCGGTAAAGTGCTTTTGCCTGCTGATATGCTCCTCAAAGAGTTGCCTTGGGGACACTATGGCTCGGTATCACACCTTCAGAACCACTATCTTAGCGATGCTCTACATGCCTTCTATCCCATGAAAACCCTTATATCGGAAAGGTTGAAAAGCGGAGAGTTTCCGCTTTGGTTGCCGGAGGTATCCTGTGGTTATCCTTTGTTCGCGAGCGGATTCCACGATGTCATAGGCCTTTCAGGATTTCTGCTGTTACTTGCTGATGTGCCGCTTGCCCATAATTTGCTATTTATCTTGCAGTTGTTCCTTGCTGGAACTTTCATGTATTTCTTTCTGAGAACCATCAAAGTGGGTTTTTGGGGAGCTATTGTCTCGGCTGTGGCGTTCATGCTTAACTTCCTGTTTATGTCCTATCTTCTGTTTGAACATATTGTGGGAGCCATGCTGTGGCTGCCGCTGATCTGCCTGTTTCTGGAGAAATTCCATTCCAGGGGGAAATTCGCCTACCTTCTTCTGGCTGGTCTGTTTATGGGCCTTGCAGTTCTTAATGGATCAATCCAGAGCATGCTATATGTTTTCCTGGCAGTTTTCATCTACTTCGCCTACCATGGCTGTCGCTCTGCTCGAAATGCGAAGAGCCTTCGGCCATTATTCAAGAGCATGCTGATCTTTTCTCTGATTGTGCTGATAGGATTTAGTGTCGCGGCTGTGAAGCTGATCCCAACGTTCGAGTTCTTTCTGGGATGGAACCAGAGGGATGGTGGATTCGCCTTTGGTAGGTGGTTGACTACCTTGTGGAAGAAGCCTTTGGCCATCCCTTTGCTCTCAGGATTTGTCTTCCCTGATCTGCTGGGAAGCCATCGCGCTCTGGATGTAACCAAGGTGCTGGGCGATATGGGAGGCAGAGAAGGAATATCGGGGAATGTGTTTAAGGCATATATCGGCATACTCCCTTTCATGTTTGCCTTCATCGCCG
>Ga0272441_10008087_pt1 | contig 16813 bp, 15 predicted proteins | sample SSMProp6N_FD_193582 | JGI IMG/M metagenome (GOLD analysis project Ga0272441, IMG submission 193582) | Marine sediment archaeal communities from Little Sippewissett salt marsh, Falmouth, MA, United States - SSM-Prop-6N | ecosystem: Environmental > Aquatic > Marine > Wetlands > Sediment ...
GCGAAATCTCAAGGAGCTCCGTGAGACCGGCGGCGTCACGCGCGAGAAGGTCACGAACGATCCGCTCGGCCTCTTCGCCGTCTTCGAGGCGCACTGGAAGCGGGGAGAGTCGCTCCGCGCTCGCCCGCGCGCGAACGAGGCGGACGGCTACCGGGTGAGCCCGGACGGGCGGCTCCTGCTCGTCATCGCGCACCCGAACCGGGGGCCCGGGGAGGACGCGCGCGAGTCGCGACTTCTCATGGCCGAGGTCGAGCGCCTGCGGGACGCGACGCTCGAGGAGATGTCGTCCGACGACGTGCGCTTCCGCGCGCTCGTCGAGGGGAAGGGCCTCACCGTCGGCTTCGCGGGCGGGTACCCGACCTCGGTCGAGACGCTCATCCAGCTGAGCCGCCGGATGCCGCTGACGGTGATCGCGTCGATCCTCGGCGTGCTCGCGCTCTACATGCTGGCGTTCCGCCGACCCACGGCCGCGCTCTACACGGCCGTGCCGCTCTGCCTGGCCGTGCTCTGGACGCTCGGGGCGGCGCGCCTCTTCTTCGACCGCATCACGGTGCTCGGCGCGGCGTTCGCGGCGACCATCATCGGATTGGGCGTGGACTTCTCGATTCACCTCTACAACCGCACGCAGCAGAAGCGCGCCGACGGCCTGCCGCTCGCGCGCTCGACTGTGGAGGCGCTCGAGGAGGTCGGCCCCGGGCTCTTCTACGGGGCCGTGACGAGCGCGCTCGCCTTCTTCGGCGTGGCCTTCACCGACTTCCGCGGCTTCCGCGAGCTCGGCCTTCTCGCCGGATGCGGCGTCGCCCTGAGCCTCGTCGCGATGGTGACCGTGCTGCCGGCGCTCCTCATCGCGGGGGGGTGGCTCTTCCCCCGCGGGAGCGGACGCCCCGTGCGCGGCGCGCCGTCGCGCCTGCGCGCGCTCGGCCGCTTCGTGGAGGTGAACGCGCGCGGCCTGCGCCGGGCCGCGCTCGTCCTCTTCGTCGGGGCCCTCGCCGCGGTCGTCTGGCCGCCGGAGATCATCCCGCGGCTTCTGGGCGTGGGTTCGAGCGGGTCGGGCGGGTCCGGCCACGGCACGGGCGAGCGCCCGGCCCAGCGCTACAACCAGTGGGGTGTCAACTTCGACTGCGACCTGGGCCAGCTCGGCCCGAGCCGCAGCGAGAGCGCGAAGGTGGGCGGCCGCATCGGCGCGCGCCTGCGCTACAGCTTCGTGCCCGAGACAATCGTCGTGAAGGGGCACTCGGCCGTCGAGGCACTCGAGAAGGTCGCGCGGCTCGAGGAGGTGATCCGGCGCGAGTACCTCATCGCCGGGGACGAGCCGCCGCCGGCCGTGCGCCGCGCCCTGCGCGCGCGCGACCCGACGAAGGTCCTGACGATCGAGAGCGTCGAGTCGCTCCTCGACCACCTGCCTCTCGCGGCCTTCCGTGAGGGCTTCCCGCCGCCGGCCGAGCAGGAGGCCGCGGTCGCGCGGCTGCGCTCGCTTGACCTCGAGGCGGTCGAGTCGCGCGTGCGCGAGGCCGCGCGGCGGCACGGGCTCAACCCCGAGGCCTTCCGGCCCTTCTACGAACGCTTCGCCGGCTTCCGCGCGCGGCTGCGCGAACCCGAGCGCGTCTCGCTGGCGGGCCTCGCGAGAATCGTCCCGCTCCTGCGGCGGTTCGCCGCCCGGGAGCGCGGCATCTGGCACATGGTGCTGCGCGCCGCGCCCCTGCGGGGCGTCTACAAGGCCGACGCCTTCAGCGATTTCGAGATGGAGCTCGCGCGCGGAGCGCCGGGCGTCGCGTTCGAGGCCTCGAGCGCGCGCTCGGCCGCCTTCGAGATCCGCGACGTGGTGCTGGGCGCGCTGCCGGTCGTGACCGCGGCGGTGACGCTGCTGGTGGCCGCGTCGCTCCTGGCGGCCTTTCGTTCGGTCTTTTACGCAATGGCCGCGCTCGTGCCGCTCGCGTGGGGGCTCGTCGCGATGCTCGCGGTGATGAAGTGCGTGGGTCTCGACCTCAACTACATCAACGTAATCGTCTTCCCGGTCGTGATCGGCATCGGCATCGACGACGCGATCCATGTGGTCCACCGCTTTCGGACCTCGCAGGTGCGCACGGAAGCGGGCGCGCGCAGCGCCGCCGACGCGGTCGCGGTCACCGGCCGCGCGATCGTGCTCACCAGCCTCACCACGATGGTGGGCTTCGCCTCGCTCGCGCTCTCAGAGTTCCGCGGGCTCATCTCGCTGGGCCTCGTCGCCGTAATCGGCGTGGCCGCGTGCCTCGTCGGGAGCCTTTTCGTATTGCCCGCGATCCTCGAGTGGCGCGCCGGCCGCGAGCGCGCGGGGGGGGAGGGGGCATGAGCCGCATCCCGATCGTCCTCGCCGTCGCGCTGGCGCTCGCCGCCCTCTTTGCCGCGGGCGGGGGAGAGGCGCCGGCGGATACGCCCGCACTCCCGCGCGAGGAAGCGCAGAAGCTGCTGGACGCATGGCGCGAGCGGCAGGCGAAGGCCCGCACGCTGAGCGCGCGCTTCGAGCGGACGGAGGTCAACGCCCTCTTCCTCGACGAGGTGAAGAGCGCCGGCTCGCTCCATCTCGCCAAGCCCGAGAAAGAGGACGGTCCGTGGCGCCTGCGCCGCGAGACGGACGAGGCCCTGCTCGTCGTCGCGGGCGACCTCGCGTGGGTCTACCTCCCCGGCGAGAAGACGGCCGAGCGGTACGACCTCGCGAAGCTGCGCGAGCGCAAGAAGGACGAGTCGCCGGGCCTGCTCGACGCGATGCGCGCGGTCGTGGACCTCGACGCGGCGCGCATCGACGAGCGCTTTGATGCGACAATCGTGCGCGAGAAGGACGGGCTCTACCGCGTCTCGCTCGCGCCGAAGTCCGAAACGGAAGAGGAGAAGCCCGCCCCCGCCCCGAAGCCGGAGGAGGAGCCCCCGGCCGCGCCGCCGAGGAAGCGCATCACGCTCTGGATGGACGAGGAGGGCATCTTCCCGAGGCGCGTGCGCGTCGAGCAGGGGGACGACTCCTGGACCGAGACCTACTCGCGCGTGCGCGAGAACCCGCGGCTGCGGGATTCCCTCTTCGAGTTCGAGCCCCCGCGCGGGGTCAAGGTCGTGGAGCCGGCCAAGGCGGCGGAGTAGCGGTCGCTTGTCCCTCTTGGAGAGGAGACGGACGGCCTTGCAGGGACGGCGGTCGTGACTACAATAACCTCGGTCCGAGTCGCGCGCCGCGGCTCGCGCGGGATATTCCGAGGGCGAAGGATCTAGATATGACGAGGACGGCGCTTTTCCTGCTCGCACTGGTCGCGGCCTCCGCGACGCGCGCGCAGGAGCCGGTGCCGCTTGGCGGAGACCCGGTCCCGGACGAATTTTTCGCCGGGCCGCCCCTGTACATGTGGCATCTCTTCTGGCTCGTGCCCCTGATTCAGATCGCTGCGGTCGTGCACGCGGTGAAAACCGGCCGCCGGGACTGGATCTGGATCATCCTCTTCTTGCCGGGGATCGGCGCGGTCGCGTACCTCCTGGCCGAGGTGCTGCCCGCCCACCGTCGCATCTCGGCCCGGTTCTCGCGCGAGCGCCTGCTCAACGCGATCCTGCCGGGCAGGGAGGTCTCGCGTATCAAAGAGCGCGTGGAGGTCTCGGACACGGTCGAGAACCGCAGGTCACTTGCACGAGCCTGCGTGCGCGCCGGCCGGTTCGAGCAGGCCATGGGACTCTACGAGAGTTGCCTGCGCGGCGCGTTCAAGGACGACCCGCAGACGAGGCTGGAGATATCCGCGACGCACTTCCTGGCCAGCCGGGACGAGGAGTGCAAAAAAGCAATCGAGGCGCTTGGGCGGTCACACCCGAATCACAGATCGGTGGAGAGAAACCTCCTTCATGCGCGCGTGCTCGACCGTCTGGGCATGCGCACGGAGGCCTTCGAACTCTACAAGTCTCTGACCGGCAATGCGCGGTGTAACACCGAGGAGGCACGCTGTCGGTTCGCGGAGATGCTGGAGGAGAACGGCGACGCCGCGCGCGCGCACGTCCTCTACGAGGACACCATGAAGCGTTCCAAGGGCTTCCCGCGCCACCACCGCAGGGCCGAGCGGGAGTGGATTGCCCGTGCCCGCAGCGGTCTGCGGCGCACGCGCCGCGCCGCGCTCACTCCGCCTTCGGGTACCCCAGCGGCATGATGTAGAGCGGGACCTCGTCCTTCGCGAGCGCGAGCCCCTTGCGCGCCGCGTCCGCCTTCAGGCCCGCGGCCATCACGGTCCCGAGTCCGAAGGCCTCGGCCGCGAGGTAGACGTTCTGCGCGATGCAACCCGCGGTCGCGTGCGACATCTCGCGCCGCGAGGCGAGGGGGAAGCGCTTCAGGACTGCGAGGTCGCTCGCCAGCACCAGGACGGCCGGCGCATCCGCGACGAACTTCTGCCGCCCGATGCCCGGCCGCAGATCGTCCTTCGAGACCTCGATGAGTGCGTGCGCGTCCTGGTCGTAGCGGTAGGCGCCGCTCGCGAGGCAGACGTAGATGCGCATGTACCGTGCGCCCACGGCGCACGGCGAGGTGTGCTTCCCGTTCGGACGGTTGACCCCGTCCGCGGCCCAGAGGACCGTGGCGAGGATGTCGTCGGGGATCGCCTTCCCGGCCTCGAAGCTCCGCGTCGAACGGCGGCCGCGCAATGCCTCGAGGAGGTCCTTCCCGGCCGTCTCCTTCGGTTTGGGGAGGTCTTTCCTGTCGGCGCCTTCGCCTGCGACGCCGGCGATGCCGAGCGCGCCGAGAACGACCCCCGCACAGAGGAATTCTTTCCACCGGATCATCTCAACCCCCTTCTCTTGTGTGGAGGGCACGCGTGCGCCCGGCCGGTCATGTCCTGCAGTGCACTAGACCCCGCAGGTCACGGCCGCAGCCGAGCGCCTCCCCCGCGGCCTCCCGCCTCAGGCCGAGCAGCGGAATGCCGCGGTCCACGGTGGCCCGATAGATCGCCTCCATGTCGTTGCACTCGGGCTGGGAGAGCTGGATGCCGTGGAGGGAGCGCATCTGGCAGGCCGAGGCGATGAAGTGGTCCCCCCGGCCGCAGAAGTGGAGGCACCCGCCGCCGAATTCGTCAAGAAGGCGCTGGTCGTACGGGCGCGCGAATTCGTCGAACATCGCGGGCGAGAGATTCATCGCCGAGTCGTCGCGAAGCATGATTCGTCCCCGGTGAAGCAGGCCCCAGTGGCGGGAAAAGCCGTCCGCGGGCGGCGGCACGAGGCGCTCCCACTCGCACATGAAGCGGAGGTAGGTCCCGGTTACGAGTTCCAGCAACGCCTTCACGAGCTCCGGTTCGTCCACGAGCGCGAGGAATATCTCGCTGCCCCAGAGCATCTCGCAGACGTCGATCGGGCCCTGGAGGTCCGGGTGGTAGACGTGAAGATAGCGGCGGAGGTTCGGATACGGCGCGAACGTCTGCACGAAGCGCGCGCTCGTCTCGAGCGCCCGGCCGCCGAGGCCGGCTGTGATCTCGGGCGCGCCGCAGTCGAGAAGCGCGCGGATTGCGTCGGCGCTGCCTTCAAGGGGGCGCGTGGTGGGGAGCGTGTCGAGCGCGTCGTCCATGCGGAAGAGCTCGGCCCCAAAAATCGAGGGCAGGATGCCGGTGCCGTAGTTCGCGCGCACGTTGAGCAAGGTGCCGCTCCCCGCGGCGAGCGTGCGCGAGGCGGCGGCGAGCTCGCGCAGGGCCATCTTTTTGAAGTCCTCAAGCGTATCGTTGATGCGGACTTCGGGCCAAGCGAAACGCGGCGGGCGCGGCCGGTCGCGTTTGGGGCTGAAGATGCTTCCGGTGAAGCGGCCTTCGATGAATTCGACCCACGCGTTGCGGAGGCGATTATCTTCGTCCGGGTCGATGCGCCTCTCGATGTCCTCGAGGCAGGGGGCAAGCACGGTCAGCCCGCGCGGGCGCGCCGCGGCGCCGGGTCGCCGTGTTTCATGAAGGCGCGGCAGGCGATGGCCTGCACCTCGGGGTCGAGGCCGATGGCCTCGTTGCTGCCGTAGTATCCCGCGATGAAACCGCCGCCGAAGGAACCGAGCTTTTCGACGTATTCGCGCGCGGCGGCCTCGATGCGGCCCGCGTCGCCCGTCTGGAGCGTGCCCTGGATGTCCACCGGGCACCAGAAGTGCATGCGCCCGCCGAAGTGCTCGGCCAGATAGTCGATGCCGTGGAGCTCGGGCTGGTCGAACTGGCAGACGTCGATGCCGACCTCGATCCAGTCCTCGATGACGGCCGTGTTCCGGCCGCAGGAGTGGAGGAAGACCGCGAGGCCCCGGCTGTGCGCGGCCTCGCAGAGCGTGCGGAAGCCGGGCTTGAAGAGCTTGCGCCAGACCTCGGGGCTCACGAGCAGGCGGTCCTGCGTGCCCCAATCCTCGGCGGCGAAGACCGCGTCCGCACCCGCGTCGGCGTAGCGCTCGATCTCGCGCGCGAACATCCCGGCGAGCCGGACGAGGAGCTCGCGCACGCGCTCGGGCTCGAGGAGCACGTCCATGAGGAACTGGTCGAAGCGGCGCAGGTAGCGCGCCGCGTTGAAGGGCCAGTTCGTCCCGGCGACCGCGTAGTAGCCCTCCTCGTGGATCGTGCGGACGTTCGCCGCGACTTCGTCGTAGAGTTCCGCCGCGTCGGTGCGCGGGAACTCGTAGGTGTCGAGCCGGTCCCAGCTCTCCTCGAGCACGCCGACCTTCGGCTCGCCCTTGGTGTGCTCTTCAAGCCGGCTCCAGGTGTTGCCCCACTCGTCGGCCCGCTCCCAGCGGTCGCCGGTGCGCACCCACTCGGTCGCGCGGCTGTTAGGTGCGGGCCTTCGGCGGACGTAGCGGAGGTCCTTGGGGAAGCCGCCGCCCATACCGTAGGCGATGCGCGGCGGGCCGGCGAACGCGAGGCTCGCCTGCATGATCTCGCGGGGCTGCACGGGAGGGACGGTCCTTTCCGGAGGCGCTACTTCGGTTCCGCGGTCACGGCCCAGGTCACTGTGCGGTCGGCGCGGCGCTCCTCGGGCACCTCGACGGGGAAGACGGCCCCTCGCTTGAGCGCACACCGGTAGGTCCAGAGGCGCTTCTCGTCCCCGTCGTCCGTCTGCCTCGTGCAGGTGAACCGCAGGGCGACGCGCTCGGCCTCCTCGTCGACGGAGACGACGGCTGCGGTGAGGACGAACCCGGCCCAGTGGATCTTGACCTCGGTGTCGGCCGGGCCGGTGCCCTCCCGGCTTCCGCGCTGGGTCAGCGCGAGCTTCCGGCCGCCGAAGTGCTGGCCGTAGAACTTCCGGAGCGCCTCGGCCACATCCGGCTCGATGGCCGGGTCGGTCGTCTCCTCGTCGCCCGCGACGATCTCGACCGTGCGAATCTTGACGTGCGCCTCAGCCGCACGCGCGCGTGGTACCGCGAGCGCGGCGGCGAGAAGAATGAGGCAGAAGGGCGCGAGTTTATTCATGCTCTTCCGGCGCGTCCTTTTTCTTCGGCGTCTCCGCGACCTCCTCGTCGTCTCCCGGCAGCGAGAGGACGGTGATGCCGACGACCTCCCCGTCCGGAGAGGTCATGATCTGCGGAATATAGCGCGAGTCCGGCTCGACGTCCAGTTCAAATGGCGGGGGGGGCGGGGGCTCGACGGGCCCGCGGCGGGGCAGGACCGCGAAGAGGCCGCATGCCGCGGCGGCGAGGAGCCCCGCGGCGAAGGCCGTGGCGCGCAGGCGGAAGATACGGTTCCAGCGGCGGCGGCGGACCTGGTCGGTGGATTCCAGGCGCGGCGGCGCGCTCGATGTAACGGCGGCGCGCACGCGCGCCCAGCGTTTCGCGGAGATGACCGGCGGCTCGAACTCACGCACAAGCCGGTCGAGGCGGCGGTAGTCGTCGACCGCCGCACGCGCCTCGGGGTCGCGCGCGATGCGCGCATCGATGCGCGCGGCCTCCTCGGGCGGGAGTTCCCCATCGACGTAGGCGCTCACGAGTTCGTCGGCGCTTCGTGGGTCCTTCATCCCGCGGCCCCTTCCGTCAGGTGCCCCTTCAGTTTCTCGCGCAGCCGCTGCCGCGCGTAGTGAAGCCGGCTCATCACCGTGCCGAGCTCGCAGCCGACGGTCTCGGCGATCTCGCGGTACGAGAGCCCCTCGACCGCGTGCAGCACGAAAACCGCCCGGTGCGGCACGCTCAGGCTCCCCACTGCGTGCGCGAGATCCCGCCGCAGCTCGGCGAGCTCGGCGGCCTCGACCGGGCCCTCGGCCGGTGCGCGGCCGGGCTGCGCCGCGAGGGGTTCGGCGTGTGCGATCTCGTCGAGCTCCACCTCCTCGCCCTTCTTCGACCGCTCGCGGTCGATCGCGAGGTTCGTCGCGATGCGCCGCAGCCAGGTCGAGAAGCTCGCCTCGTGGCGGAACCGGTCCAGCGCCTGGTGCGCGCGCAGGAAGGTGTCCTGGACGAGGTCCATCGCGCGCTCCTCGTCGCGGGTGTAGTGCCACGCGAGCCGGTAGAGTCCGTCGCGGTGCCGCTCGAAAAGCTCGGCGAAGGCGTCCGCCTCGCCCTCGAGCGCGCGGCGGACGAGCTCCGCGTCGGCCGCGCGCAGCTCGGCGCTCCGCTTCGCGTGCGCCCGGTCCCGCTGTCTTCCGCCTGACACCATGGACGAGGGCGCGGCCTCCGAATTCAAACGATTCCGGCCGCTCCGGCCGGTTCCGTGAATCCTACCCGGCCGCGCACGCCCCGTCAAGCCGAAGCGATAACCAATTGGCATGCAAGGAGATAGCCGCAGACCGGGGCACCGGGGGCCGGCGTTTCAGCTTTGGTCCCTCCTCCGCCGGAGTTTGACACGCGCGGTGGGGCGGGGAGAATGCAAGCTCAAGCGCCCGCCCGTCGCGGGCGCGCCATCTTCGGGGAAGGAGCGGCATGGCTCTTTACGGGAAGCGCGGCGTGATGCTGGACCTCGCGCGCAACATGGAGCGAAAACGCTACTACTTCGGTCTCCTGCCGCAGCTCGCGGCGTGGGGCTACAACCTCGTGCACCTGCATCTCACCGACGACCAAGGCTGCGCGCTCGAGTTCCCCTCGCACCCGGAGCTCGCCACGAAGCACGCGTTCACGGTCGAGGAGATGAAGCGCTTCGTCGCCGAGGCGGATGCGCTCGGCATCGAAGTGGTGGTCGAGATCGAGGCGCTCGGGCACACGCGGTTCATCACGGAGAACCGGCGCTACCGCGCGCTCGGGGAGAAGAGCGAGCACCGCGCCGGGTTCCACGCGATCTGCCCCTCGCACCCTCAGACGCGGGTGATTCTCCGGGATCTCGTGCGCGACGCGGCCGAGATCTTCCCGTCACCGATTCTCCACGCCGGACTCGACGAGGTCCAGTTTGGGAAGTGCCCGCGCTGCCGCCGACGCTTCGGGAAGAAGGCCGACTGGCAGAAGTTCGCCGAGCACGCGGCGTGGGTCCACGCCGAGATCCGCCGCGCGGGCAAGCGGCCGGCCATGTGGGGCGACCACATCCTGCACGACAGAGGCATGATCGGGCGCTTTAAGAAGGACGTGCTCATCTTCGACTGGCACTACGAGCCGAGCTTCCCGCCGAGCACGGTCGAGTTCTTCCTCGACCACGGGCACGAGGTGCTCGCCGCGCCGGCCACGGTCTGCTGGCGCACGCGCGTCCACCCGAACGAGGAGAACCTCGCGAACCTACGCACGGCCGCGGCGCGCCTCGTGGGCCTGCGCCGACGCGGGCTCCTCGGGCTCGTGAACACGGTCTGGTGCCCGCACCGGAACCTGCCCGGCGCGATCGACTACGGCCTCGCGCTCGCCGGGCACCTCTTCACCGAGCGCGCCGAGTCGCCCGAGTTCCCCGAACGCTTCGCGCGCGAGTTTTATGGTCTGCGCTCGGGCCGCGCCGCGGGCGGGGCGATCGCGCGCCTCCACGCGCTCGCCCTCTCGCGGGAGCTGGTCGAGACCATCGCCTACGGCGGATGGAACAAGCTGCGCTTCAACCGCGAGGACGCGCGGCTCGCGGCCGCGGCCGAGCCGCCTCTCGCCGAGGTCGTGGCGGCGCTCAAGCGTGTGCAGCGTTCGGTGAGGCGCAACGCCGGCCGCTTCGGCGACGTGGTTCTCTCGGCCGAGATACTCCTCGCGCTCGCGCGCTTCGGCGTCGCGGGACGCAGGCGCGCGGCCGCGCGGCCCTTCGCACGCCTCTACGCGCGCGCGCTCGGCGCGTGGAAGCGCAACCGCTGGCCGGACGACCCCTGCCGCTTCGGCGCGAAGGAGCACAACTCGCGCCAGTCGCTGCTGTATCTGCTGCGCACGCTCGCGCGGCGGGCGTAGCGAGGCCCTGCGCTTGACGCGGCGCAGCGGCGCGGCTAGCCTTGGGGAATCGCCCGCAGGCCCCGCACGTTTCCCCTGCGGGAAGGAATCGGCGGCAAGGAGAAAGACATGTTCGAACAGGTCAAGGCTGCGCTCGAGGAGGTCCGGCCCATGCTCCAGGCCGATGGCGGGGACGTGGAACTCGTCTCCGTCGAGGACGGCGTGGTCAAGGTTCGGCTCCAGGGCCACTGCCACGGCTGCCCCATGAGCCAGATGACCGTCAAGATGTTCATCGAGAAGCGGCTCAAGGAGAAGGTCGAGGGCGTCGAGTCGGTCGAGGCGGTCGACTAGGGCACGCCCGTGGCCGAGACCATGCTCGCGGTAGCCAAGACCCACCGCGCCCCCGGGGCCGAGATCGTCGAGCGCCCGGTGCCCGAGCCAGGCCGCGGCGAGGCGCTCGTGCGCCTGACCGCCGCGTCCATCTGCGGCACGGACAAGCACATCTACAAGTGGAACCAGTGGGCGGCCTCGCGTCTCGAAGTGCCGGTCGTCTTCGGGCACGAGTGCGCGGGCGAGGTCGTCGCCGTCGGCGAGGGAAGCGACGAGGTCGCGCCCGGCGACTACGTCTCGGTCGAGTGCCACGTCTTCTGCGACCGCTGCCACCAGTGCGCGACCGGGCGCCGCAACATCTGCGCCAACCTGAAAATCTTCGGCGTGGACTTCGATGGCTGCTTCGCCGAGTATTTTACGGTTCCCGCGCGCAACCTGTGGAAGAACGATCCCGCCCTCGCGCCCGAGATCGCCTGCCTTCAGGACCCCTTCGGAAACGCGACCTACTGCGTCTCCTCGTGCGAGGTCTCGGGCAAGACGGTCGCGATCATGGGCGACGGACCGATCGGCATCTTCGCCGCGGGCGTGGCGCGCGCGTTCGGTGCCGCGCGCATCTTCGGTGCGGGCATGGTCGACTGGAAGCTCGACCTGATGAAGAAACTCGGCGCGGACGAAGTCGTGAACGTCCGGCGAAAGGATCCGGTCCACGCGATCCTCAGCGCCACCGGCGGCGTGGGCGTGGACGTCGCGCTCGAGATGACGGGCGTGCAGCCAGCCATCGACTGGACCGTCGCGTGCCTGCGCAAGGGCGGCACCATGGCCGCCTTCGGGCTGCCCAGCGGGCCCGTGGGCCTCGATTTCGCCGAGGGCGTCATCTTCAAGGGGCTCACGATCCTCGGCATCAACGGGCGCGAGGTCTTCCGCACCTGGGAGGAGATGGGCGCGCTCCTCGGCAAGCGCGTGGACGTGCGCCCGGTCCTCACGCACACCTTCAAGCTCGCGGACTTCGTCGAGGCCATGGAGACGGCCCTCGACCCGAACATCGACTGCGGCAAGGTCGTCCTAACGCCGTAGGAGGAAAGCCATGCTCACGGACCGCACGCGCGACGGGCTCCGCGACGAGCTCGACGCGATTCGCGGGGCCGGCACCGAGAAACCCGAGCGGGTGATCGAGTCGCCGCAGGGCGGTCGCATTACCTGCGGCGGGCGCGAGGTCCTGAACCTCTGCGCCAACAACTACCTCGGCCTCGCGGAGCACCCGGCGCTCGTTGAGGCGGCCAAGGCCGCGCTCGACCGCTGGGGCTACGGCCTCTCAAGCGTGCGCTTCATCTGCGGCACGCAGGGCGTGCACAAGGAGCTCGAGAAGGCGGTCGCGCGCTTCATCGGCACGGACGATGCGATCCTCTACTCGTCGTGCTTCGACGCCAACGGCGGCTTGTTCGAGACGCTGCTCGCGAAGGACGACGCGGTGATCTCCGACGCCCTCAACCACGCGTCCGTCATCGACGGAATCCGCCTGTGCAAGGCGGCGCGCCTCCGCTTCGCGCACGCGGACATGGCCGACCTCGAGGCGAAACTGAAGGAGGCAGGCGGCGCGCGGCGGCGGCTCGTGGCCACCGACGGGGTGTTCAGCATGGACGGCGACCGCGCCGAGCTCGCGGCGATCTGCGACCTCGCCGAGCGATACGACGCGCTCGTTATGATCGACGACTCGCACGCGACCGGGTTCGTGGGCGAGTCGGGCCGCGGCACGCACGAGGCGTGCGGTGTCCTCGGGCGCGTGGACATCGTAACGAGTACCTTCGGAAAGGCACTCGGCGGCGCTTCGGGCGGGTTCACGGCTGCGCGTCAGGAGATCGTGGACCTCCTCCGCCAGCGGAGCCGGCCGTATCTCTTCAGCAACACGCTCGCGCCGGCGATCGCGGGCGCGACGCTGCGCGCGATCGAGCTTCTCGAGAACGAGGGCGCCGCGCTGCGCGCGACACTTGAAGAAAACACCCGCTTCTTCCGCGAGAAAATCGCCGCCCTCGGCTTCGACGTGCGCTCTGGGACGCACCCGATCGTGCCGGTCATGCTGGGCGAGGCGCGGCTCGCGGGCGAGATGGCCGCCGACCTCCTCGACGAGGGCGTGTATGTAATCGGCTTCAGCTACCCTGTCGTGCCGAAGGGCGCCGCGCGCATCCGCGTGCAGATGTCCGCGGCGCTCTCGCGGGGCGATCTGGAGTTCGCGCTCGCCGCGTTCGAGAAGGTAGGCAGGAAGCGCGGGGTCATCTAGCCGACAACTGGCGTGGTATGGGTCTTATGGCTCAAGGCGCTTCTCCGCCCCGCGGCAGGCGAGGCGCAGAAGGAGTTTCGGCGCGAGCAGATTCCCGAGGCCCGCCTCACCGACGAACGCGGCGACGACGAGCGGTACCGCACCCCACTCGTAACCATAGGGCTTGTAGTAGGGTAGAATGAGCGCTCTCCCGCCGATCCATTCGACAACGAGCGTTAGGAAGAGAAAGACGGCCCCGAGCACGAGCGCCAGTGAGACCGCTCGAACGCCGCTCCTCGCGCGCACCGAGACCGCGGTTCCGATCGCGGCGAAGGCATAGAGTCGCGTCGCGTCGAGCACGAACGCACCGAGGCCACTGGCGAGACTGGGCATGGTGACAAGCGCCTCGACGTCGGCGACCCAGCGCATGATCTCGATAAATCCGACGTGCGCGAATACAAGTCGCCAGTAGGTTGAGAGCAGACCTACGTGAATGCACAGTTGATTTCCTTCCCTCGAGCCGAAGATCATTAAATCGTGGAGGCCTGCCACGTCCGCGACGCGTATGTAAATGGTCTCGGCGCCGTGAGGCACAAGGTAGAGAGGAAGCGCCGCAAGGAGAGCCAGCATTCCCGCCCGAAATCGCGTGTGCATTCCTGCACGCGCCCAGGTGTGAACGGGCAGCGGTGTCAGGCGTAGCGCTCCGAGTGTACCTGTTCCGCGTTCAAGCGGCACGGTGAGCGCACTCGAAACGAGCACGACAAGCGAGGCCCATGCAGGAACGATGGCCATTGATACGAGGCTCCAGCGACCAACAAGTCCCGGCTCCATGACGACCAAGATCATCATCACCGTGTAGAGCGGGGGGAGGAGGACGACCGTCATCCAGAGTCCCGCGCGACCGAAGGTGCCTCGCCCTCGGAGCGTGCGAGCGAGCGCGCGCTCCGCGCGCCGACGGGCCTTCCGGTCGAGAGGGGCCGATTCCTTCGCCATTCGGGTGCCTCCGGCCGCCACTCTACCGGCTAGGGACAACGGAATCCAGCGGAATCACCCCTCCCGCCCGGCGCGTTCTCATTCTTGACCGCGGACGCGCGCGGCCGTATCATCGTGCGCGAGAGGAGACCCCATGGCGAAACGACCCACGGTGCTCATCGTTCGTGACGGCTGGGGCCATCGAGAAGAGAACGAGCACAACGCCATCGCCATCGCGCGCACCCCCGTCGCGGACGCGCTCATGGCCGAGTGGCCCCATACGCTCATCGCCGCGAGCGGCGAGGACGTGGGGCTCCCCGCGGGCGTCATGGGCAACAGCGAGGTCGGGCACCTCAACCTCGGCGCGGGCCGCGTGGTCTGGCAGGAGGTCACGCGCATCGACAGGTCGATCCGCGAGGGCACGTTCTTCGAGAATGCGGCCCTGCTCACGGCCTTCCGGCACGTCGAGAAAACGGGCGGCGCGCTGCACCTGATGGGGCTCATCTCGGACGGGCTCGTGCACTCGGCGCCGAACCACTACCGCGCGCTTCTCGAAATGGCCGCGAAGCAGGGCCTCCCGGCCGAGCGCGTCCACTTCCACGCGCTCACCGACGGCCGCGACACGCCGCCCAAGAGCGCCGAGAAGCATCTGGCTTTCGTGCTCGAGCACATGCAGAAATACGGCACCGGCCGCGTCGCGACCGTCTCGGGCCGCTACTACGCCATGGACCGCGACAAGCGCTGGGACCGCGTGGAGAGGTTCCACCGCTGCGTCACCCTCGGCGAGGGGCACCGGGCCGCGGACGGCCCCGCCGCGATCAGGGCCGCGTACGACCGCGGCGAAACGGACGAATTCATCGAGCCGACCAAGATCACGGACGCCTCGGGCGAGCCGATCGGCCTCTTCGCGAGCGGCGACGCGCTGATTTACTTGAATTTTCGCGCCGACCGCACGCGCGAGTTCTGCCACTCGCTCGTGGACGCGGACTTCGCCGGCTTTGCGCGTGCGGCAACGCCCGCGGTCCATCTTGTGACCATGACGCACTACGAGGACACGTTCGACGTGCCCGAGGCCTTCCCCCCCCAGAGGCTCGCGAACATCTACGCGGACGCGCTCGCGAGCGCAGGGCGCACGAGCTTCCGCACGGCCGAGACGGAGAAATACGCGCACGTGACATTTTTCTTCAACGGCGGCATCGAGAAGCCCTGGCCCCATGAGGAACGCGCGCTTGTCAAGTCCCCGCCGGTCGCGACCTACGACCTCCAGCCGGAGATGTCCGCGCCCGAGGTGACGAAGGTCGCCGTGAAGGCGATCCGATCGGGAAAGTACGACGCCCTCGTCATGAACTACGCCAACTGCGACATGGTCGGGCACACGGGAATCGAAACAGCGGCCGTGGCCGCGGTCGAAGCCGTGGACTCGGGCGTGGGCGAATGCGTGAAGGCCGTGCTCGACATGAAGGGGACGGTCCTCGTCGCTGCCGACCACGGCAACGCCGAGGAGATGTGGGACGAAGAAAACGGCCAGCCGTGCACGGCGCATACGACGAACCCGGTGCCGTGCATCCTCGTGGGCGAGCGCTATCGCGGGGCGAAGCTCCGCGAGGGCGGCCGCCTCGCAGACGTGGCGCCGACATTGCTCATGGACCTCGGCCTCGAGGTCCCCCCCGAGATGGAGGGGCGGTCGCTCGTCGAGTAATCTCACCACAGAGACACAGAGGCACGGAGAAAGCATGGGGACCGGGGACCAGGGAGCAGGGGTCGGGGAAGAGCGGAACCGGCCCTCGGCCCCCCAGCCCCGGCCGCCGGCCCCCCAGCCCCGGCCCTCGGCCGGCGGTCTCTCGACCCGCGGGACGGTGGTTGTGGGTGTCGTGGTTGTGCTGACACTCCTGGTGGCCTTCTTTGCTGCGACTATCGTCGCACCGTTTCTGCACACGCGTGGTGTGCTACAGGAATGTGACAAGCGGTATGGGCTCGGAGTGGGATACCTGCCAGTAAAAAAGACTGTGGATCGCCTTGGTGGACAGGACCACGCCCTGGAACGGCTCTCGTTTTACCTTCGGATGCCGGAATGGATGGCACCGGATAGGCCACTGGCCGTGCTCTTCCTCAGTGGTTGTGGCGAGCGAGCGGTGCCTGCATTAATTGAAGCGCTTTCCGACGAGAACTTAGTATGTCGATTCTACGCGGCTGCCATCTTGGGCAGCCTTGGCCCACCCGCAAAAGATGCCATCCCGGCGCTGGAAAGGGCGCTCAAGGACGAACGCGAGGCCGTCCGTCACTACGCCGCAGAGGCTCTCAAAAACATCCGCGGCGAGACACCGCCCGGAGAGCCAATCCCATGAACCTCAAGCTCATCGCCTGCGAGGTGCTCGCGCGCGAGGTCGAGGACTGCGTCGCGCGGTCGCCCAATCAAGTAGACGTGACGCTCCTGCGCTTCGGCCTTCACGACGTGGGCGCCGCGGAGATGTCGAAGAAGCTACAGGAAGAGATCGACCGCGCCGAAGAATCGAACCGCTGCGACGCGATCGCTCTCGGGTACGGCCTGTGCAACAACGGGACGGCCGGGCTCGGCGCGAGAACGCTGCGGCTCGCGTTGCCACGCGCACATGATTGTATTACGATGCTCCTCGGTTCGCGCCGGCGCTACCGCGAGGAGTTCGAGGCCGAGCCGGGCACCTACTGGCTCAGCTCCGGATGGATCGAACGACACGAGTCCGAGAAGGGAGACCTCTCGATCCAGAACCGCATGGGCCTGGGTCTCGCGCGCGAGGAGCTCGTCGAGAAATACGGCGAGGAGAACGCGGAGTACATCATGGAGACGCTGCAATCGCAGGTGCACTACACGCGCCTCGCGCTCGTCGACACGGGCCTGGGGGACATCGAGGCCTACCGCGCCGAGGCGCGCGAGCGCGCGGCGAATCGCGGCTGGCGCTTTGAAGAGATCAAGGGCGACACCGCGCTCCTCGGGCGGCTCGTGGACGGGCTCTGGGACCTGGCCGATTTTCTCGTCCTCGAGCCGG
>Ga0272441_10008088_pt1 | contig 16809 bp, 17 predicted proteins | sample SSMProp6N_FD_193582 | JGI IMG/M metagenome (GOLD analysis project Ga0272441, IMG submission 193582) | Marine sediment archaeal communities from Little Sippewissett salt marsh, Falmouth, MA, United States - SSM-Prop-6N | ecosystem: Environmental > Aquatic > Marine > Wetlands > Sediment ...
TTTTGCCCTTGAAGTATTTGCTTACTGAGAAGTTTTTTCCATGGAGGTAAGCGGAACTACATACCCTTTCTTGGAGCATCTCCTCGGTTCTCTGAATTTCGTGATATGCATCTATTGCTTTGTTTGCCAATTGAATGTCCATTGAGAAGAAACTGTTCATTGCTTCATGACACATTCCATAGGAGCGTTCGTTGATGTCAACAATTTTTTGTATTAATTCGGCTCCCAATCGTTCTTTGGATTGGTTCAAAGCAATGACTTTTTCTGAAGATTGATGTGCCCAGTCTGCGATGAGCCGTAGATATTGAGCTATCAGCCGATACCATGTTATTAGGGAGGGGTTAATTATTTCCATTTGAGCTGCTATGCCCCTGTCTCGTTGGCAACTGTTCAATAAACGAACTATTACCCAAAACATTGTGTATGCTTCTTTGTCTCTGCGTATTGCCTCAGATGCAAGCTCTGTATTAAAGGATGGAAGAGAATCCATCATCTCTTTGTGCATTGTGGAGCTGATTATGTAAAGTCGTCTAAGGAGAGTGTTAATTGGAAACTTTGTTGTATCAATAGAGCATTGAATCAGGAGTGAATTAGGCGTTTCCTCCATTATGCCCATACCCATCAATTCGCGTGTGACCGTTCTGATTGTGTTTATCTGCTCGCTGGTCAATCTTGTTGAAGAAACTATTCTGATGCTGTCGTATCCAAGGGAGTAGATACCCATCAGAGATCTGCCCAATAGTTTGGGGTGTTTGCAGAAGTCTGCATTTAGCTCAACTATTGTTTCGGGTTGTTTTTCGATTTGCTCTGCTGTCATCATTTTGAGTATATTACCTTCACCTTCTTCGAAGAATATGAGTTGCCCTTTTTTTAGTCCAACTTCTTTGGTCCATTGGTTGGGTAATGAAACAGATAGGCTTGATGATCCGACGCGTTGTACTTTTCGAGACTCCATGCTTTTTTCCTCTTTAAGGTATTTACTGTAATAATAGGTATATATACTTTAGTACTTTAATCACATAATGTATATACTTAGCCCTGCGATGTTGTTATTCTGCGAGATGGTAAAAATGTTCAAAAACGTTTCGATGTTGAAAAACGGCGAAAACCCGAACTTAAAAGACTATCACGTCCAGTGTGAGGGAAAGGCAGTCTGTGTTAAGACCAACAGAGACTACACAAGAACTCACATGTGGATAAGGAACACTGTTAAAGGCGATCAGAAGATTGGCGTAACAGATTATGCCCAGCAGCATCTAAGAGAAAAAGTTGGATTAGTGGAAATCCATAAAAACGCTACCGTCGGCGAAGAAGTAGAAGTCGGAGAAGTCTTTGGCACCATATATGGAAGACCATGCGCAGACCTTGATGAAATGCGATGCGAGTACATAGCTTTTGACCTTATTGCCCCAATCAGCGGCAAAATAGTGGAATTGAATCAACAAATCATGGAAAAACCAGACATCATAAACTCTAGTCCCTACGAAGATGGCTGGATAGTAACCATTGCTCCAAAAGCCAAAGGCGACTTGAGCCTGCTCATCACCGCCCAAGCCTACAAGAAACTTATTGAAAAACAAGAGAAATCGCCCTTTAGAGTGTTGTAATAGAGAAAAGGTAGGAGTCTCCCAAAATGCAGAACACAATTATCCTTCCTCCTACTAAAGAGACTGAACTTAAACAGTTCATCAGAAACATAACAGCAGACGCTACAAGGAAGGATTTAATCCAAGTTCTCCAAGCAGTACAAGAAAAGTACGGATACTTGGAGAAAGAGAGCTTAAGAATGGTCGCAACCAATCTGGGAGTCTCTTTCAGCGAAGTTTATGGTGTAGCCACATTCTATCACCAATTTAGACTTCAACCTCCTGGAATGTATGTAATCCAAGTCTGTATGGGAACAGGCTGCCACGCAAAAGGAAACGCAGACAACTTTGAAAACCTCAAGCTGCTTCTTGACATGAAGCCTGGCCAGCACCTCAGCAAAGACAAGGTTTTCAGTCTTGAAGCTGCAAGATGCTTCGGGTGCTGTAGTTTAGCGCCTGTAATTGTGGTCACTGACAGTACTGGTAGCTATCGGAAAGTTTACGGTCACGTTGATCAGAAGGGGTTGAAGAAAATTTTGGCTGAATACAGAAAAAAGGCTAAAGAACAGGAGGAGAGTGAAACAAAGTGCAAAATGTTGGTTTGCCAGAAGAAATAGTCCATTATAAGAAAGATTTCAAAATCAATGTTCCCATGGCAAGCTGTACAATCGCTGCTGGAGCCAACGAAGTTCTGCTGAGCATCAACAATGTCGTTGAATCGATGGGATTGGATGTTGAAATAACTCCAGTAGGCTGTATGGGACTAGATTTTATAGATCCGTGGATTGAACTATCAAAGAAAGGTTATCCCTCTACAATTTATGGCAACGTAACACCTGACATTGTCGAGCAAATCATTCGTGAATATTTAGACAGAGACTACTCAAGCGCCTACGCTTTCAGATCTGGAAAACCTAAAGACTCAACTGTTCCCTCGCTGGACGAACTTGACGTTTGGAAAAACCAGGTCAGATGGATATCCGGCAAATGTGGAATAATCAATCCTGAATCAATAGACGAATACATTGCCGTTGGCGGCTACCAAGGTCTCAAAAAATGCCTGAAAAGGGCACCAGAAGAAACAATCGAAGAACTAAAGAAAGCAAACCTCAGAGGCAGAGGCGGAGCAGGATTTCCAACATGGATAAAATGGAACATCTGCAAAGAACAGCCAGGAAACGTGAAATACGTAATCGCAAACTGTGACGAAGGTGACCCGGGCGCATTCATGAACCGGCTTCTAGCCGAATCTGACCCACACCGAATACTAGAAGGACTAATAATTGCAGGGCACACAATCGGCGCCAACAGAGGCTTCGTGTTTGTGCGTGCGGAAAAACCCTTAGCCGCTAAAAGGTTGATGAAAGCGGCTGAAGACGCCAGAGCAAAAGGATTCTTAGGCGGAAACATAATTGGGAGCGGTTACTGCTTCGACATTGAAGTCTTTCTGAGTGCTGGCGCATTCGTTTGTGGTGAAGAAACTGCAATGATTGCGGCAATACAGGGTGAAAGAGCAAATCCCATCCAGAGACCACCCTTTCCAGCAGTTAAGGGTCTTTGGGGTATGCCAACAATAATCAATAATGTTGAATCCCTTGCTCATGTAGCGACAATCATGGCTGAAGGCTGGGAAAAGTTTGCTGCATTGGGTACTGATAAGAGTAAAGGAACAAAGATGTATTGTGTAACTGGTGCTGTTCAACGGACTGGAGCCTATGAGGTTCAGATTGGAACCCCAATAAAGAAGCTGTTGTATGACATTGCTGGAGGACCGCCTGAGGGCAAAGTTATCAAAGCTGTTCAGCTTGGAGGACCAAGCGGCGGCTGTGTTCCAGCAGACATGTTTGATTTGACGATGGACTATGACAGTCTCCAGAGCGCTGGAGCAATTATGGGTTCCGGTGGCATGGTGGTGCTGGATAACACGAACTGTATGGTGGACATGGCAAGGTTCTTTCTATCATTCACTACCGCTGAGTCATGTGGTAAATGTTCGGTGGGAAGGATTGGAACGCGACTGATGTATGAAACACTGAAACGTATAACTAACGGCGAAGGCACTGCCGACGACATTGATTTACTGAAAGAAACCAGCGAAGTCATGCAGAAAGCCTGTTTATGTGCCTTAGGCAGAACCGCATCAAATCCGATACTAACAACGCTACGATACTTTGAGAACGAATACACAGCGCACATAAAAGAAAAGAAATGTGAAGCACTGGTATGCAAATCTCTCGTAAAATACTGTATAGACCAAGAGAAATGCAAAGGCTGCTTGGTTTGTGCTAAAAACTGTCCTGTGCAGGCGATTTCAGGCGAGAAGGGCTCCACACCAATCATAGACATAAGTAAGTGTGTCAAGTGTGGAACTTGCTTAGACAGCTGTCCGTTTGGTGCAATTACGAAGGTGCCTGGAAGGGTCTGTGAGAAACTCATGGAAGTTAAGGAGGGCTGCCGACAATGATCTTTTCAAAAATTGAATCCTATGAAGACATAGTCAAAAAGTTGGATAAGAACGAAGACAAGATTGCCATAATAAGCTGCAATACTTGTGCAAGAACCTGTGGAAATGGCGGAATAAACAAACTCAACGAGCTAGGGTTCAGGCTGATACGGGAGGGCTACAACGTCACTGACGAAGCCGTTGTCTTGTATGCATGCTCAGAACCCATACTCAGAGAATCAAAACTCAACATAGACGACGCTAACACAATCATTGTTCTATCCTGTTCCGCGGGCTGGTCATGCTTTACACGAAACTATCCTGACAAGAAAGTGTTGAAGGTCACAGAGGATATCGGTTTAGTCATCACTGACACTGATAGAGAAATCTTCAAAGTTGTAATGCCCTACAAAGGTCACGAATCGGAACTAGACAACGAGTATAGAACAAACACTGGAGAGCCACTTGCGAGCAAAAAAATCAAACTGAGGTGTGTAGCATGATAATTTCTGTTCGTTCACTATCGTACGATGAGCTTAAACGAAACCTGAGCCGCGACGACAAAATTGTACTGTGGAGCTGTGACACGTGTGTAAAGCACTGTGGCATCGCAGGAATGGATAAAATGACTGCCCTAGAGGATATGCTCAAAGGAGACGGCTACACGGTCATCAAAAAGGAGCTAATAAGCGAATCCTGTCAAATCAACCTCGCCAAAAAACACAAAGCATTCCAAGAAGACCTATTCAACGAAGCCACTGCCATAATTACTCTCACATGCGAACTTGGCTATCAATGTGTAAGAAATGTCTTCCCGAAAATTAAGGTAATCGGAACTGCAAAAACCTTTGGGTCAGGAAACTTCAGCAACAAAAAAGGTCCAATCTTGACTTCGCCTCTACCCACCATTGGTTTAGAACTGAATCCAGAAGGTTACACCCTCAAGAATCTGGTGGAAACATTTGATTTACAGCAAGGATTCTTTGATGTCGACAAAGTGCCTAACCCCGAAAAAATCACAATAACCGTTGATGGAAAGCCCATTGAAGTAAAGAAGGACGCTAACCTGCTGGATGAACTGTTAGCTAACCGAATGAAGATTCCACACCTCTGCTATGACTCAAGCTTGGGCGCTATAGGAGCATGCCGCATGTGCCTAGTGAAAATTGAAGGCAAACGTGGTTTAGTTCCCTCTTGCTGCACTCAGATAGAAGAGGGCATGGTTGTCACAACCGAGGACGAAGAGATAGAAAAACTTCGGAAATTAATTCTGCAGATGATCGTCGCTGAATGCGGAGAAGAAATAAAGCAAAGCAGAGATATACGCTACTGGCTACGCAGATACAAGATAACAGAAAACAGATTCAAGCTTTCCAAACAAGAGGAAGTAATTGATGATTCCGATGAGGTTCTTATCAGAGACCCGAACCGCTGTATCCTGTGTGGAAGATGTGTCAGTGCCTGCGCTAAACTCTCAGGTCAGAAAGTAATCAACTTCGCCAACAGAGGAAGCAACACAGTCACAATAACTGGACTTAACGACAACTTCGCTAACACTGATTGCGCTCACTGTCTAGCATGTGCTCACTACTGTCCAACAAATGCCATAACGCCGAAGGCAATTTCCAAAAAGATTTCAGGATATCCCTTCTGGACCCTTATCACTTACCCAAAGACGATGACTAGGTCAACACGTGCAGGATAAACAAGTTCGAGGTTTGTCGCCAGATAGACTCTGGGCAGAAACCCCCGTGTTTCCCTTGCCCCTTCCTCTTTTTTGTGTTTTTACATTATTGTTAGTAGCCTGTAGGCTATGCCGCCTACAAGCAGAGCTAGCAAGATTTCTAAAACAGTGATTAGTAGAGCTTTTTTTCCTCCAAACTCTTTGATTAGGGCACCTATGGTGGCTACGCAGGGTATGTAGAGCATAACTACCAGCGTGAAGACTATCATCTGAGCGGGTGTCATGACCTGGGCAAAGTTTGCTGTTCCAAAGAGGGTTGCAAGCATTATCAAGGTTAATTCTTTTCGTAGAATACCAAAAATCAGCGCTATTCCAGTGACTGTGGGTAATCCTAACCAAGTAACAGTTATTGGGCTCATGATGTTTGCGATTGGGTCTAGCAGGTTTGCAACTTCAGCGACTTTGATTATGAGACTGCCTGTGATTATGAGGGGAAATGCCATAACTATGAATTCGCGTAGCCTGAACCATGTTTGCTTGGCAACGGTTTTTATGTGAGGCATTCTGTAGGCGCTCATTTCCATTATCAGTTCTGTGGGTTCACCGGGCAATGCTTTGAAGGCAATTCTTCCAAGCACAAAGATGATGATTAGGTTGATGATGTACAGAGCCAGCGCCCAGCCAATGCTCACATAGGCTCCGACCAATCCAAGGATGATAACTGATGTTGCGGCGCAGGGAACAAGGGTGACAACGAAGGCAGTTAGCAGTCTTTCTCTTGTGGTTTCCATTATTCTGCAGCCTAGACAGCCTGGAACATTACAGCCAAAGCTTAACATGACTGGAATGAAGGCTTTTCCATGTAAGCCCATTTTGTGCATTAGGTTATCCATCAGGAAGGCGATTCGGCTGAGGTATCCTGAGTCCTCGAATATGTATAGGATGAAGTAGAAGGGAAGAATGTAGGGTAGCGCAACTGTGACTCCGCCGATGATTCCTTCCATGACGCCGCCCCAAACCAGTTCTCCGACAATTCCTGTTCCCAAAACACTGTCGAAAACTGGCTTCACACCGAAAAAGTTGTCGCTTAGAAGGGCAGAAGTGAAATCTCCGAAACTGAATATACCGACAAAGACTGCGAGAACTGTGATTAGCATTATTGGGTAACCAAACATTTTGTGGGTTGTTACTGTGTGCAGTTTCTCGCTTAGGGGAGTCTTCAGGGGCTTTGCTATTGTCTGGATTTCCTCCGAAATCATGTTTGCAACATGGTACCGTTCAGAAGTGACAACAGTTGGACATGAGTGACCGTGAAGTTGCTCAAGTTCTCCACGCATCCTTTCTGCAGCTGCCACAATCTCAGAACTTAAGGCAAGAACTTCTTTCTCAACCTCACTATCTTCCTCTAGAAGCTTTATTGCAACCCATCTGGTGGGGTATTTCAACTGAATTTTGTTGAGAAGTATTGTGAGGTCTTCGATTCTTTCCTCAATTTCTCTTCCATACCGTGGCTTCAGAGGCTCTATTTTCTGTTTTTTCTCGATAACCTCGATTGCTGTTTCCAGCATCTGGTAAACGCCTTTTCCGCTAATGGCAACTGTTGGAACAACGGGCACACCCAGAATCTCTTCTGCCTTCTTGATGTCAATGGTGATTCCTTTTTTCTTTGCCATGTCAATTTGGTTTAGGGCTATGAGTAGGGGGGTTTCTAGTTCAAGAAGCTGCAAAGTGAAGAAAAGGTTTCTTTCAAGAATTGAAGCGTCTACAACGTTTATCACTAGGTCAGGCTTTTCAGTGGCTATGTATTCTCTTGAGACCAGCTCCTCCATAGAGAATGTTGATAGCGAGTAGATGCCGGGAAGGTCAATGAAGTCTATAGTATAGCCCTTGAAGTGGAGGGTTCCTTCAGCTTTTTCAACTGTTTTTCCTGGCCAGTTCCCGATGTGTTGATGAAGGCCTGTAAGCTGATTGAATATTACAGATTTACCTACGTTAGCGTTTCCTGCTAACGCGATTCTAAAATGGTTGTTGCTCATCTTGTAACATCGACCAGAATTCTGCCTGCCATTCCTCTGCCTATGGCTAATAGTGAGCCTCTGACGCTTACTTCTAGGGGTCCATTGAAGGGGGCTGACTTGATTACAGTCACTTTTGTTCCTGGAGTTAAACCTAAGTCGTTGAGTCTTCTGTGGCAACGCTCGGTCATGGCATTTTTAATCCATCGTTTTCTTTTTTTATGTCCACACATCTGCTTGCTTTCTGAAGTGCAGTCTGTAGCGGTTATTACTCCAGTTTCGCCGTTCCGTAACGCAGTTAAGGGTAAGTGCATCAGTTCTTTACGTCTCCTTCAGTTTTTTTAACCTGAATTATTGCGGCTAAGTCATAGTCGATTGTGCAGTGTTCTCCTTCAACACAAATTGCCAGACCGCTAGGCAGGTTCTTGTTTTCAACAGCTACTCGTTTTCCAGGAATAAGGTGTAGTTCAGTAAGCTGTTGGAGCGCCTCGGATTCCTCTTTGGTTATTTTGATGATGATGCCGCCTGTTTTGGCGTCAAGTTCGCTGAGAGCCACTGTTTCCTCTTCAAAGAGTCCCCCGCATTTTGTTGGTATCAGATTTCCGTGAGGACATCTTTTCGGGTGGCCTAAGATTTTCTCTAAGGGTTTGAGGATTTCTGGGGAGAGAGCGTGCTCTAACTTACAAGCGGGATCATGGACTTGGCTCCAGTCTATATGTAAAATGTCTGTTAGCAGACGCTCTGCGAGGCGGTGTCTCCTTAGAACATTTGATGCGATTTTTCTTCCATTATCCGTCAGCGTTACTCCCCTGTATGGCTTATGGATAACAAGGCCTTTCTTCTCCAAGTTATCTATGGTGTTTGTGATTGAGCCTGGAACAACATTCAAGCTTCTTGCTAGGTCCATAGTTCGGGCATAGCCTGTTTTCTGTTCTAGACGATAAATTGCCTCAAGATATTCTTCAGCTTGGTTGGAGACTGTTTCTAGTTCAGTGTTCAAATGTTTCACTCGCTTAAAATTACGATATCTCGTAATTTTCCTTGTTGGTATCATAGATAAACTTTACTCTTTCCAGAACACTATTTCGCCCAAAAGACATGAAAACGGACAATAAATAACAATCAACCTATGTTCACACAGTTCAACTTACGACAACAGGCTCAAGGCTTAAAGTGCTTTTGAAAGACTCCACGGATTTCTTCAGGCTGCTCCAGAACATAAACGCTGTCCATAGCAGCCAACTTTTTGGTTCGCTCCACATCTTCCTTTCTCACGCGCAGTTTCATTTCGCTCCCATCTGGAAGCTGTGTGACTGCAGTGCCTTCCTTGTAGTCGCAGGGCACCACGTAAACGGGCACGAAACTCTTCAAAGACATTATAGTCGCATTAGTCAGTAACGTATCAGTTATTCCTGCTCCAATCTTTGCAACAGTATTCGCTGTAGTTGGGGCAATCAGCAGAAACTCGATTTTTCCGCTCTGGAGCTGAACAGCAAGAGTAGGTATGTTCGAGTTAACTTCAATCCTGACTTTGTCAAAGCTTTCCTTCAGATCATTAGCCAGGCCATAGAAATTTACTACTTGGTATCCTGCCTTCGAAAGATACACTGTTATTCTAACATTATCCTGATACTGCTTCTTGAGTTGCTTCATGACTTCGATTACTTCAATGAGCCTGTCTCCGCTGCCTGTGATTCCCCAAGCAACACGTTTCACCTTTTTATTTTCCATTTCTGCCGATTCAACCATTTTTCTTCACTTCTTGCGTTTTTATCTCGATTCTGTTTAGAGCTTCAGCGAATCGCTTTATGGTCTTCTTCAGACTTCGGAACCCTTCTTTGTCGTCTTTCACGCCTTCCAGAGTGTCTTTTGACCAGAAGTTAGCTCCCAAGTTTGCTCCGAAGGGACCACCACTCACAGGTATGATGCCGTTCAGGATATAAAAGGTGTGAATTTGCTGGATTGCAGGTTCCTGTCCTCCGAGTCTGTCGCCCCCTACAGCAATAGCCATACCAATTTTGTATTTGAAAACATTCGGGTCTGCAGCTAAGAGAGCTCGGCACCGGTCTAAAAGTGCTTTGGTTTGGGCGCTGACTCCCCCATTATAGACTGGAGTAGCTATGATTATGCCTTTAGCTTGCTTCAGGAGACCATAGAGTATTTTCATGTCATCGTTTATTATGCATTCTTTGTGTTTCAGGCAGTGGTCGCAGTGTCTGCAGAAATTGATTTTTTTGTCTCTAACGGTGAAAAATGAGGTGTGTAAGCCCTTCAGTTCTAGGGTGGCTAAGGCGTCTTTTAGGATATATTCTGTTGCCCCGTTTCGGGGGCTTCCGCATATGCCAACAATCATCGAGTTTCATCTAACTTTTAATGTTCTATAAACGCAATAAAGTTTACTAGAAAACAGCAGACTGTTCACAAAAACGGCATTGACGGCAGGGTCTGTTAATGTTTTTCTTCATTTAGTTTAGTTTTTATTTCATCCCAATCCCAGTTGAACATTTCAAAACAGATTAGGGTTTGTGTCTTCAGGACGTAAGGAGATTTCCGTAGTTCAATAATTAAACGGTCGATGTCTACAAGTTTTCCCTTAAGTGCGACAATAAAATCAAAGGAACCGTGAACAAAATCTAACCGTTCAACTTTAGAATTTAATATCAATCCTTTCGATAGAAGGTCGTTGGCGAAATCGCCCTCTTTTCCAGGTTGAAGCTCCATTAGTACGTAGACACGAATATCTTCACTACTCGATTTTTTCACCTCCCCAAAACTTTTCCTCTGAAGAAGGAAAACAAAAGTTGGCTGGTCTTCTTTCCCCCTTTGTACGAACCATACAATAAGTAATCAGATAAAGATGGATAAAAAATTAACCTATCTGAAACTGACCGTTGTAAATATAGAAATGTTGTAGGGATAAATTTCTTTTATTAGTTAGGGATAAACTCTTTGAAGGTTTCAAGAATGGGGTTATTTGGGAAAGCTCTTAAACGAATCCGGCATTGTCTTCCAAAAATGGACTTTATCAAAAACAAGCATGGAGATTGTGCTAATTTTGATAATGGAACTTGCAAAGTCTTTCATTTCACTAATTTGGACCCGAACGGGCAAGCTTGTCCTCATTTCAAGGCTAAAAAGTTGGCAGAAACTGAAAACAAAACTAGCCATTTAGAGAAATGAGTTGACTAAAACTCTAAAAAACGGTATAAAAAAATGCTGATTGCGAATTTTGTAGAGGTCTAATGCCTCAGACAGTGAATTTCTTTCCCGTTTGTGGAGCAAGAAGAAAAGGATAAATGAAGAATTCTATAGGATGTTGATAATAGCTCGTAAATGGGTAACACCTAAAAGCAGGAAACAACCGAACATGCCAATATGGAAAAGAAGCAGGTTGCACTTTTAGCCTTAATTTGTGGCGTCGCCGTTTTTGCAATAAAACTGGTAGCCTATTTCATCTCCGATTCTGTGGCTCTGCTTTCCGATGCCCTAGAATCTATCGTTAACATAGCGGCTTCAGGGCTGATGCTCTTCTCAGTATGTGTTTCAGAAAAAGCCCCAGACAGCAGCCACAAGTACGGTCACGAAAAAATCGAAGACATATCAAGCATGATAGAAGGCATCTTCGTAATCATAGCCGCCGCCCTTATCATCCATGCTGCTGCAGGACGCCTCTATGAACCTGTCCAGCTGATGCAACTCGACGTAGCTATTGGCGTTTCAATCCTAGCTACTACCCTGAATGGGGTGCTTTCTTGGATGCTAATCAGAACTGCTAAGAGTTGTGGCTCAGCGGCTCTAGAGGGGGACGCGAAGCACCTGTTCTCTGACGTAATTTCAACTGTTGGTGTGTGGATAGGACTTGTTTTGGCTCACTTAACTGGATGGGGTTTCTTGGATTCTTTTTTGGCTTTTGTGGTTGCTGCTTTGATTGTGAAAATGGGCGTGACTCTGTTTATAAAGTCCTCAAATCGTCTGATGGATCAGTCGTGCAAAAAAGAGGAGGAAAAGATAATGGAGGTTTTTGGCAGGCATTCTTTCCAGTTTATTGACTTTCATGACTTGAAAACTCGCAGGCACGGAAACCAAGTTTTTGCAGAACTTCATCTTTCTGTTGACGGCTCCTTGAGCGTTAAGGAAGCTCATGACCTCACAGATCATCTAGAAGAGGAACTGAAAGAAGAACAACCAAACGTGAACCTGATAATTCACGTTGAGCCCCCAAAATAACTCAAAAACTACCAGCGCAGAATATTTGCCAATGTCTTTTTACTGACAGCCTCAGCGACCTGTTTTCCAGCCAAAAGTTCTACCAGTTTCAGGGCAAATGGAAGGGCTGTTGCGGGTCCTCTGCTGGTTATGATGTTGCCGTCAACCACAACCATGTCCTGTTTTGGTTTGCCACTGCCTGCCTTAAGTTCTTTTTCCATTCCTGGATAGATTGTGCATTCTTTGCCTTCGAGGACGCCAGCGTCTGAGAGAACTGTGGGACCTGCACAGATTGCAGCTAATATTTTGTTGGATGCAGCTGCCTTTTTGACCATGGCGATGACTCGGGGGTCTTTTCTGAGGTTTTTGTAGCCTGGATTGCCTCCAGGAACAATGATTGCATCAAAATCTTCCAATGACACTTCGTCGATTGATTTGTCGGGAACAAACTTCATTTCATGTTTCCCTTCAATCACGGCGGATGTCAAACCGGCAACCGTTACGTTTATGTCAGCTCTTCTGAGGACATCCACGACTGTTACTGTTTCGATTTCTTCAAAGCCTGTTGCAAGAAAAACTAACGCTTTAGCCACATTCATTCACCTTTTTTATTGTTCTAACTCCTTGACCAGCTTCACTATTTGTTCTATGACATACTCGTTTATTTTTTGTCCTTTCTCAGAAGACGCAACTGTCGGGTCGCCCATAACTCCGCTTGGGAAACACCGTTCAGGGTCTGGAACAACCTCAAAACGGGGCAGATTCGGAAAATTTGGTGCTCCTTTTCCCTTTATCAAATCTGACCTGATAGCCATTACTCTTGATGTTTCGATGGTGCCTGCATGAGAGTCACGGTCATCGAACTCTATGCCTCTGAGGTCAAAGGCAAAATCGTAGTCCGAGCAAACCATGATTCGTGGTCTATCAGCTTCATTCATGTGCTTAACTATGACTGCTTTGGCTGCGAGCCTAATGGCAGTCATGTGGGAGCCGCCAGCATGACCAGTTATAACTAGCAACCGTTTGAAGCCGTTGCGGATGAAATCTTCCAGAATGTCAGTCATTATGCTGCGCAATGAATCAAAGGTTATTGTGATTGTGCCGGGAAAGTTTCTTGTGGAATTGCAGAGACCATAACGTAGAGGCGGCGCAACTAAGCACCCTGTTTTTTTGGCGACACCGAAAGCCACATACTCTGCTTGGAGGCTGTCTGTGCTTAGGGGCAGGTGATCACCGTGCTCTTCTATGCTTCCACAAGGGATAATCACAACTTTTCCGTCTTTAGCCGCCCGTTCCGCTTCAGGCATGCTCAACTCATCAAACCAAAACAATTCTTTTTTGCTCAAATCTGATTCCTCTTCACTCGGTATGTCTGTCACAGAAGTTACGTACACTTTCATTCTTTAAACTATCGAGTCCTGCCAGCGCAAAGTTTGATCTAATCAACAAGATGATGAATCCTGTGTCAATGTGCTCTTTACTGTTCCATAGTTGGAACAGAATGTTCCTTGAATAGAACTAAATGTGTACATAACAATAGTTGTTTGAAAGTGATGAAATATGGTAAGCAGATTTCAGCAAACTTTAGGTTCATACAGGTTCTGGATCTTCATTGGCGCAACTGCCTACTTTCTTTATGCAGCATATTTTGCCATCTATGGATTATCTTTTAGTGTTGGGTTGATTTCCGATCATTACGTCTTCGATCAACTGGCAAAGGATCCGTGGTGGTGGGCTGTTTTATATTACGGAAGCGAAGGAGTTGTCGGGTTCTTATGTGGCTTCTTCCGAGCAATTGCAGGCTTCTTTGCCGTCTCTGCAGCTTTTCTTTTCTGGCGAAAAAAAGATGCAGTAAGTTCAATTAAATCGAAAGTTACCAAAGCTTTGTTTTTTGAAGCAGCCTATTTCATCTCTCTAAGCCTCTCAGTGATTGCATCTCTTGCTTACTTTTTTACAGGTGATCGATTCTACTATTTTGATGGGCTCCCAGGCTTAATCTATGTGTTAGTTGCGGGATTGCCATTGCTTGCAATGATTGTTTTTGTTGCCCCTACTTTGCTGAATTTAAGAAAAAAGATTCTTCAGAATGCTGGAGAAAAGGAAGTTAGTAAATGGGCTTGTTTAGCTGGAGTTGCTTATCTTTTTGTAGTTTTTTGGTTTAATTACTCCATGTCATGGGCAGGGGTCATGGTTACTTATCCGCGGGTTCAGTATGGGTTATCTTTCCTGCTTTTACCAACAAATCTGCTCAGTTTCGTTTTGACCTTTGTTGGTCTTCTTATGTTGGCTTTCTATGGTTTAGCTGTCTCTTTGCCAGTCATTCAAAAGAAGTCTGTTCAGCTCAACCTGAAACATATCGGTGCATTGCTATCTCTTTTGGGGGGATATTTCGTGTTTAATGTATTCTTTTATTATTTTACTGGCGGATATGAAGCTAATCCGAGTGTCTGGTACGAAGTCGTTGGTCCTCTTCACAACCCCTACTTTTGGTGCTTCACATTATTTTTCTTAGGTTTAGCGTTGGTCTTAAGGTCGAATAAACCAGAAAAATAGCCTTTAGCCGAATTTAGATTACTTTCATGGTTTGTTCGTAGTATCGTGGACCATAGCTTAAGGTAATCTGATGGTAGATATTGGTTCCGTCAATGACTTTTTCTAGGTTTCCTTCAACCAGCACTTTTTCGCCCTTTTTTGCCTGCATCCTGAACTCTTCCATGTACGAAAATATCCGCTTGATGTCCGGAGCTTCTGGTCCATCTAGGACCTCTTTTACGTCAATCTGGTATATGGACGGAATATAGGGGGCGTCCATGTCGTCAGTTATCTCGGCTACTGCTTTTATCCAGCCTGCATGGGAGATTCGCGAAAAATTGTTGAATTCGTTAACATTTTCTTTCCACGACTTCACGGGCTCAAACTCTGCCTTAACAACTCTTCCCGCATCCGCTGAATCAAAGTAGGCGTAAATCAGTTTTCGTTGCTGATGCCAACGATACTCTTCTAGGCTGTAGTTGAGGAACTTCCAGTCCTTTGATTCAACAGCCTTCATGTTGTCAAATTCGTTCCGCAGCGACGAATCTTCCTTGTACAGAGTTTCTAGTGCCGTGCAGAGTCTGTTTATATTTTCTCTGCCATAAACGATAAAGTCCAGGTCGGAAAGATTTGGATGATAGAAACCGTGGAGCAGTGAACCGAATACCCCAAAGTCGCTTGTCTTTAAGCCTGACTGGGACAAAATGCGGTCCAGTAAATCGTGTAGCGCCTTCAGCAGGACATCATTAGGCTTTTTCTGTAGCACCCACTGTAAGCCAACTTCAGGTTTACGGACTTCTGTTATGTCGGCTTCGGTTACGCCTACCAGACACTTCTGAAGAGGCTCATAAAAAACGGTGTACTGGGAAAACTTGTTTAAGATGAGTTTCATTCCCTCATCCGCAAAAAACTTGTAGTAAACAGTCTCCTTTTGACCTCTTTTTGCTCGGGGATTTGTTGACTGGAAAACTTTTGGAGAAGCATATTCTGGGTCACACACGTATGCGCCTTTGGGATGAAGGTAGCCATATACCCTGAAAAGTATCCCATCGTCAGTGAGTATCGCATCACGGTCTCGCAGTTTCAACCAAACACCTCACAACTTACATTTATATTATGAGCCTAATAGAGTGGTACATTGTTGAAAACTGTCTTTTTTCTGTTTTTGCACAAAAGCTGATTATAATGGCGGCTAACCAAATTAGATAGGTTCGATATACTCTTTTTCTCTTGTAGCAGTGCCAACCACAACTTGATAGCTGACGTCGTTTGTCTCCATGTTTTCTACTCGCTCCAGCGTTCCCGATACCTTGATTTTGTCTCTTGTTCTGGCAACGTTTCGGTAGTAACCAATCATGGACTGCACCTTCTCCGGAAACTGTTCCGTTGATAGTTCAGATAACTCATCTTCCGGCTGGTAGTCTCTTATTGGGTAGACTGCTGGTCTGAACATGTTCTGACTACCATCAACAACAGTGCAGTTGAAGCTAACGTTCTTGATTGGCGTGTACTTCAATTTTCCGTGGGGAGCATCTATTTCTTCATACTTTCGGACGGCGTTATATACGAAGCGTCTATCTTTGTATCGTCCCCTGTGCTTTCTTACGTGGTCAATCTTTTTGGTGAAAACATGAGAGAACACACCCCCCTTGGCAAGCCTGTTAACTGCAGCCTCTAACAGCTTGAAGTTTTCAGAGCCATAAACTACAAGGTCAATGTCAGAATATTCAGAATGCATATCTAAGCCGACAGAACCGTGGATTCCAAAATCCTGAATTGGCACTCCTGATTCCTTTGAGAGAAGGGATACAAGCTCTACCGTTTCCTGTTGTATTGCATCTTTCTCTTCTTTCTCGAAAATCCGCTGCAGGCACTCGCTTGGCAAATATACATGTTTGATGTGGTCCAGTGGGACGCTCAAGACTTCTTTGCCTCTGAAGGGACAGCAATACAAGTATTGAGGAAAGTTGCCACGTAAGGTTTCAACAAACTTCTGGTAGTTTTGGGCGGTATACAATTTTTCGGGTCTGGACAACTCCACTTCTCCGAGCTGCCACTTCTGCTTAAGGAACCGTATAGGAAAATGGTGCGCAAAACGGGACGGAATATACTTCAGAAAGGCGAAGACCCGGTTGTCTGGATGCTCATAACCAAAAACGTAGAAGATAAAGCCCTCTTTAGTAAGGAGCGTCTCGCCATCTCTTGGAATCCAATCTTTCGTTGCCAAGCTGCCAGTCTCCATTGAATAGATAGCAAACTTTGCAGACTATCATTGCCTTTAAACATTCCTGAACCATTGCTTAAAAAAAAGAAGAGTGTGGATTAACCACAAACTTAGGATTC
>Ga0272441_10008089_pt1 | contig 16809 bp, 17 predicted proteins | sample SSMProp6N_FD_193582 | JGI IMG/M metagenome (GOLD analysis project Ga0272441, IMG submission 193582) | Marine sediment archaeal communities from Little Sippewissett salt marsh, Falmouth, MA, United States - SSM-Prop-6N | ecosystem: Environmental > Aquatic > Marine > Wetlands > Sediment ...
TTCTCAGGACCAGCTGGCGGAGCTGTTCGACTTGAACCGCCGCATGGGCGACAGCCTGGGCCTGCATACCTATGACGGCGACACGCCGCAATCCATGCGCAGATCCATTCGCCGCCAGGCCCAGATCGTACTGACCAACCCCTACATGCTGCACTCGGGCATCCTCCCCCATCACACCAAGTGGATCAGCTTGTTTGAAAATCTCCGCTATGTCGTACTGGATGAGCTGCACGCCTACACCGGGGTCTTCGGATCCCACATGGCCAACGTCATTCGCCGGCTGCGCCGGGTATGCCGGTTTTACGGCAGCGACCCCGTATTCATCATGTCCTCGGCGACCATAGCCAATCCCGGAGAACTCGCGGAAAAAATAATCGAAGCGCCGGTAGAGCAAGTGCGGGAGAGCGGCGCTCCCCGGGGAGAAAAGCATCTGATCTTCTTTAACCCTCCGGTAGTAAACCATCAATTGGGGATTCGCAAATCTTACGTCTCCATGGCTCGCCAGATCACGGCCACCCTGGTACGAAACGGGCTGCAGGTAATCACCTTCGCCAACTCCCGGCTGACCACTGAAGTTCTGGTAAAATATCTCAAAAACGACCTGGAAACCCACTTTACCGAATCCGGCTCGGTGCGGGGGTACCGGGGCGGCTACCTGCCGAAGAAACGCCGGGAAATCGAGAAGGGATTGCGGGAAGGCGCCATCAAAGCGGTTGTATCCACGAACGCCCTGGAACTGGGAATCGACATCGGCGCCCTTGACGCCGCCGTACTGGCCGCCTATCCCGGCACCATAGCGTCAACCTGGCAACGCCTGGGCCGGGCGGGACGGCGCAGCAAGGGGGCCATCGGCGTGCTGGTTTCCTCCTCATCTCCCGTGGACCAGTTCATCGCCGGACATCCGGAATACTTTACCGAAGCGTCACCGGAACAGGGCCGGATCAACCCGGACAACCTGTCCATCCTGATCGATCATATAAAATGCGCCGCATTCGAGCTTCCCTTCACCCGGGAGGAATCCTTCGGCGGTGAAAACCTGGAGGAAATCCTGGACTACCTTTCCGGACATCAGGTGTTGTATCCCCGGGACGACAAATGGTTCTGGACCGCGGAAGGATACCCGGCCGACACCGTAAGCCTCACCCGGGTCACTTCGGACAACTTCGTGGTCGTAGACCGAACGGGCGCGGAACAGGTAATCGCCGAAGTGGATTTTTCATCCGCCCTGGAAACCCTTCACCCCAAGGCCATCTATATTCTGGAAGGTGTTCAATACGTTGTCGAGGAATTCGATTACGAAAACCGCAAAGCCTTCGTGCGCGAATCAAACTCCGACTATTATACCGACGCGATCACCTATACAAAGATTTCCGTCCTGGACCGGGAAGACGAAACCCGTTCCCACCCGTTGACCACGGCTTTCGGAGACGTACACGTTTTTTCCCAGGTAGTGGGATTTAAAAAGCTCAAATTTTTTTCCAATGAAAACGTGGGCGCCGGCGACCTGCAGCTTCCGCAGCAGGAAATGCACACAACGGCTTTCTGGTTCACCATAAGCGCGGAGCTCCTTGATGATCTGGATGTTCCTCCGGAAGACAAGATCGAAGCCGTAAACGGGCTGGCCTACCTGATGCGACACATGGGGTCGGTCATTCTCATGTGCGCCCCCCGGGACCTGGGAGTGGCGGTTGAGGACAATCTCTCCCAGAGCAGCGTACCCAGAAGCTCTCTGCGCGGCGGCTATAATCTGTCCGGAAGGTTTGAACCCTCGATCTATATCTACGACAACTACCCCAATGGGATCGGCTTTTCCCACACCCTCTATGCCAATGCCCGGCAACTCATGACCGACACGCTGAACGCCCTGCGGCAATGCGGTTGCAGCCGGGGATGCCCCACCTGCGTCGGCCCACCCATCCGCATTGAAGGGCGGCACAAAGCAGCGGCCCGCTTCCTCCTGGAGCGACTGTTGGATGTGGGCGTGAACTGACTTTCCGGGAGTTAACTCTTTCCGCGGCTGAGTTCAGTGATCTCCTTGAACAGGGGCCCGAATTGTATTGGCTCCGCCAGGTACGGAATCAACTGGAAACGACTCATCACGCGGCTGCGCTTGATCGCCGGGATATGCGCCGCGGATTGAACCGCGAAACGCAGGATCTCGCCGTCGGACAGAGAGTAGAGTTCTATGGGCACCATGCGGTGAACCACGCAACTCGTCGCCCCCAGGCGGTTGATCAGTTCAAGATCCAGCTTAAACCCCGTCAGATCGATCCGTTCCACCAGTTTCTGGTCAGCCAGGAACAACTGCAGTTCATCAATGGTCAAAGCGTCCATCATCACCAGGATCTCGCCCAGAGGCTTGCGGATGAAGGCCTGCTTGTCCATGGCTTCCTTTAGCTCCTCCCGGGTGATCTTTCCCGATTGAACAAGCATTTCCCCCAGAAGCGGATTGCTGTGGCTGAGCACTTTTTTCCGCCGGTCCCGCAGGCATTGCGGGCACTCTTTCCAGAACCGGCTCCGGAACTCCTCATCAGCTTCGCAGAAGCACTTCAGGCAGAAGGGGCATACCGTAGTGGGTTCGGAATGATTACACAGCACCGCGTCAACCGCGTCATACGTGGCGGCGCAGTTCCAACATTCAACCAGGTACTTTTCCACCCGTCTCTCCGATCCCGTACAGTTTGGTGAATTGATCCTATTACCTATATGATAACGGAAAGGATTCATTCCGGCAACTATTGGAACACCGGCATTGAAATCCTTCCGCATGGCCGATATAATTTGGAGCGCCCCGCCAACGGATCCGCCGGGAGCAACGGAGTCAAGCATGGAAGAACGGCTTTACGAAATCCAGAGATTCTACGCCCAGCATAAGGGAGGCAGAGCCTACGCCATCGAGTTCATGGGAAGGGGGCTGAAAGTGACCACCCTGAACTTTGAGGATGCCGAAGGTCTGGAATTCCGTTCTCAGGGGAACTCAGAGATCCAGACCGCGTTCTGCAATCTAAATGATGATCCTCCGCGGACATGGAACGTACAATTCGCGTATCCGGTACATTTAAGTGTACGTTTTTCCGGAAAAATCACCATCGAGGTGCGCTAGAGGCCGTACGTATGATTTCCGCCGAGATCCTCCGCAAAGTCAGACGTATCGAAATCATATCCCGCAAGGCATCCAGGGAGCTGCTGGCGGGTGAATACCATTCGGCCTTCAAAGGTAGAGGAATGGAGTTTTCGGAGGTTCGGGAATATGAGCCCGGCGACGACATTCGCCTGATCGACTGGAACGTTACTTCCCGAACCGGACGTCTCTACGTCAAGCAATTCATCGAGGAAAGGGAAATGACCGTAATCCTGGCCCTCGATCTGTCCGCCTCCCTGGCATTTCTTTCCAACCGTAAGAGTAAGCAGGAAGTCGCCGCGGAACTCTCGGCCCTGATCGCCTTCACCGCCATGCTCAACAACGACAAGGTGGGATTGCTTTTATTTACCGATTCCGTTGAACGCTATATACCCCCGCGCAAAGGACGCACCCACCTGCTGCGCATCATCCGGGAAATTCTCACATTCTCCCCGCGATCCGGAGGAACTTCGATTCAAACCGGCCTGGCTTACCTCAACCGGGTGTGCCGCCGCCACGCCATCGTCTTCCTGATCTCCGATTTCCTCGACCGGGATTTTGAATCTCCCCTGAAGGTGACCGCCCGCAAGCATGATCTGGTGGCCCTGCGCATCATGGATCCCCGGGAACGCAACCTGCCTCCCCGGGGGTTGTTCCGGGGTCGAGACCTGGAAACGGGCCGGGAAATCCTCCTGGACTTCTCCCGCCGCCGCACGGTCCGGTCATTTGTAGCGGCCCGGGAGGAACGGGACCGCGAGCTGGCGTCCACTTTCCGGAGCGTCCGCGTGGATACCATCGAAGTCCACGACGACGCAAGTCCCGAGAAGCCCCTGTTCGACTTTTTCCTGAAGCGGCGCAGGAGGTTGCGCCGATGATCCGGATTCTCGCGACGGGATTGTTGATCCTCTGCCCCCTTCTCTTGAATGCCCGCACCCAGGTCACCGTATCCGCGGATCCGGCGGAAGCCGCGGTGGGTGACCCGATCACTTTCCGAATTATCGTGAAAACCGATACCCGGCACGACAGGCTGACCCTGGATGCCGGCGGGGGCGGAGAGATATGGGAAGAAACCGCCCGCACCCAGCTCCCCCCCCGGGAAATCGATGGACAGACAATCCGGGAGATTCACCTGACGGCGGCTTTCTTTCGAACGGGCAATCACCGGATCGGTCCTTTTCGGATTGGACTGGAAAAAAACGGCAACCATGTCGAAGAGATCTCCACCCGAACCATTGAGATCTCCATTCGCAGCGTACTAAAGGAATCTCAGAATGACATCGCGGACCTGAAGCCTCCGGTCGCCGTCAGAGGCAGCCCGGCGAGAATCCTGCCCTGGGCGGCGGGTATCCTCCTTCTGGCCGCGGCTCTTTTGCTGGGCATCGCCTGGTGGCGCCGTCGGCGGCGGCGCCCCGCGGCTTCCGCGCCGCCCCCGCCGCCTCTGGATGAGTTGGAGGAGGCCCTCAACCGCCTGATGTCCAGGGGATTGTTCGGCCGCGGCATGGTCAAGGAGTTTTGCCTGCGCCTGACCCCCATACTCAAACGCTTCCTGCAAAGAAACTACGGCTTCAACGCCGGAGAGATGACATCCCGGGAAACCCTCTCCAGGCTGGGCGGTATTGAGGATAATGACTCAATCCGGGATCATTTCCACCTGCTGCTGGAATTGTCCGATCAGGTAAAATTCGCCCGGTTCGAACCGGGACCTCCCGGAGAGGCACGCCTGCAAAGCCTGATGCGTGACCTGATCAGCAGCTACCGCGGGCGAGAATCCGCCCGGGTCGAGGAGGAAAATGTTTCACCTGGCGAATAAGGGATTTCTCCTGCTCCTGATCCTGCTGCCTCTGATCCGCATATGGTGGGGCTGGCTGGACCGCCGGGGGACCCGCCATGTGGCGGTTTCACACCTGGGAATCTACCCCGACGCCGCTTCCCCCTGGAAAAGCCGGGCTCTGACCGCCCTGCCCTGGATCCGGCTGACCGCCCTGGCCCTGCTGATCCTGGCCCTGTCCAGGCCCCAGCAACTCAACCACTTTAAAATCGAGAAGAAGAAGGGTATCGACATCCTCATTACCCTGGACATATCGGGTTCCATGGCCTCGGTTGACTTCAAGCCCCGCAACCGCCTGGAAGTTGCCAAAAGCGTTATCGCCGACTTCATTGACCGGCGCGGATCCGACCGCATCGGGCTGGTCGTTTTCGCCGGCACTTCCTATACCCGTTGTCCCCTGACCATTGACGACTCCATGCTGCATACGGTCCTGAAAGAGACACGCATCGGCGAGTTGGAGGATGGCACCGCCCTGGGCATGGCCCTGGCCACATCGGTGAATCGCGTTCGCCACGCTCCCACGGCCACGAAGATTATCATCCTCATTACCGACGGGGTGAACAACCGCGGAGAAATCGCTCCCGGAGACGCCGCCGCCATCGCCAAAGAGTTCGGGATCAAGGTGTACACCATCGGCGTGGGGCGCCGGGGACAGGCCCCCTATCCGGTCGCCGACTCATTCGGCCGGAAAAGCTACACCATGGTCAACGTGGAGATCGACGAGGAACTCCTGAAGGAGATCGCCGCCACCACCGGGGGCCTCTACTTCCGGGCCACCGACAAGGATTCCCTGGAACGGATATTCACGGAAATCGACGGCTGGGAGAAAAGCGAGGTGTCTTCGCGAAAGGTGGTACGGGCCAGGGAGTTGTTCCCCGGGTTCCTCGCGGCGGGCCTGCTGTTGCTCTTCGCCTGCGGCGTGCTTCAACGCAGCTTGCTGCGGGAGCTTCCTTAACCTGCATTCCTCACAGCGCCGCCGTGGCATTTCAAGACTTGACCCCAGTCTGCAGTCTGGTTGTTTGAAAATTGATGAAATAGTATGATGAAAACAAAATGAGCAAGGAGAATGATTGTGAAAAAAAGAGTCGCTGTTTTGACATTGCCCATCATCGTTGTTTTTCTACTGGTTCCCCTGGCTTGCTCAGATAACGGTTCGGAAAGGGATACGGAAAGCACTCAGGCAACGGATCAAGCCCGGTCCAAGGTGTCCCCAAAGGCTGAAAAGGGTCAAGCAAAGGCGGTCAGCAGTTCAATCAAAGGAGGCAAACAGATTAAGGTCGACAAATTCATACTTATCATTCCCACCGACTGGAAAAAACACCGGCAGTTCGATGTCTGGTGCCCTGAGACCGAAGATAAGAGTATCCGCTTGCCGGAACATTATCTTAATCAAGGTGCCAGAAATCCGATGATGTTGGAGAGTTCCGATTTGATTAAAGGTATCAAGACGCACATCGGGGTTGATCCGCAGGATGTAAAACCTGTGACAATAGGCGGCATGAACGGTGCCACCTGCAGTTGGGAAAAGGGCGGATACCAGAGCGTCGGCCTGTTTCTCCAGGAAAAGATTCCGGGGTTCGACATACCCATGCTCAATTTCTTTGTTCTTCGGGCGCCCAAGAGTTCCTTTCCCAAATATGAAAAAACGTATAAGTCGATCCTGAAAAGCATAAGGCTTTAAGGAGCGCGGATCTGATGGGGGACTCGTCCCTGATGCGCATATTTCACTTGGGTTTGCTTTACAACTCTTCAACTGCACATTGGCGGGTCGCGGATTGCCCGAAAACCTGTGATGGTAAAGGAAAGGCTTTTGGCGGTGAGTACGGCCGGCCCATTCAGAATCACCTGGCCGGATAGGCTGAAACGATTCGCGGTCGACTGCCCGAAAGGGGTTGATAGTTTTGTTTGTTTTTGAGATTATACCGGGCAGAGGTACTAACAGATGACACTTTGCCGCAAACCAATTGCTCTTGTTGGTTTCTTTCTGGCTTTATCCGCGCTGTTTTTCGTTTTCCCAACCCATGCAGGGGATGTGCCGGAGTTGAAAAAACTGGTTCATGGCTTGCAGTGGAGCCCGGGCCGGAACAGCCCCGATTTGAAACCACCCCTGGTCAAAAAGACCGCCGTGCCGTCCATCCGCGCCAAGGGGGTCAAGACCTTCGGCGTGGCGTATGAAATCTCCATGGAAGAGAAGGCGCCGCGGTATCCCCTGTTGATCTCTTTCCCCATACCCGAAGCCGCCATGGCGGATGTTGACCGCATCGTGTTTGTGAAGCTGTCCGGCGGCAAGGAAGAGTTGTTGTTTCCTTCTACAGTTGACAAGGGAAGCATGCGCGCCACGTTGCTGGTGCGCTCCTTTTCCACCATTGTTGTCGGTACAATGGAAAGCAGATACCAGCAGATCGTCATAGAGGGCGTTGTCATGATGACCGAAGAGGCTGAGGAGGAACCCACCGGCATATTCTTTGACATGACCAGCAGGGAAACCAGCTCGGGTGAATCCGCCAACTTCGTGTATGAAACCAACGGCCTGGAAAAGTTCTACTTCAAACAGCTTTTTCCGTCCACCCTTTTCGGTTCCTACGTGTTTCACCGCATCATCGGTTTCAGCCATAATTTTCTCTTCGCGGGTGACCCCCTGGTCACTCCCCCGGTGATCATCGACGGCAGCAAATCCACTATCGGCGTCTCTCTCAACGTCATTCCCGTTACCACGCGCATGGAAGGCCGGGTGGTGGACCGGGACGGCAAACCCCTGGAGGGAGTGCGGATCGAACTCTCCGGTCCCAACAACATCACCTACCGGACGCGATCCCGCGAGGGCGGACGCTATTTCAAAGACTATATCGGCATGACCGATCCGCGCATCTCCATGACCGAGAGCATGCCCTGCACCCTGACCAATCCCGAGGACAAGGATTGCCAACCGGTACAATTGACCCTGAGACTGACTGCCGGGCAAACCTGCCGGGATGACCTGGTCTACCATCCCCAGGGAGAAATCCGCGGCTATATCCGCGACAAGTGGCGAAATGAACTGGAGGGGGCGACCATAGAGGTTAAGACTTCCCGCGGGCAAACCATTACCCGTGAAGTATCCAGCCCATACCTCATCGAATATGTCCCGGTCGGTGAAGCCACGGTCACCGTTACTTGCGCCGCGGGCGTGCACAAGCAGACGAAAACGGTTGACGTCGCCTGCCAGGTCCCCGGAGTTTCGGGGGATTTCACTAATTTCGAGCTGGATTGCGCCGGTTCAATCCGCGGCCACGTACGCGACAGGTTCGGCAATGAACTAAAGCAGCTCACCATCAAGGTCAGGCCCTCCCAGAATGAAACCATTACCCGCCGAGTCGACAGCCCCTTTGAAATCAGCGACATCCCGGTGGGGGAAGCCACGATTACGGCAACCTGTGCGGCGGGCGTGCATCAACAGGCGCAAACGGTCGACGTCACCTGTGATGCGCCCGGGAGCAGGGCCGGTGAAATCGAGTTCGAACTGGATTGCACCGGCGAGATCCGCGGCCATGTACGCGACAAGAACGGAACCGATCTCAAGGGCGCCGGCATCCGGGTAAAGCCCTCCCGGGGCGAAACCATCGCCCGCGAAGTCTCCGGTACCTATCACATCAAGGACATTCCCGTGGGTGAAGCCGTGGTTACCGCAACCTGTCCCGATGGGCAGGGCCGGCAGAGCAAAAAAGTACGGATTAACTGTAAGGCGCCGGACAGTACGGTCCCCGATACCGATTTCATGCTGGACTGTGAAAGCGGCATGACTTTCCGCATCCGCAACACGGGCAACCTGGAGTCAGAAGGGTATTTGTACAATATCAAGGGATCGACAAACGCCGAATTCACGTTGTTCCTACCCAAGGGGGAAAGCGAGGCCGAAGTGGAGGCGACCTATCCGGTGCAGTATGTTCTGGAGGCGAACGCGGTGGGTCCGGCGCGAATTGTATCGATCTCCCCTTCCAGTTTCACCCTCGATACCCGGATCCGCTGGCGGGTGGAAAAGCATGAAAAAAACAACGGGGTGACGGAATACCTGTTTTCAGGCGAGGCCGTTTATCACGATACACAGGACATCGTGGTGGTATACGACTCGGGATCCGGACTGGACCCGATTACGAACCTGGATTTTACCGGGGTTTCAGCACCCGCTGACCAAATGCTTGACCCGATGAGTTTCGTGGTGCGCAAAGGCGCGGATGTGCACGAGTTCCCATTCGCCAGTAGGCGGGAGCGCAGCGATTCCATGCCCCAGGGTGTGATCGGAACCCAGGGAAACACCCGCAATCACTATCGCAATGAAATCCGCATCGATCTTGCCGGCGAGAGCCGGGACTGATTCAGAAGTCGGGATTCAGTCGCAGCGCACGGAATCAAGGATTTTTCGGTAGATCTTTTTGTATTTGTTGAACTGGTTGACCGGCACCCGGCAGTTAAAGAAGTAAACGGCGGTCATGTCGGCGCCTCGCGGATCTTCCAGGGTAAGAGTCATGTGGCTCAAGTCGTCGTGAGCCTCCCAGATATGACCACTCATATTGCATTTTTCCACGGGGGTTTTGCTTTTGGGTGCGGACCCGTGAATCATTTCCCTGATCTGCTCGTCCACGTTCTGGCCGGCCATAATCGGCATCAGTCCGCATTGCAGGGAAATCATGGGCAATCCCATGTCGAAGTTTTCGGTTTCGGGGAACCAGATGTCGGTGTCGCTTTCCCGCTTCCAATCGGCGGGAATCATGAAAGTAAAGTTTTCATAATTAGCCTGTTTCCAACCGGAAACCGCTTTCCCCGCTGTTGCCGGTACTGCCTGGGCGGAATCCGCGGCCGGCGATGAATCAACACTTGTTTCCGCTTCTTGAGCCGTATTCATCGGGTCTGCCGGGGGAGTGCTTTCACCGCAGGCGAAAAAAAGCATGGTGAAAAACAGCAGGGAGCTGCAAAAGATCACTGTACTTTTCAATTTCCTCATCGTGTTTCCTCCTGTTGCCGCCAAAGTCTAACAGATCAAGAAAAAAATTACACCGGCCTCCTAAGCCTTTCCATATCTGGAGATACAGAGGAAACGCGCCAAATTTGTTACAGGAATTGATAAGGTGGCTGGCAGTCCCCGTGAGTTCGGAATATTAAGCATTTTTAGGGAATTCGAGCGATGAAAGGGAATGAATCATCTTTGCCAATACAACATGAGGCTGCCGTTACTGACGGATTTTACTTCCGGGCCACCGACAGGGATTCCCTGGAACGGATATTCACGGAAATCTACGGCTGGGAGAAAAGCGAGGTGTCTTCGCGAAAGGTGGTACGCGCCGGGGAGTTGTTCCCCGGGTTCCTCGCAGCAGGCCTGCTGTTGCTCTTCGCCTGCGGCGTGCTCCAGCGAAGCCTGCTGCGGGAACTTCCTTAATCCGCAATTCTCACAATTCCCGTGAGAAATGCGGCGTTATTTTCCTTCAGTTCACCAGGGACATCCCCATTTCAATTGCTTCTTTGTTAACGGGGATGAGGTTATGGTATCTTTCGGGCAGAGTGTCTTTCAATGCGGTCAGCAGGGACTCGGGCTTGACAATGGGTTCAATCTTGACCAGGGCGCCGAGTACCAGCATGTTCATGACCTTGATGTTTTTCAACTCGTTGGTGGCCTTGTCGATCGCCGGCAGGGGCACGACCTTGATGTCGTCCCGGGTGGGGGGATTCTTGATGGTGGTGCTTTCCCAGATCAGAATACCGCCCTTCTTGACACGGGGCTCGAATTTATCCAGCGAAGGTTGATTGAGTACAACCACCACATCATATTCCGTCACGATGGGGGATGAAATCTGCTGATCACTCACATTGACCATGCAATTGGCGGTGCCGCCGCGCATCTCCGGGCCGTACGAGGGCATCCAGCTGATTTCCTTTCCTTCCTTCATCGCCGCATAGGCCAGGAGTTTCCCCATGGAGAGGACTCCCTGACCGCCGAAACCTGAAAATATCATTTCTTTCAACACGATTGGCCTCCTATCAGGACTGGGGTTCCTTGTACACGCCCAACGGGTAGTAGGGCATCATTTCCTCTTTGACCCGATCCATGGACACTTCGGGCGTACACTTCCAGTTGGACGGGCAATTGGATACCACTTCGATAAAAGTGGTGCCCAGGCCCTGCTGCTGGATCTCGAAAGCGCGTTTGATGGCTTTCTTGGTGCGACGCACGTTGGCGGGGTTATTGCAGGATACGCGCTGGGCAAAGGCCACGCCGTCGAACTGGGAAACCAGTTCGCACATTTTCAGGGGCATACCCGCGGTTTTGGGGTCGCGCCCATAGGGAGACGTCGTGCTCTTCATCCCCTCCAGGGTGGTGGGGGCCATCTGGCCGCCGGTCATACCGTAGATCGCGTTGTTGATGAACACAAAAGTGAACTTCTCGCCGCGGTTGCAGGCATGGATCGTCTCGGCGATGCCGATGGAAGCCAGGTCACCATCTCCCTGGTAGGAAAGAACCAGGCGGTCGGGAAGCATGCGCTTGACCGCGGTCGCCAGGGCGGCGGCGCGGCCGTGGGCTGCTTCCTGCCAGTCGATGTCGATATAGTCATAAGCGAACACGCTGCAGCCGACGGGACAGATCCCCACGGTTTTTTCCTGGAGGTCCATCTCTTCAACCAACTCGGCGATCAGCTTGTGAACAATGGAATGCATGCAGCCGGGGCAATAGTGCATGCGTGTGGGCAACAGGGTCTTGGGTCGCTCGTAGATTTTCTCATATCCGGTCTTCATGGTAATCTCCTTACTTCATCTGCTTCAGGGTGAAATCCAGGATCTCTTCGGGAGTCGGCAGGATTCCGCCCATACGCCCGGTGAAGTAGACGGGCTTGCGGCCGTCCACGGCCAGGCGTACGTCTTCGACCATCTGGCCGGCATTCATTTCGGCCGTCACAAACATCTTGACCTTGTCGTCGTTTGCCAGTTCAGAGAGCCGTTCAGTGGGGAATGGCCATACGGTAATCGGCCGAACCAGACCCATTTTCACGCCCTTTTCCCGTCCCAGGTCGACGACCTTCTTGCAGATCCGGCTGGTCACGCCGTAGGCCATCATCACGACTTCCGCGTCGTCCATGCGATACTCTTCAACGCGGACTTCATTGGCTTCGATCTTGCGATATTTGGCCTGCAGACGGATGTTTTTCTGTTCCATCTGCTCGGACTTGATGTACAACGAACTGATGACATTGCGTTCCCGGTCGGGAGTCTTGCCCGTACTGGCCCAGGGTTTTTCCGGCAGGTCTTTTACGGGTTCGGGAAGTTCCACTTTCTCCATAATCTGGCCGATGGCGCCGTCGGAAAGAATCAGTACCGGGTTGAGGTACTTGTCGGCGAGTTCGAAAGCCAGCATGGTGTGGTCCGCCATCTCCTGGACCGAGTTGGGAGCCAGGACGATGAGACGGTAGTCACCGTGGCCGCCGCCCTTGACCGCCTGGAAGTAATCCCCCTGGCTGGGTTGAATGGTTCCCAGGCCCGGGCCGCCGCGCACTACATTGGCAACCACGCAGGGAATCTCGGCGCAGGCAATATAGGAAACGCCTTCCTGCATCAGGGAATAGCCTGGAGACGACGTGGTGGTCATGGTCCGGGCTCCGGCGCCGGCGGCGCCGTAAACCATATTGATGGACGCCACTTCGCTTTCCGCCTGTACCAGGACAAAATCCCGCTTGGGTTCCTCGAGAGCGAGGTATTCGACAACTTCCGACTGCGGGGTGATGGGATAACCGAAATAGCCCTTCATGCCGGCGCGGATGGCCGCCTCGGCGAGAGCTTCATTACCTTTCATGAATTTGATATCGCCCAATTGATCCTCCGTTTCAGTCCTTTTTTCGGTACACGGTGATTGCCGCATCGGGGCACATGACCGCGCAGTTCATGCAGGCGATGCACTTTTCTTCTTCCGCCTGATACGCATAATGCAAGCCGTGGGAATTGGTGTCCGATGTGTTCAGTGCCAGACATTTCGTGGGGCAGTTCAGCACACAGAGATTGCACCCCTTGCAAATTTCTCTGTCGATTTCAACGTAGCCTTTTGCGGGCATGTAAACCTCCTGTAACGCCTGTTCGAGGCGGAGTGTAATGAACTATTATACGCTCCAGCCCCAAGAATGCAAGGGTTGTCAAGAAAAATACATCTCTCGGCGGTTCAGCGGAAGCATGGGATTGTGGTATACTGTGGAGGCCATGAAGGAATTTTTCAAGCGCCATATGCGACCCATCCTGTTCGCCGCAAGTATACTCCTGACCATACTTCTGGGAGTAGTAACCGGGATTATCCTGGTGTATCAGAAAGGATTTCCCCAGCAGATAAAAAACCTGGAAGACATCAAACCCGTGGTCATGACCACGGTGTTCGACCGCAACGGGGACCCGGTTCGCAACTTCGCCGTCGAAAAACGTCGCATCGTCCGGCGCACGGACATCCCGGACATACTGATTCAATCAATGGTCGCTTCGGAAGACCAGCAATTCTACTCGCATTGGGGCATCAATTTCAAAGGTACCCTGCGCGCCATCGTGGGTCGCCTTTTCGGCCGGGACTGGGGCGGAGGCAGCTCGATCACCCAGCAATTGGCCCGGGGACTTTTTCTCACTCCCCGGGTAACCCTGAAACGGAAATTCAATGAGATGCTGCTGGCAATCCAGATTGAAAAGAACTACACCAAGGAACAGATAATCACCTTTTATTGCAACCAGATCTTTCTGGGAGGCAGTGTATACGGAGTCGAGGCGGCATCCCGCTACTATTTCGGCAAACCGGTCAACGAGATCAACGTCCAGGAAGCCGCGCTTCTTACGGCCCTGAATCCTACTCCCAACGTTTTGTACAATGCGTTCCGCAATGACCGCAAGCGGGATGAACGGGTGACCTACCTGAAGAAAAGACGCAACCGCATTCTCCACACCATGCGGGACATGGGTTTCATCAACGCGGAAAAATGCCGCCAGGCGGTTGAGACGGAACTCCCCACCAAGCCCTTCGAATCGGAGCGGGAATCCCTGGGCGATTACTTTCTTGAGGAGACCCGGCGCTACCTGGAAACGAAGTACGGCGACAACCTGCTCTACAAAGGTGGATTGAAAGTCTACACCTCTCTGGATACGGACATGCAGAAATGGGCGGAGACGGCACTGAGGGAAGGCCTGCGAGAGTTGGATAAGCGCCAGGGATGGCGCCGGAAGCCTGCGCTGGTCAACCTGATCAAACAGGGAGAGGACATCAGCACCATCCGCCTGCCGGAATGGCGGCGCCTGAAATTGCGCAGCAACGAGATCGTACCGGGCATCGTCACCTCGATCAATCGGCGGCGGGCCATGGTACGAATAGACTGGATTACCGGAAAGCTGGAAGCCTCCGGAGCGGCATGGACCAAACTGCCCCTGACACGCATCCTGCGCAAGGGAGACGTGGCCCTGTTTCGGTTGACCGATGTTCCCGAAGGACTTCAACCTCCCGGAGAAAAAACCGGGGAAGAGAAGAAGCCCCAACCCCCTGTCTTATCCCTGGAGCTGGAACAGGAACCGGAAGTCCAGGGCGCCATCATGGTAGTGGATAATGAAACCGGGCAGGTGCGGGCCATGGTGGGGGGCTATGATTTCTCAAAAAGCGAGTTCAACAACGCCACCCAGGCCGGGCGACAGACCGGTTCCACCTTTAAGCCCATCATCTATACCGCCGCCCTGGAGAACGGCTATACTCCGGCCACGGTGATCGTGGATGAGCCTTTCTCCTACTACGACGCCAAGATCGACGAGATATGGGAACCCCGCAACATCACCCTGGATTTTCTCGGCCCCCTGACTCTGCGACGGGCCCTGCAGAAATCCCGCAACGTGATCTCCGCCAAACTGGTGGAGCATCTTACTCCCAGCCGGATCGTCAATTACGCCCACCGGTTCGGCATTACATCGGATCTCAAGCCCTTCATGTCCATTTCCCTGGGGAGTTTCGGCGTATCCCTTCAGGAGATGGTGGCCGCTTATACGGTATTCCCCAACCTGGGAACCCGGGTCAAGCCCTACCTGATTCGGGAAATCCGCGACCCCAACGGACACATCGTGGAAGAGCAGTTCCCCGACCGCAAACTGGTTGTCGACCGGGAAACGGCGTTCGTGATGAATTACCTGCTGCAGGGCGTGGTTCAAATGGGCAGCGGCTGGCGGGCCCGCCATCTGGAAGCTCCCATCGGCGGCAAAACCGGTACCACCAATGACAACACGGATGCCTGGTTCATCGGGTTTTCACCCTCGGTCACGGTCGGCGTATGGGTCGGTTACTCAATCCCCCGCAGTCTGGGAGAGATGGAAACCGGTTCCCGGGCGGCGGCACCTATTTTCGTGAGTTTCATGGAAAAATACCTGGAAGCCCTGCCGGAAAAGGACAAACGCTATACCAAACCACCGGGAGTGGTCTTCATCAAGATCGATGGCTTCACGGGCAAATTGTGGACCCCCGACTGTCTGCACCCACTTAACGAAATATTTATCAACGGCACGGAACCTACGGAATTCTGCCGCCCCGAAGAACACATGAATTTTCAGGGATATTACGACAATATTCCCGACAACGAGGAAACCGCCGACGACAACGAGTAAAACCTATTTCTTCAGCTGCAAATAGGCCATCACCCAACGCTCCGGCTGGATGACCTTTACCCGGTAGAACTCGTACCCCCGCAATACCTCCCGCCGTAAACGGAAGGCCCTGCGCATTTTCGGGGATTTGTTCTCCTTTACCACCGCCATCTCCTCGAAAAGGGGATTCCCCTGGGCATCCTGAACTTTGAACCAGGGATGCCCATCTTTCTCGGTAAGCACCAAGCGATAAATCCCGGCGGAGTGCGTGACGTCTCCGTGAACGAAAGCCCGGGGAATACGCATGGTTCCCAGGTTAAGGTCCTGGGCGGTAATGGGGCAAACAGCGACAATCAGCAAGGCCAGCAAACCAGCCAGGCAACAGGTCCGGAGCTTCATGACGGCCTCCTATCTCTCTCCTGTGACGCATCTTCTCCGACGCAGGAGCTGGATCCAACCCTCTCCGCGGAGGATACGTCCTGTATCTATTATAAAAGTCCCGCGGTTCCACTGTCAACCGTCCCGCCCGGATTGCATTCCCCGAAGGAACCCGCTACACTGAAAATCATGATCCGGCGCTGGGCAATCATACCGCTGATTTTCATCTTGACCGTTCCGGTAATGCCGGACGAAAATGACAAAGAGCCCCCCCCGCTCTCCCTGGAACAGGTTATCCCGGGTTGGCGACAGATACGCTCCGGCCGCCGGGTCAAGGGGCTCCTGCTGCTCAGCGGTTTCGTCGGCGCCATAACCGGCGCGATTATCGCGAACCACCGCGGCAATGAGGCTTATGATAACTACCTGGCCTGCCGTGACACCGGCCTGGTGGCGGATTTGCGACGGGAAACGGAAGCACGCTTCCGCGGTCGCAACTGGTTTCTGGTTGGAGCGGCCGCCATTATGGGGCTCCATTTCCTGGATCTGAAACTTACAAAAACAAAAAATGCGAAGATTACGGGCGATCTTGATTCTGTCGGCTTCCGCATTGGGTGTCGTATCGATCTTTAACGGCTGCCGGGACGTGGTGTTCAACAACCCCCTGGACCCGGACGCATCCCGGGCCAACCTCACCATCCAGCGGGTTTTCGCCACCTCTCTGTCGGGTCCCGGGGATATCTGCTTCGACGGCGAAAAGATATGGAAAACCGAATCCGGAGGCCGCACAACCGCTTTTGACATGGAAAGCGGGACAATCATTCGCAGTTTTCAACTGGACCCCGCCACGGGTCCGGGATTTCTGGATCGCCGACTCTACCTG
>Ga0272441_10008090_pt1 | contig 16809 bp, 16 predicted proteins | sample SSMProp6N_FD_193582 | JGI IMG/M metagenome (GOLD analysis project Ga0272441, IMG submission 193582) | Marine sediment archaeal communities from Little Sippewissett salt marsh, Falmouth, MA, United States - SSM-Prop-6N | ecosystem: Environmental > Aquatic > Marine > Wetlands > Sediment ...
TTGGTTGTAGGATTACTCATGAAGAATTGCACCTTTTGGCAACCGGGAGGTCTTTTTATCGATTTTTTTATCAGGATATCCCAAGCATAAAAGAGCAACAGGGAACGTCAATCTGGGTAATTCAAGATATCCTTTCAATTCCTGATAAAGCTCTATTACCTTTCCGATGAAAACGCTTCCCAATCCGTATGATTCTGAAGCAATGACGATATTCTGTGCACAGCAAATCGTGTCATGCACAGAGGTCAGGAAATGCCTGAAGGATTTCCCCATTACGAAAGGAGCGTCATTTAGTTTTGCCCACCTTTCAAGCCTTGCAAAATCCAGGATAAAGAACAGAAGGACGTCAGCATCCTCGATAAATTTCATCTTTGTAACTTTAGAGAGAAATTCTTTTTTAGCTTTATCACGGGATATAATGATTGAATATGGTTGAAGATTCCCCGAAGTTGGAGCTCTTTCACCCGCTTCGATGATCTTATCGAGGATGTCCTGCTCGATCTTTTTTTCCCGGAAAGCTCTGATGCTGCTTCTATCTAAAATTGTCTTTATAATTTGATTCTCTTTCATTTTCCTTAATAAAAAATAAACAAGGGATTATTATACATTCTTCACTGGATTTTTTAAATTGCAGGTTTCAAAAAGTCAGAGAAATTCCATGTTCAATTAAATTAAACGATCCAGTTGGGGCGATCGACCGCCCATTCTTTAACGGTTTGTCTTAACCAGTCCTCGAGACCTTTTACTATATAGAATTTCGGATAGAGCAGATCATCTTCAGGAGAAATGTAGCCTTCATCTTTTGCCAGTTTTGCAAGAGCTGTATGGGGATATATCCTGATTCCAGTAGTAATCCTTGTAGCATCCAGCTTCAGAGATTCTGCAAATTCAAGGCTCTGAATGACTGATTCCCTGGTTTCACCAGGACCTCCAAGCAGCAGAAATCCCATGGTCGTGATACCTTCATCTTTCATAATTTTAGATGATTCGATTACATCGCGTGTGTTAAATTTTTTATTCATTTTGTGAAGCAAATTATCACATCCGCTTTCAAAACCGAGACTAACTTCGGTGCATCCTGCTTCTGCCATGAGTTTTACAAGATGGATATTCGATTTTACAGGATAATAGATACATCTCCATTTTATGTTCAATCCACTTTTAATAATTTCCTCGCATAATTTTGCAGCGTAGGAGGCGGGAAAGTTGAATGTATTGTCGGTAAAAAAGAAATTTGAAAAACCGGCTTCTTTATAGGATGCGATTGCATCGACAACGAATTCAGGAGAGCGTTTTCTGGTTTTTTTCCCTTCAATTGTTGCAGTCGAGCAATAAGTGCAGTCGAGATGACAGCCCCTTCTTGATTGAATCGGCATATAAATATCCTCGATGTCCCTGTAAAATTCTGGAATAATATGTGCACTAGGCAGGGGTGTAAGGTCGAGATCCATAGAAAAAAACCTTTTTCCATAACTTCCAACATTTTTTATAAAGAGTCCTCCAACATTTTCAGGTTTTTCACCATTTTCAAGATATTTCAGAAGTTCCTGAAATGAAATTTCTCCCTCACCCTGAATTCCGAAATCCGCATCTAAAAAATCAAGAGCACTTTCTGGAAACAGGCTGTAACCGGCACCACCAAGAACAATCGGAGAGGATGTAATACTTCGGCAATTGCTAATGATCTCCTTTACAGAATCTAACATAAATAAAGTATTTTCCGAACATTGATTATCTATATTTCTTATGGAGACACCGATAACTTCAGGAGCATAATCTTTTATTGTTTTTTTTATGATTGACTCATCAATACCCGGTTTCATAAGATCTATCAGCTTAACATCGTGACCAGAACGATGGGTGTATGAAGCCACACCGCATAAACCAAGTGGAATCACCGGCATGTTAACGGGTTCAGTATTGGCTGAGATAAAAAGTACTTTCACAGGTGATATTCTCCGAACTAATAAAACTATTATATTGTATGCTTTGTTTGAAAAAAGATCCAATTTCAAAAGCATTGGAAATTTTGGATTTGACAATATATATTACTAATACTATAATATTAAAAGGAAATTGTGTAAATGGGTATTCTGGTAAATGTAATTTCTGGATCGTGGAAGATCCTCTTGGATTCCTCTGTATATGTACTTTTTGGACTTTTAGTAGCAGGCTTGTTGAGGGTATTCATTAATCCAGCATCAATAGCCAAGCACCTCGGCAAGAACTCGGTATCATCGGTCTTCAAGGCAGCACTTTTTGGAATACCCATACCTTTATGTTCCTGTGGAGTTCTTCCGGCTGCCGCATCCCTGAAAAAGCAGGGAGCAAGCAATGGAGCAACAACTGCATTCCTGATATCCACACCGGAATCCGGTGTTGATTCAATTGCAATAACCTATGCGCTTTTAGATCCGGTAATGACAATAGCCCGACCTATCTCCGGAATGATAACCGCATCTGCAGCAGGTATATCTGAAAACTTATTCAAGCGCAAAAAAAAATCGGTAAACACCACACCGGATCTCAGCTGTCCGTTGGATAACTGCTGTGACGGTATCGACTGTCCACCCGAGGTACACAGGAACCATCATAAATTTTCCGAGAAAACCGTTGCAGGAATGAAATATGCCTTCAAGGTTTTATGGGGTGATCTTGCCAGCTGGTTTTATGTGGGAATTTTGCTTTCCGGACTAATCGGTACATTAATACCGGATGACATACTCACAAGATACCTTGGCGGCGGTCTTTCGTCAATGCTGCTTATGCTCATGGTCGGTATTCCTATTTATATTTGTGCAACAGCATCCACACCCATTGCAGCAGCCTTAATATTGAAAGGGGTCTCACCGGGAGCAGCTCTTGTATTTTTATTAGCGGGACCTGCAACTAATATCACATCACTTACAGTACTTCTCAAAGTAATTGGTAAACGAGCGACGACAATATACCTTGGTTGCATAGGGATCTTTTCGGTATTATGCGGATTAGCCCTTGACTGGATCTATTCATCATTCGGATTCTCCGCAAAGGCAATGGTAGGTCAAGCCTCCGAGGCTATCCCATTCTGGCTTAAACTTGCTGGTACCCTATTTCTGGTTTCACTTTCAGCAAAACCCGTATACGGTGCTTTAAAACGGAATTTTTATAAAAAAAAGCAGGAACCATGTAAATGTAAAAGCGATTCCTGCTGTAGTTAAATTTCGATTTAACAAGTTTAAAACATTAATTAAAAACCCCCGTATTTAGCAGAATCGATGCTCCAAAGCTGTTTGCAATGATATCTGAAAATCCGTCATTATTCACATCATCAATATAGACCTCACCACCTGAACCATATAATACCGGACTTTTGAATGATCCATCGCCATTGTTCAACATTATTGCAAAATTAACATTAACGGAGCTTCCAAGTCCCATCGAATGTCTCAAACTGGCTATAATATCGGCGAAACCATCGCCATTTAGATCTGACGTGGTTATCCGATAAATCCTGTTATCAAAACTGATATAATTATCTTCAAATGTCCCATCGCCTTTATTCAACTTGATAAAGATGACATAGCCACCTTTAGAGTAGTCCCAATCTTCGGTTACAATATCCATAAAACCATCATTATTCATATCATGCAGGATTATTTCTCCACAATTAAAATCTGACCTTCGCTCGAAAGTATCATCACCCAGATTTATATTAACAGCTGCTTTCAACCCTTTATCATTGTATATTGAAATCAAATCGATCACATTATCGCCATTGACATCGACAGGTATAAGCCTATAGATTTTTGAAGTAATAAATAAAACAAAACCGTTTTTGAAGGATCCATCCCCTTTATTTTCCAGCAGAATAATTTTACTTTCATTGCTGGTTGTGAGAATAGTCAACATATCGACAAAACCGTCATAATCAAAATCTACAAAAACATAATTACTGTAATCGTACCTTGTATCACTGTTAAAAGTACCATCCCCCCTATTGAGGAGAACGGATATATCATTACTGCTGTTATTACCAACGACCAGATCCACAAAACCATCATTGTTCAGATCGACAGCATCAACCTTTTGAGAGCCTTTACCAGTTTCATATTGGACAAAATTTTCAAACGATCCATCCTCTTTATTCAGGAAAACCAGCACACTGGAGTTATTTTCTTCATAATCGAATCTGGTTGACATGACCATATCCAGGTAACTATCCCTGTTAACATCCGCTAATGTTACAGGACTTATCCACACACCTGCACTGTATATTACCGGATTCCGGAAACTTCCATTTCCCCTGTTCATCATCACTGAATTGCCAATAACCAGATCAGGAAAATAATCATTGTTTAAATCCCCGACAACCATTTCACCCTCGACATAATAACGGGATTCCGATCTAATGAACCAGTCGTCCTCAATATACTGGAATGAAGCGGAATCAGTTACCGGTAAAAATCCAGGAGTCGAATTTTCAATCGAGCAATATATTTTATATTCCCCATACTCAGAAATGACATTTTCTCCGAAGTCGAATCTCATTAATTCAAATTTATCGACTTCTAAATTCGCAGGTATTATGAGATAAATGCTCGGTTTTGCAGTCGTCATCTCAGGATAATATAGTACTTCACCATCCGGTTTTTGAATTGAAAGATAAAAGAAGACTGTCAATGTCTCGTGACTGGAATTTTTCAGGCTTGCGAAAACCTGCAAAGTATCCCCATCTTTACCGGCGCCAGATACAATATTGGTCGAAATTTCCAACTCGATGTCATCAGCAAACCCAACGGTTGCCAATCCCATCATTAATAACAGGATTAAAAATTTTTTTTGTAGATTCAACATTCGAAAACCTCCTCAAAAATAGTTGATAAATGTTGAAAATTCAATTACATAAACCATCCCCATAATGATTTATTCTTAATCTAAGTAAAAACACCTTTTCTAAATAAATAAGAATTGTTTTCTAAATACTTAATATTCAGCGTTACTTATTCTAATTTTAGGAATAATTCCCTTTAAATAGAAATAATTTAGTATCTATTTAATTATAAGTGAAATTATTTTTTTGTCAAGTGAAGGGATTGAAATCTTCTGTGAACAGGGGATTTGACGAAAATTCAGTATTTAATTTTTAGTGCAAAACTTAGTTTGTGATACTGTCCAGTACTCTTTTTGTTACCTCCGGTATTTTCCCGAAATCATCGACCACATGTGCGCCAACCTCTTTCAGGCGTTTGACTTTGCCCTCGTGGGTGCCTCTGTTTCCTTCGATTATCGCTCCGGCATGAGAGAACCTTGTTCCTGATTTTGCAGCTTTGCCTCCAATAAATGCTACCAGTGGTTTCGTAAATTTTCCAGCTTCGATTAGATCAGCAACATGTTCCTCCTGGGATGTGCCAATCTCTCCGAACATTGTAACCATCTTGGTTTCAGGATCTCTTTCAAAGAGCTTGATCACTTCCGGTATCGGCATTCCGACAACGGCATCGCCTCCAACATGTGCGATCGTCGAATTACCTATTCCAAGTTTGTTTATATAATATGCCATGGAAGAAGTTATCCCGCCGCTTCTCGAGACCACACCTACGGGTCCCGGTTTGAACCATTCCCTTGCGGAAGAAGCTTTACCGCCGATCATACCGAGGGTAGCTTTTCCCGGGCTTAAAACGCCAAGTGTATTTGGTCCAATGAAGCTTGCTCCATATTCCTTTGCAGCATGATGAACTTCAAGGACATCGTAAATCGGCACTCTGTCAGGAATTAGAACAGCAAGCTTGATACCCGCGTCGAATGCTTCCAGGGCTGCATTTTTAACCAGGGGAGCAGGTACGAATATGACACTTATATCGATATCCCCGACATTATCAATAGCTTCCGCAACAGTGTCGAAGACAGGTATACCATGAACCTTGGAGTCACCTTTGCCGGGAGTGCATCCTGCGACTACGAGAGTTCCGTATTCTATCATCAAGCGTGACCTGACCATTCCCTCACGACCCGTAATTCCCTGGACTATTACTCTTTTAGTTTCATCTATGATTATCGACATCAGCTCATCACCTTCTTTCTATAATCATCCAATCCTTGGATTGGCAATGTAATCCTTATAGCTTTTTCCCCTTTCAAGAAACATTCGAGTTCACATGCGAGGCATTCTGTGCATTTGCCTTTTTTTGCATCATCTGTCGAAATTGCAAGGACTGCTTTTTCATCGACAATTTTCAAAATTTTTGGTGAACAGGCTTCAATGCAAGCTTTGGATTTGCAATTCAGGCATTTCTCATGATCGAATTCTATTTTTCCTGTAATGGTCTCAAATGAATAGGTCGGATTAATTTTTACAGGGAAATCTACCTTTTCGTATTCTTTTTCAGCTTTGTCTTCCAGAAGTGTCGAAAGCCTTTCGGCGCAAAATGCGGGGGTGTCATCCCTGCCATAACCTTCAATTTTTGCAGGGAAGAACTTTCCGTATGTATTGATAATATCGATTGCAATTTCCTCGGAATTTCCCCCGAGACGAATTATTGCGGGGATATTCAATTGCTCTTCCATGAAGACTTTTGCAAAACCCCTTGCGGAATGGAATTGTTCCTGGCTTGCAACCCCGGAACCCGACGCGAAATATCCATCAATGCCAGATTGAGCGAGTATTATCTTAGCCGCCCGGTAAACTTTTGATGCAGGAGGATTTCCACTCGTATCGCAGAAATTTGCGATTTTATAGTCCCTGTTGATTAAAGCATCCATGGACATCATGCTGCCACCACCTCCAGCTCCATGAAAACCGATGTATTTATCACCTTTATTAAAACCATCCGCCATCTGTATAAAATAGAATGTACCCCTGTAATCGCCAGCTTCAACATCATACGCAATTTTATCGAGTGGTGTTGGTGGATGACCCAATTCCCTTGCAATTTCGATCCCGAGTTCAGGGTGACGATGAACCGCATAATCATCGATTGTAATCCTGCAATCTGCCGCATAAATGTTACCGTCGTTACAGATAGCAATCGGATTTATTTCCGCTGATCTCGCGTCGTATTTTTTTGCCAGTTCAAACAAATTTACAAGAACCTGAGCAAGCTTCATCTGTTTTTTTCCACTAACTCCCGTCTTTCTAACAATGTTTCTGGCTTTGAAATCTTTCAATCCTTTAATTATATCAACGGGAGCCTTGCTAACCTTGTCCGGAAATTTTTCAGCAATTTCCTCGATACCTGTTCCTCCCATGGAGCTGAAGATTATAACCGGAGCCTTAGCGTTATCATCTAAGATAACACCCCCGTAAAATTCTTCCTTTATAAGAAGTTTTTCCTCGATTAAAAGCTTATCGATTTTCAAACCATCCACATCCATATCGAGCATTTTGGATGCAATATTTTTTGCTTCTTCCGGTGATTCAATGAATCTTATGAGACCTTTTCCAGCTCTACCGGTAGTGAAAACCTGAGCTTTTATCACAGCAGAAGTACCGAGTTTTTTCAAGGCTTCTTCTGCTTCATTTGCTGATTTGACCATATAACCGGGGGCGGTTTTTATCCCCATTTCCTTTAAAAGTTCTTTCCCCTTGTATTCATGTAGACGCGTCATTTAATGACCCCTATAATTAATTTATCCGAATTATTTTATATGTAAATCTACCACTGGAGATTTTTGTTCTTTGGTTATTTTGAGCAATACCTAGCATTATAATAGTAAAAGAGTTATAAGATCAAGAGTCGTAATTAATAACCGACAATATTTTACCCATAATGTAAAACTCTGATATAATTAATTTGCATTTTAACAGCAGAAAGGGATTATTTTTGAAAACAGTAATATTTGATCTTGATGGCACCCTTGTCTATCAGCCACCAGGGATAATTCTCAAGAGCAATGTCAAGATCGTCGAGTATCTCGATCCGGATTATCCGGATCCTATAGCAATAGTAAAGGAAGTTTATTCCGAGACAACCAATAACGGTGGATTGCTTGTCACAAAAGCCGATCAGATAAGGTGCATGGCTGAAAAGCTTTTAGTAGATGCAGATGATGACAGGGTAAATGAATGCCTGAAAATATTTTTGAATAGTTACCTTAACCCTCTGAGTTTACATGATGATTGCAAAGCGACCCTGGAAAAACTAGAAGCTAATGGAATAAGAATGGGAATAGCAACAAACGGGGCGCATGATATACAGCCTGAAACAATCAAAAAATTCGAAATAGAGAACTATTTTGATTTTTTTGCAATATCATCGGTTATTAAATCAAGTAAAGATATGGATGAATTTATCCGCTATTTAATCGAGAGATGTGGTATCGTTCCGGATGAAACCATAGTAGTTGGTGACACCCTCCCCGATTTTTTACTAGCCAAGGGTTTGGAGACTATGGTTTATATTGTCAACCGGGGTCAGGAAATATCGAGTGAGATACCAGATGATATTGTGATACCAACCCTTACCATGATCCCTGAAATATTATCCGGGATGAGTTAAAAGAAATGAAAGTTCTTGCAATAGAGACTTCTTCACCCTGGGGCAGCATTGCGATTTCAGAGGATACGAAGATCCTTTGTGAATACAATCTGAATTCGGGACAGACCCATTCAGAGACCTTGCTCGAGAACATTGATCATTGCTTGAAGTCCTTAAAATTAGATAAGGAAAATATTGATTGCATTGCAGTTTCGAATGGACCGGGTTCCTTTACGGGACTCAGGATCGGTATGACAACAGCCAAGGCGCTTGCCTACTGTTTTAAAATCCCGCTGGTTTCTATCTCGTCTTTATTATCCTTTGCATATAATTTCAGTTATATGAAACGACCAATATGTCCCATGTTAGATGCGCGTAAAAAAGAGGTTTATGCCGCGATATACGAATATGGCGAGGATAAATTCACGACTCATCTTCACGATGGAGCATACACACCCGGAAAAGTATTGAAACACTGTACTGAGAACACGGTTATTTTTGGTCAAGGAGCGGAACTATACAAAGATCTAATAATGTCCTACGATCGAAATTTGATAATTGTACCTACAACCCACGCTCATCCCAGGGCATCTTCGACAGCGATCCTCGGTTACTGGAAATTAATGACAGGAGACAGTGAAGATATCAAGAACCTAACACCCAATTACTGTCGAAAATCGGAAGCAGAGATTCATTATAAGGGAAAAAATAGGGAGCAAGATTATCATTTAACTTAATAGATTATTGAATGTAATTATTCCTATAAAGATTAATTGAAAAAAATCCCAACATATTTTAAAATAAGAGTATTATAGATATAAGAACGAGGAGATTCTATGAAAATAGCGATCGGAAATGACCACAGGGGCTGGCGCCTAAAGAAAAAAGTAATGTCTTACCTTGTTGATAAAGGGATAAACGTCCAAGATCATGGAGGGCACAGCGAGGAATCATGTCATTTCCCTGAATTCGGGGTAAAAGTCGTAAACGATCTTTTAGAGAATAAGGCAGACCGGGCGGTCCTTATATGCGGAAGTGGAATCGGTATGTCAATTATTGCTAACAGGTTTTCCGGAATCAGGGCGGCTCTTTGTGACAATGTAAAGAAAGCAGAAATGTCGAGGCTTCATAATGATTCTAATGTCCTTTGCCTGGCGGCGGATTTCATAGACGAAGGTGAAGCATTGAAATGTGTTGATATCTGGCTCGAAACAGATTTTCTCGGGGACAAGTACCAGATGAGGAACGAGATGATCGAAAAGTTGAGTCAGTGTTGAGGATAGGTAAAAAAATTTTTAATTGGAGGAAAAGTAATGAAAGTATTGATATGTGATCCGGTCGATGATAAATCCATCGCTGCGATGAAAGAGATACCCGATATAGATGTGGATGTAAAAACAGGGATGTCTCCAGAAGAATTGAAAGCGTGTATTGGTAATTACGACATCATGGTTGTTAGAAGTGCAACCAAAGCAAAAGCTGATGTTCTCGAGCATGCAAAAAACATGAAATTGATCCTGAGAGGTGGAGTAGGATTAGACAACATCGACCAGGTCAAAGCATCAGAAATGGGTATCAAGGTGGACAATACACCTGCTGCCAGTTCAATATCAGTTGCTGAACTGGCATTTGCTCAGATGCTCGCTTTAGCGCGGCATATATCTTTTGCTGATTCTTCCATGAAGGATAAGAAGTGGGAAAAGAAGAAATTCAAGGGAACCGAGCTTTACCAGAAGACACTGGGAATTATCGGTATTGGCAGAATCGGTCAAGAACTTGCAAAAAGGGCTATGGCATTCGGCATGAAAGTTATTGCATACGATTTGCTTATAGATAAAATTACCCTTCCGGGTGGTATTGAAAAGGCAACTTTTGATGAGCTACTTTCAAAATCTGATTATATCTCTCTCCATGTACCTTTCGATAAAGAAAAGAGAGCATTACTTTCAGCTTCAGAATTTGCCAAAATGAAAGATGGAGTTTTGATTGTGAATTGTTCCCGTGGTGGTGTCGTTGATGAAAAGGCTCTAGCTGATGCATTAAAGTCTGGAAAAGTAAGAGCAGCATCTGTCGATGTTTTTTCAAAAGAGCCACCTGATGGGGATAATCCCCTTTATGGACTCGATAATGTTATCCTCTCTCCCCATATTGGAGCATCTACAAAAGAAGGACAGGCAAGAGTTGGTGGTGAACTTGTCAGCAAGATTAAGGAGTTTGCGGGTAAATAATAAATAGATCGATACTGAATTCCGATTTAATAGAACTCAAAATAAATTTTAAAGTAACGCTTTTTTAACTCTTAAGAGCTTTTAAAACTTTAGGGTTGTTTTCTGTTGAAATAATAAAAAGTGTATGCTTCCCGTCACCGGTGCTTCCGTAACAGTAATTTACGTTGACCCTTGCTTTTGCTATCTTATTTGTCATCTCCTCCGCAGCCCCCACGCGGTTTGCCAGAGTGGCAACAACCACTTCTTCTGTATTCACATCATATCCTTCTTTCAAAAGTACTTTGATCGCTTTTTCCTGATCGAATGTATAGATCAAGAATGTACCTTTTTCCTTTTCCCCGAAAGCGCAAAGGGCTTCAACGTTGACCCTGGAATTTGAAAGTGTTATGAAAACCTTTGCAAGGACTCCAATTTCATTTTTTGTATTAAGTACAATCTCTTTATCAATTTTTGAACCTGCCATTTTGATAACCTCCATTAATTTTAAAAAAATCCCAATCCAGAACTATAAAATATATGATTAAAAATTTATCTAAAGACAAAGATAACGTATTGGTCTGTACCTTTTTTTTAATTTATCTCAAATATTGCTATCTGTCAAGAGTTAATTATAATCCAAAAACCGACATAGGATTTCATTTCTTTTTTAAAAATCGAGATTACTTGAAAAAAAGTAATTTGTTAAGTCATAAACATCCCTAATTTGTTAAAAATCGAATCATGCGTTCATTTTTTATGTAAAAAATCTTAAAATTATCGAGTTTTGAGACACCTCGCCATCGATTTTACTGAAAATATTAAATTTTGAATTCTTTCTAACTTCATCCCATAGCAAACTCCCATGTTCTGATAAATTTTTGACTACTAAATCTAACACACCTAACCCTGAAAATACTCTCCGAATAATAAAAGTCCTGCATGGGAGGTTAATGTCTCGTCTGTAATTTCGGTCTTGAAAGGTAAAATTGTTTGGTGTATCATATCATCACCCTGTTGGTTATCGATTTATAAGAATTTTTACTTTCATATTATCCTTAATTAACAGGGCCTTTTCAATTAATCAAACAAAAAAATTATCTTCTATGTCGATTCTTAAACCTTTGGTTGATTTGGCACATTGAAAAAGAAACTATTTATTGACCATTAAGGACCAGATATGTAAAATAATGATTAAAATTTTTTTAGTATCCTTTTCAACTAGATCCAGGAGGATGCAGGCATGCCAGCTAGCACAATTATTATTGTTTTAGGTTCATGGGTACTGATACTTACTCTTACGATTTTGTCATATTTTTACTCCAGGAATGAGGGTGAGGAGGATTAATCTTTATGGATATTATCACCGCTGAAGGTATAGATCTGACACTCGGTATAGGTCTTCTAATCTATTTTTTTCTAATTTTGGTTATCGGTGTCTATTGCGCACGTTACATGAAATCTATCGATGACTTCCTTCTGGGAGGTAGAAAACTCGGTCCTTGGGTCACTGCAGTATCAGAAAGAGCCTCGGGTGAAAGTGCATGGTTCCTGCTCGGTCTCCCGGGAACTGCTTATGTCGTCGGTTTCCGCGAATTCTGGACAGTTATCGGTATTGCCCTCGGGATTCTCGCTTCCTGGACCTTCATTGCCCTTCCTTTGAGAAGTGCCACAGCTAAGATGGGAGCTTTGACTCTGCCGGATTATTTCGAGGCTAGATTCGGTGATAAAAGTAGGATATTAAGGCTTGTATCGATGCTTATCATTGTCTTTTTCTATACTTTGTATGTTGGAGCTCAATTTGTTGGGGGCGGGAAAATTTTGAATGCAACATTCGGAATTAATTCAGTCACTGGTATGTTCATTGGCGCTGGACTGGTTATATTCTATACTTTCATGGGCGGTTTTTTAGCGGTTGCATGGACTGACCTGATACAGGGTTTGCTTATGGCTTTCACGGCAATTGCTTTACCGGTTCTAGGAATTATAAAATTAGGAGGATTTTCAAATTTTACGAGTCAGGTAGCAACAATCCGTGGTCCCGAGTTCCTCAGCATGTCCGGTGGTCAGGTTGGAAAAGCTTTTGTTTTCGGTGTCATGTTCGGAAGTATGGCTTGGGGATTCGGATATCTTGGTCAACCACATCTACTGGCGAGATACATGGCAATCAGAAGCACACATGAGATCAGGAAAGCAAGGATTATTGCCATGATCTGGGTCCTAATCGCATACTGGGGGGCTGCTTTTATCGGATTGATTGGTCTGGGATTACTAGGTTCGGGATTGTCCGACGCGGAACAGGTGATGCCTCTGGTTGCAAAATCACTACTACCGAGCTGGCTCGCGGGAATTATCATAGCAGGTGCCATGGCAGCCATGATGTCAACAGCCGATTCTCAACTCATAGTTGCAACCTCATCATTAGCTGAAGATCTCTATGCAAGGATACTAAAACCAGGAAGCTCGCAGAAATCACTTATCATTGTTAGCAGGATTGCAACAGTTGTCGTCGCTTTGATAGCCCTTTTTATCGCAATGACAAACGAAGAACTAATATATGATCTCGTTGCTTATGCATGGACCGGTCTGGGCTCATCTTTCGGTCCACCCTTACTTCTGGCTCTGCTTTGGAAACGAGTATCCAAATGGGGTGCTCTCGCAGGCATGCTGGGTGGAACCATAAGCACTATTATATGGCAAAATGTTCAATTGTTGAACAATTTCCTTGATAAAAAAATATCAACATTTATAATATCACTATTTCTGGTGTTCATCGTCTCTCTCCTTACAAAACCGGTGCAAAACAGGGATTGAACTAATATCATCCCTTCAAATGGCACGCCCTTTGCATTAAATCTGAGTGAGAGTAATAGGAAATTAAGGCTATTGGGGAACTGTTTATATTCGAAAGGGGTGATGACGATGAAGCGTCAGGATATAATTACAAGCCCGGAGCTTTCAAAAAAACTTAAAGCTGCGGGTATCATCGTAGAACCTTTAATCGGTTTTTGGTATGAGCTTCGCAGGGTCTACAAGGATCATGATCAGCAAAGGTTAGCCAGATCAAAAAACAAGATTCTCAGATGGGAATTCAACCTTCCAAAGGATAAGTTACCACTCTACTCGAGTACCTCTTTTTCAGATGAGATAGGATCTTATAAACTGGAACTTAGTGATAGAATTCCTGCTTATACAGCTGATGAGTTGATGGGATATCTTCCGGTGAAAATTAAAATTGACGACGATTATATCAGGTTTATCGAAATTCAGGGGGATATCATTACCATTTATTACAAATCTGAAAACACATCCTTTATTTTGGGTGAAACTGTTGTCGACACTAACCTTACATCAGCAGTCGCTAGGATGATCGTTTCGCTGAAAATGCTAGGCTGCCGAAATTGAGTAAAATGAATTCCGTTATTGAACTTCTGCCTTGGTGATCTTGCCAGAATCTTGAAAAAGTGGCAACAGCCACTTTTTCTTTTTACGAAATTCTTTAAAGATTGAAAATCCAAAAGAAAATCTAGATCATTCTAAAGATTTTAAATTACAGATTATTTTAAAGTTTAACCTTGACAATGTTAAGTCAAAAAAAAAATACAAGGGCATGATGCTTTGTACCATAGTGGAAATGTGGGTGAAAAGCTTGCCCCTGTACTTCAAGTTGTATTTTAAAAAAAGTTATAATGATTTAATGTGGCAAAAGATCTGAAACAGCCGCCATGACTTCATCAACTTCAATATTCTCGATACAGTAATACCTGTCTTTCGAGCATCCTGCACAGGGTGAACAATCGAGCTTTTTTCTGACGATTTTATGGACAACCTTGTGGGGCCACCATATATTGAAATCACTCGAACCAAAAATTACGATAACAGGCGTTTTCATTGCAGATGCAATATGCGTTGGACCTGTATCACAACCTATGTAAAGTATCGATTTCGAATAAAGCGCTGCAAGTTCCTTCAGGTTTAATCGATTCACTAAAGAAACAGGTTTATTTTTGCATAATTCAAGTATTTTCTTTTCATATTCAAGTTCCATCTCTGAACCTGTCAATACAACCACAACTCCCATTTCACTAAGTAAAATATCAATCAAACTCGCAAACTTTTCATATGACCAGAGCTTGTTCCTCCTTGTCGCTCCTATGTTTATACTGATTATTTTGGCATTATCGTCTATCCCGCTATTAGCAAGAAGACTATTGACCCGATTGTGATTCGCCGGTTTTACCTGCATTTCTAACTCGTCCGAATTTATGGGAACTCCGATTCCCTTTAATAAAGACATCTTTCTGTGAACCTGATGTATTCTGTCCTTTGTATTCAAAACATAATGTGGACTCGGTAACCTCCTGTTATAAAGGAAAGATCCGTAATACACTTCGAATCCGACCCTGTATCTTGCCCTGGATAATAAAGTGAGAAAGAAACTCCTCGGACCACCATGGAAATTTACAACAAGATCATATCCTCTTGAAAATATCTTTCTGTTGATATCAAGATTATTTTTGTAGAATTTCTTTTTTTGGGAAAGAAACTTTGGAGGTCTGTCAAACTTGTATATATTATCGACCCACGGGTTGCCATCAATTATATCGAAGCAATAATCATCAACAACTATATCAAGCTTTGAGTCGGGTAGAAATTTTTTAAACTCCCTGAAACAGGGCGTTGTTAGTAATACATCACCAATAGAGCGAAGGAGTATGAACAGGGTTCTATCTACCCCGTGAAAATCGACTTTTTTTATTTTAAATCCAGTATTATTCGATTTTCTCTGCTTCATCAATTATCATGATTGGTATATCGTCTTCAATTTTGTATTTTAACTTGCACGCATCACAAATCAATCCAAGTTGATCCTCGGTTAGCTTTATCGAACCCTTACATTTAGGACAGGCTAAAATATCCAGTAGATCTTTTGATATTGACATAATTTCTCCCCGGTTATTTATTTCAAAGCGATATCTATTTTTTTCTTGATATCATCAAAAGTTATTGTTTTGATGCATTTCAAATCATTACATTCCCTTTTATAACATGGTGCACAATCGACAAATTTCGAGATGAAAAGGTGTTCTTCACCGTAAGGTCCATTCTTATAAGGACAAGTAGGACCATAAATACCTATGCACCTGACCGAAAGTGCTGCCGCAAGATGCATGGGACCTGTATCTGGTGAAATCATAAGGTCACAGCGTCGTAAAAATGATGCAAGATTTTTAAGGTTGGTCTTGCATAAAATTAATAAATTCGATTTTGATAATTCCTTGATTTTCAAAGCTTTTTCGTGTTCACCCGGACCCCACATGATAACAACTTTGCAGCCGTATTTTTCTGTTAAATAATCAACAATTTTTGCTTGTAAATCTAAATCGATACACTTGGTTATCCAGCCTGCAGACGGATCGATAACAGCAATGAAATCGTCTTTTGTTAATTTATTTTCAATAAAATATTCATCTATCGGACGTTCATCACCATTTTGAAACGAAAAAGGAAAATGTATACTCGATATATCAAGATCCAGAGATTTCAAAATATTGAGGTTTTTGTCTATAACATGTGTTTTTGAGTCTGTTGGACTTGAAATCATATTCATGAATAATCTGTTTAGACCCTCCCGGCATTCTTCAGGATTGAATCCGATTCGCTTGGGTGATCTTGTAAGATAAGCTATAACTCCGCTTTTGATTAGACCCTGAAAATCAAAAACCATGTCATATGATGCCTTTTTAAAATAATTTAATAGACTCCGGATAGAATTAATAGTTCTTTTCCCAAGAGGATTTTTCCTCCAGGCTTTTGTGTCTATTACTATTATGTTGTTTATGAATCTGTTGCCTGTGAGAATTTCCATGGATTTTCTCTCGATAATCCAGTCAATTTGTGCATTGGGAAAATTTACCCTGAGTGAATATGCTGCAGGCAATGTGTGAATTATATCACCGATGGAACCTAGCTTGACTATTCCGATTCTTTTTATATCATTCAATTTCATTGATTTCTTTACGGTATAAAAATCTCCAGAGTAAAGTGAACAAAAATCCAAGCAATACTCCCAATATCACGAAAAATATTAGATTGAAAAGCAAATTCTTAACCGTTGTCAAACCTAAATATTCCGTGAATATGCAATA
>Ga0272441_10008091_pt1 | contig 16808 bp, 12 predicted proteins | sample SSMProp6N_FD_193582 | JGI IMG/M metagenome (GOLD analysis project Ga0272441, IMG submission 193582) | Marine sediment archaeal communities from Little Sippewissett salt marsh, Falmouth, MA, United States - SSM-Prop-6N | ecosystem: Environmental > Aquatic > Marine > Wetlands > Sediment ...
GATGGTTCTTGTTTTGGTAATCCGGGCGAGTCAGGTTTTGGTGTTGTTGTTCAGGATATAACAGGCCGCGTGATTGCTTCACTGGGCCGATATATTGGTCATGGAACCAATAATATTGCAGAATACCGTGGTTTGCTGGGTGCAATCGATTTGGCTGCTTCGCTGAATGCAACTTCAATACAGGTATACAGCGATAGTGAATTACTGGTCAAGCAAATGCAAGGAGAATATCGAATTAAAAAGCCGCATCTGATTCAACTTCACAGACAGATTTTGAATGCTTTAAAGAATGGTAATCTGTTTTTGGAGATAAAGCATATATCAAGAACGAAAAATAAAGTTGCCGATGATCTTGCACGAAAGGCAATTAAAATGAAGGCAGATGTGACAATGTAAAAGGGAAGATTAAAGATTTACGAATTGTAAAGATATAAAGTGGACATGGTTCGTTATTATTGTCATAAAACCAGTCTTGTCCACATCGTGATCGGGTGGATTTGGGAACCCAATTGACAGGAAATAAGACGCAGCGAAACAGGTGATCGCCTGTATCGAATCCGTCGGTACGGGAGGAAAGTCCGGACTCCGCAGGATACGGTGCTTCGAGTGAATCGGAGGCGTTCCGAGAGATCGGAATGACGGAAAGTGCCACAGAAAATATACCGTCTCGATACAGATGTATCGGGATAAGGGTGAAAAGGCGAGGTAAGAGCTCACCGCCTTGATGGTGACATCAAGGGCAGGGCAAACCCCTCCGGGAGCAAGGCCAAATAGGTGAGGAATTTCGATGTTTCGAAATTTCGGAATGATCCGTTCCGTCTGACTCACGGGTAGGCCGCATTAAGATAAATGATCACCCTCCATTCGTTTTGGAGACAGAATTCGGCTTATTGTTTCGCTGCGCTATAACTCCTTCAGCTTGTGAAAATATAAGCAGTGTGGTTCATCCATAAATATTCTGGTTCGGAGCAATCACGTGCAATGGTGTGTAGCAAATACTCTGGATAAACTGAAAGCCCAGGTTTTGTCTAAAGAGCTGGGCGTGCCGCAAATTATCGCTGATATTTTAGTAAACAGGAGTGTTGACGATTATCATTCGGCGAGACGATATTTTTCACCAAAATGGGAAGATCTTTATGATCCCTTTTTAATGAAAGATATGGATAAGGCCGTTAACCGTATTGTTGCTGCGCTTCGAAGAAACGAACGCATTTTTATTTATGGTGATTATGATGTGGATGGGATCACATCAGTGAGTTTGATGGTTCTTTTCCTCAGATCTCAAGGCGCGAAGGTGGTCTATTATATCCCGAACCGTATGCTGGAAGGATACGGTCTTTCAGAAATGGGAATTCAACAGGCCATTGACGCGGATATCAGTCTATTGATTACTGTAGATTGTGGTATTACCGCTGTTGAGCAAGTAAAAATGGCCAGAGATCATGGCATAGATGTCATCATCAGTGATCATCATGAACCCGCGCGAGAATTGCCACAAGCAGCCGCTGTTCTCGATCCGAAGATTGAGGGATGTCCGTATCCATTTAAGCAATTGGCCGGCGTTGGAGTTGCATATAAATTGATTCAGGCCATTGGACAAAAACTGGGATTACCCGATGAAGATGTTCGGTGCTATGTTGATCTGGTCGCTTTAGGAAGCACAGCGGATATTGTACCTCTGGTGGATGAAAATCGTGTGCTGGTTGATCAGGGTCTTAAGAAAATAAACAAACTCGATCGAGTAGGAATACATGCCCTGATTGAAAGTTCCGGACTGTTGGGAAAGCAGATTGGAACGGGTCAAGTTGTATTCATTTTAGCTCCGAGAATTAATGCAGTAGGCCGCATGGGAGATGCGGAAAGGGCCGTACAATTGTTTTTAACAAATTCATATCAACAGGCTCGTGAAATTGCCAGCGTTCTTGAAAAAGAGAACCAGCAGCGGAAAAGTATTGATGAAGAAACCTATCAGGAAGCACTGGCAATGATTGAATCCGAAGCATTAAAAGATCAGGCATTAACACTGGTTTTAGCGAAAGAGGGATGGCATCCCGGTGTGATCGGTATTGTTGCGTCCCGGATTGTGGAGAAAGTATATCGCCCCACCATTATGATCGCTGTGGAAAAAGGAGTGGGTAAAGGGTCCGCACGCAGTATATCGAATTTTGATATTTATTCTGCATTAAAGCAATGCGAAACCTGTTTGATTGGATACGGCGGTCATAGATATGCTGCCGGGTTAACCATTGCATTGGATAAAATCGACGAATTCCGGGAGATGCTGGAGTCTGTGGCACATCGAACACTGCTTGAAGAGGATCTGATTCAAAAAATATATATTGATGCTGAAATTTCATTGCCAGACATTACCGATAAGATGATGCGGCTGCTGAACCGATTTGCACCCTTTGGTCCAAAAAACATGCGTCCTGTCTTTATGTCACGAAATTTAAAAGTCGTTGGCAGCCCCCGGATCGTTGGGCGCAACCATCTAAAGTTTAAAGTGCAGCAAGGCGGAGAGGTGTTTGATGCCATAGGATTTGATTTAGGTGACTTGCAATACTGTTTGCGGCCGGGTGATTCTAATTTGGATATGGTCTATGTGATTGAAGAGAATCATTATAATGGGCAGATTAGAAAGCAGCTGCGAGTTAAGGATTTAAGATAGTGAAAAGGGAGACAGGAATCAGAAACCGCCATCAATTGTATTTTTATGGTTCATATTTTAAATGGGAGGCGTTATGGCATATGATGATTCTTTAAAAATATGGAAAAATGGCGATTTTATTTCATGGAATGATGGTACTGTGCATCTGGCCTCTCATGTGCTGCATTATGGTACGAGCCTTTTTGAAGGAGCCCGATGCTACAAGACAAAACATGGATCTGCTATTTTTCGTTTGAAGGATCATACGAAGCGTTTGTTTCGATCTGCCAAGATATATCGGATGGAGATTCCGTTTTCACCAGAAACAATCAATGCAGCATGCAAAGAAATTATTCGGATCAACCATCTTGATGAGGCGTATTTGAGACCCCTCGTATATCGGGGTTACGGACCATTGGGTGTCGATCCTCGAGGCTGCCCGGTGGAAGTGGCTATAATGACCTGGAAATGGGGTGCATACCTGGGAAAAGAAGCCCTTGAAAAAGGTGTGGATGTTTGTTTTTCGTCATGGAACCGCCATGCGCCCAATACAATGCCGACTCTTGCTAAAGCGGGCGGCAATTATATGAATTCGCAATTGATTAAAATGGAAGCCCTGCTGGATGGGTATTCAGAAGGCATTGCTTTAACCAATTCCGGGTATGTATCTGAGGGCAGCGGGGAAAATATTTTTGTTATTTTTGGTGATAAGATATATACGCCTCCTGCCTGTTCAGCCATTTTACCGGGCATTACCCGTGATTCGGTGATTACAATTGCTGAAGCATCGGGTTATACTATTAATGAACAAGTACTTCAACGTGAAATGCTTTACATCGCTGATGAAATATTTTTTACGGGGACGGCTGCAGAGATCACACCGATCCGGTCTATTGATCATATTCAAATCGGGAAAGGGAACCGTGGTCCAGTCACGACGGTGATTCAAAAAAAATTATTTTCCATTCTTTCGGGTGAAGAAGAGGATTCATATGGTTGGTTGGAGGCCATCTAGTTTGAACCGGTGATCATTCGGTTTAAAATAGATATGAACCTCATTGCTGTCATGCTTTTATATTTGATTGTGTTTTCGGTTCAATACTTTGAAATCGATAAAAAATTGAATGCACATTTGTTATAACATTGTTCATTGATAGACTGTGATCAACCGTCATAAATAAGAGGAATGGATGGGAAAACGCAGGAAAGCCAGGGAGTTGGTTTTACAATCAATGTATGCCGAGAATATGACAGAAAAACCAGTCTATGATATTTTAAAAGATGTTATTAATTCTGTGCGTTCAGACCGAGATATCTATGATTTTGCGGAATTGCTCTTACGAAAAGTGATGCGCTTTAAAAATGAACTGGATGAAGAAGTCGCTACTATGCTGGATAACTGGGAGTTGAATCGTGTCGCGTTGATCGATCGTCTGATATTACGTCTCGCCTTGTGCGAACTTCTTTATTTTCAGGAGATTCCACCCAAAGTGACCATGAATGAAGCCATTGATCTGGCAAAAAAATTCAGCACAGGCGAAAGTGGACGGTTTGTCAATGGTATTTTAGATGCGTTGTATAAAAAATGCAACGATGAAAACCGGGTTGTGAAAATAGGGCGGGGATTGTTGTAAAAACGAAAAGATGAAATGAAGGATAAATATTACAAAAATAAATCAATGCTTATTTATTATTTCTTTGGGGATTAAATAAAACCAAAATTATAGTACAGAACTTTTATCAGATATCCATGATTTTATAAAACCATACTTGACATTATATTGAATACTTTACAGTTTGGGAGACATTCATGTTATTGAAATTGATAGAGAAGATTTTGGGTGGCAGCAAGCATGAACGTGATATCAAGCGCCTTGAACCAATTGTGAAAGAAACTAATCAGTATGCAGAATTGTATCAATCTTTAACAGATGATGAATTGAAAGCCAAGACAGGCGAATTTAAAAAAAGAATTCAAGAGCGGGTCGGCGCAATTGAGCAGGATATAAAAAGTCTGAAAGATCAGTTGACATCTGTTATTATTGCAGATGATGTGGATATTGAAGAGATCCGTAAACAGATAGAGTCCCTTGAACAGGAGGAGAAAGAGCAGATAGAGGATATGTACCAGGAAATTCTTCCTGAGGCATTTGCAGTGGTTAAAGAGACCTGTCGCCGGTTGCTAGGCAGATCATGGAAAGTTGTCGGCCATGAAATCACATGGGATATGGTTCCTTTTGATGTGCAGATCATGGGCGGTATTGTTCTTCATGAAGGAAAAATTGCAGAAATGGCAACAGGTGAAGGAAAGACGCTTGTCGCAACGATGCCTCTTTATCTAAATGCACTATCCGGTAAGGGCGCGCATTTGGTGACGGTCAATGATTATTTAGCCAAACGGGATTGTGAATGGATGGGGGAAATTTACAGGTTTCTTGGATTGACGGTTGCCTATATTACCAATGATATGGATCCTTCAGTTCGTAAACAGGCTTACACTGCGGACATTACTTACGGTACCAATAACGAATTCGGATTTGATTATTTACGTGATAATATGTCTGTGTCTCCGGATCATGTGGTCCAGAGAAAACATAATTATGTGATTATTGATGAGGTGGACTCTGTCCTCATCGACGAGGCACGTACGCCGCTGATTATTTCGGGACCGGTTCCGGAGGCAAAAAATCAGTATGCGGAAATGAAACCGCGTGTGGATAGTCTGGTTAGAGCGCAAAACATTCTTATCAATCAGCTTGTTGCGGAGGGAGAGAAATTTCAGGAAGAGGAGAAGGAATATGAAGCGGGAATCAAATGGTTGCAGGCATTCCGTGGCGGTCCGAAAAACAAGCGGCTTGTTAAAATCATGCGTGAGACTGGCGTTCAGAAATTAATACGCCGAGTAGAGTCTGATCATATGCGGGATAAAATTTTGCATGAACTGGACGAAGACCTCTATTTTGCCATTGATGAGAAGGCGCATACGATTGATCTGACAGAAAAGGGACGTCAGAAACTCTCCCCGGATAATCCGGAATTGTTTGTGCTTCCGGATCTGGCTACGGAATTGTCCGATATCGAGGGCGATGAATCCATGCCGGACCAAGAAAAAATGCGGAAAAAGGAACAAATTCAGGGCGAGTATGCAGAGAAAAGTGAACGGTTGCACAATATCAGTCAGCTATTAAAAGCATATTCACTGTTTGAGAAAGATGTAGAATATGTGGTCTCCGAAGATGGAAAAGTCATGATTGTCGATGAATTCACCGGCCGTCTGATGCCGGGACGCCGGTTTTCAGATGGTTTGCACCAGGCTTTGGAAGCCAAAGAAAATGTGCGAATCGAGCATGAAACACAGACCTGGGCAACAATTACCCTGCAGAATTTTTTCCGACTTTACAATAAACTGGCCGGAATGACTGGAACCGCCGAAACAGAAGCCGGGGAATTTTGGGAGATTTATAAATTGGATGTTGTTGTCATTCCTACCAATGAACCGATCCGTCGTCTTGATGATGAAGATAGTGTATACAGAACCAAACGTGAAAAATACAATGCGATTATTGATGAGATCGAATCTTTGCATCAGCAGAACCTTCCGGTCCTTGTCGGAACCATTACGGTTGATGTGTCAGAGACACTTTCGCGAATGCTGAAACGCAGGGGGATCCGTCATAATGTGCTGAATGCAAAACATCATATGCAAGAAGCCGAAATTGTGACTCGGGCAGGCGAACCAGGTATGGTGACTATTGCCACCAATATGGCGGGTCGGGGAACAGATATTAAGTTGGGTGCCGGTGTAATTCAAATCGATGAAGAAGGAATGCAATCTTTGATAAAAGCCGTAATGGATCAATGCCGAAACGACTATCGGGTCATCGTGCATGAGATTCCAGATCTTCAAATGAACCATGTGGCGGAAGCCATTCAGAGCAACAATGTTTCTGCTCGGATTATTGCTTCTTCACAGGAGAAAAAAGAGCTGTATCAGAATTTGAATAATATCGGATCAGGAGAAGTTGTTTTAATCTCGAGAAAAACAGGGGATCATACGGATACCCGTGTGACATTGGAAAATCTCAAACACATAAAAGCACGGGATTATTCGGTCGGTGGTTTGCACATTGTTGGTACAGAACGGCATGAAGCCCGGCGTATTGACCGGCAGTTGCGGGGTCGGTCAGGCCGACAGGGGGATCCGGGATTTACCCGATTTTATCTTTCTCTGGAAGATGATTTAATGAGGCTTTTCGGTTCGGAGCGCATTGCCGGTATCATGGATCGCTGGGGTGCCGAAGAAGGTGAAGTGATTACACATCCCATGATTACAAAATCGATTGAGCGGGCTCAGAAAAAAGTTGAGATGCGTAACTTTGATATACGGAAGCATCTGCTGGAATATGACGATGTTATGAATAAACAGCGTGAAGTGATTTATAATCGGCGCCGCAGGGCTCTTATGGGTGAAAATTTACGAGACGAGAATATGGCTATTATTGAAGATTTTGTTGGAGACATCCTGCAGGAATACACGACCGGAGGCGAGTATGGTGAATCCTGGGATTGGGACGGCTTATCTGAGATCTATTTAAATACGATTTATCAGCCTATTCCAGTTTCAGAAGAAGAACGATCTGTGATCAAATCAGAAGCATTGGCTGACCATTTGGAACAAAGTGCCAAATCAGCATATTACCGCATTCATCAGTCCTTTGGGGATGAATTAATGGCCCGGTTGGAGCGCTTTGCCACATTACAGACTATTGATGACCGGTGGAAAGAACATCTATATGAAATGGACAGGTTGAAGGAGGGTATCGGGCTTCGGGCGTATGGTCAGAAGGATCCGCTTCTTGAATATAAGCACGAGGCTTTTCGAACATTTACCGACCTGATGATTCGTATTGATCATGATATATTAAGCTTTATATTTAAAGCACCGTTCCAGATGGAAGCGGCTCCAGCAATGGAAATCCATGAGCAGGCTCCGGCTCGGATGGCCACTGTACATGCCGATACTACTGGCATGGCGTTTGCACAACAATCCATGCCGGCTCAAGAGGGAGACGCTTCGCAGGCGGGAAAACGTCAGCCTGTTCATGTGGAACCGAAAGTGGGAAGAAATGATCCCTGTCCATGTGGGAGTGGAAAAAAATACAAGCATTGTCATGGAAAAATGAATTGATGGCCAGTTGATGTAGAATAAGATTGGTATGCATCAAGGCTTGAGTGAACAAGAGGGGGATCCTTTTTTTAATCGGAATACTAAAGTGATCATTTTTATATGAGAATCGTTATTTCGATGGAGCCGAATCATCCAAAATATCAAAATAATTGAACAGAAATCGGGTTAGAATTGAATGTCGAAATCTCTTGTGATTGTTGAATCCAGCGCAAAGTCGAAAACAATAAATCGTTTTCTCGGAAAATCCTTTATTGTTAAAGCTTCAGTCGGGCACATTAAAAATCTGCCGAAAAATCGTCTGGGGGTCGATGTTGAAAATGATTTTGAACCAGAATATGTAACTATCCGGGGCCGGGGTAAAATTCTGCAGGAGTTGAAGCGATTGGCAAGTGCATCCGATACAGTTTATCTGGCAACAGATCCGGATCGTGAAGGAGAAGCCATTGCTTATCATCTGGCCAATGAGATCCAGTCAGCCAATAATAATATTCAACGTGTTCTTTTCCATGAGATTACAGAATATGCCATTCAGAAAGCCATTCAGCAATCACATCCTATCGATGAAGATAAGGTGGAGGCCCAAAAAGCAAGACGTGTGATGGATCGTCTTGTAGGATATCAGGTCAGTCCTGTTCTTTGGAAAACCATTTACCGTGGTTTATCAGCGGGACGCGTGCAGTCCGTGGCGCTACGGCTGATTTGCGAAAGAGAAGCAGAAATCCAGGCGTTTGTTCCTGAAGAATACTGGAGTATTGACGCAAGTTTAAAATTTCAGGAAGCCTCTTTTCGTTCGAAACTGGTAAAAATTGACGGCAATGATGTCCATATTTCAAATGAGAAAGAGGTCCAAAAACATTTGGATCTTCTGAAGACTCTTCAATATGTGATTTCAGATCTTAAAACGAAAATGATTACAAGGAAGCCGTTTCCTCCATATACGACCAGCACATTACAGCAGGATGCTGCTCGCAGGCTCAATATGTCGACAAAACAAATTATGGCTGTTGCGCAACAGCTTTATGAAGGCATTGACCTTCCGGAGGGACGTGTGGGACTGATTACATATATGCGTACAGATTCGACGAGATTGGCTTCTTCGGCGGTTGAAGAGGTACGACAGTACATAGCAGATAATTACGGACTTCATTATGTACCGAAATCGGCCGTTTTTTATAAAAACAAAAGAACAGCTCAGGATGCCCATGAAGCTATCCGACCGACTTCATTGAAGCGTCCGCCTAAAACTGTGGCGAAACATCTGACAGTCAACCAAAAGAAACTTTATGAATTTATATGGAACCGGTTCGTCGCGTGCCAGATGGCTCCGGCAAAACTGGAACAAACCACACTTGAAGTGACAGCCGGCATCTATTTATTCAGAACAACAGGTTCCATTATTAAGTTCAAAGGATTTATGCAACTTTATCAAACCAATCAAAATCATGAAGAACAGATACAACTGCCTCCAACAATAAAGAAGGGAAAGCAGGTGGATTTAATCGGGCTCGAGTCCGAGCAGCATTTCACCAAGCCTCCGGCCAGATATAATGAAAGCAGCCTGGTTAAGGCGCTGGATACGCTCGGAATAGGCAGACCTTCCACCTATTCATTGATTATCAGCACGCTGCTGGATCGAAAATATATAGAAAAAGCGGCTCGAAACCTTTCTCCCACAGAATTGGGAAACACAGTCAATGGTATTTTGATTCAGCAATTTCCAGAGATATTTAATGTCCGTTTTACAGCCCGGATGGAAGAAGAACTGGATCAAATTGAATCAGGAGAGAAAAAACGTCTGCAGGTTCTGGAAGGATTTTACCACCCTTTTCATGACTCTGTGCATCGTGCCATGGAGCAGAAAGAGGAAATTAAAGAATCATTGCAGAAAGAAATCAAAGAAATCTGCCCTGAGTGTGGCAAGCCTCTGGTTGAAAAATGGGGGCGCAATGGCAGATTTATCGCCTGTACCGGATATCCTGATTGTAAATATACGCGCCCTTTGGAAGGGCAGCAGATAACCACCAATGAGATATGCGATAAGTGTGGCGCAAAAATGGTTGTGAAAACCGGCCGTTTCGGCCGTTTTTTAGCCTGCTCTGCTTATCCTGCTTGTAAAAATACAAAACCTTATTCTACAGGCGTCTCGTGTCCGAAGGATGGATGTAATGGGCTGATTATTGAACGCAGAAGCGGGAGAGGCAAGATGTTTTACGGATGTTCCAATTATCCTAACTGTAAATTTGCCACTTGGAACAAACCGGTTCCCCAAGCATGTCCAAAGTGTAATCATCCATATTTGGAAGCCAGGTCGAAAAAGGACAAGTCGTTTTTACTCTGCCCGAATTGTAAACATCAAATCAGCGAAGAAGCGGCTGAATTATGACTTTACAAAAGGCAATTCATGATTTTATCAACCATCTGGAAACAGTAAAGCACTATGCATTGCATACGATCAAGGCGTATACAAATGATTTGATGCAATTTCATGAATGTATGGATAACAAACATCAGAAATTTTCAATAGACATTGACCGTATAACCAAAGACAATATTCAGAATTATTTAAGCGGACTTGTGCGGTATGGTATGGCCAAACGAACCATATCCAGAAAAATCGCTACTTTTCGGGCCTTCTTCAAGTTTTGCCTTCGATCCGGGTGGATCAATCAGGACCCTTCAACAACATTGGTATTTCCAAAGCTGGATAAACCGCTTCCGCAATTCCTGAATGAACAAGAAATTTTAAACGCATTGAAGACTGTGAATACAGATACCCGTGAAGGTGTTCGAGACCGGGCCATTCTTGAATTGTTTTATGGTACCGGCATGCGCCTTTCCGAATTGGTTCAAATGAATATTGCAGATCTGGATTTTCAATCGGGTACTGTTCGAGTCATAGGAAAAGGCAGTAAAGATCGTATTTTACCTCTTGGGCAGCAGTGTATTCGGATGCTGAGAATATATTCAGATAAAAGAGAGGCATTTAAACCCGTATTTAATGAACCGGCATTCTTTTTAAATCTTTCAGGAAAACGGCTATCAGCGCGAGGAGTACAATATATTGTCAAGCGCTGGCTCGCTGTCGTTAGTGAGAAAACCAAATTGAGTCCCCATGTTCTGAGACACAGTTTTGCAACACATTTACTGGATCGAGGAGCAGATCTTCGAGCCGTGAAGGATTTATTGGGGCATGAAAGCTTGTCTACGACGCAAGTTTATACGCATCTGACCGTAGACCGATTGCGTCAGGTTTATAAGCAGGCATTTCCCAGAGCAGAAGAATAATTTATTGTCCGTGGATGCGGAATCATTATACAAGTTAAGGAAGGAGCACTAAAATGCGTATCACAATCACAGCAAGACGGTTCAAGTTGACGGAAAGCATAAGAAATTTCACACAGCGAGAAGTGATGCGTCTCGAAAAATTTTATAATGGTATCATTGAATCGGAAGTTATATTAAGCTGGGAAAAATTTTATCGTATGGCGGAGATAAAACTGCGTGTTTTTGGCACGACGCTCACCTCACAGGAACGTGAAGATAATATGAGAAAGGCCATAAAAAAGGCCATTTCGAAAATGGAAAGACAGTTGCTGAAATATAAAAGTAAAATGCATGAATTCGACCATGAAAAAAGTACACCTGAGCCTGTGAGTGAATATGAAGAAGGGGAATCTTCATTTGAGAATGAGGAATTTTAATTGACGAATCAGCAAAAACTGGACTATATCACTGTGGAGACGCTTTTTCATGAGAATGAAAAACGCTTAAAGCTCCGGATGATGACAGACAAAGGCAGTTTTAATAAAAAAATTGTTGAAAAAGAACTGCACCGGCCAGGACTGGCCCTGGCCGGCTTTACTGAGCTGTTTACTTTTCATCGGGTTCAGGTTTGCGGCAACACGGAAGGGCTTTACCTGAGTAAATTGACTCATAAGGAGAGGTTTAACAGTCTGAATAAAGTATTTTCCTTTGATATTCCTTGTGTTATTGTAACCTGCGAGGATGATATTGTTCCTGAATTTTTAGAAGTGGCCAGGAAGAATGGAGTGAGTGTATTTCACACACCTTATGAAACAACCAAGCTGATTCAGCTCTTGGGAGAATATCTGGACGAAAAATTTGCACCCCGGATTTATGTGCATGGATCTATGGTTGATGTCTACGGCATAGGTGTCCTTATTTCAGGCCGCAGTGGTATTGGTAAAAGTGAAGTGGCTCTAGATCTGGTTGCGCGAGGCCATCGATTGATCGCTGATGATGTGGTCACTATCTGTCATCGGGCCGGAGGTGCATTGTTCGGCATGGTCAATGAAACATTACAGCATCATATGGAAATACGTGGTCTCGGCATTATTGATATTCATGCCATTTTTGGTATTCGGGGTATCCGGAAACTTAAACGGCTGGAAGTTCAGGTGGAATTGGTGGATTGGGATGCCTCACAAAAATATGACCGGTTGGGTATTGATGAAATGACAACGGAGATTCTTGGTGAAAAAGTATCGCTGGTTCAGTTGCCTATTTATCCGGGAAAAAACATTTCCATGATTGTTGAAGTAATGGCACTGAATCAACTGTTGAAATTATACGGATACAATGCTGCACAAACATTTGATGCACAGTTAACCGAGAAAATCAACCAAAGAACACAATCAAAAAATAATTTATTGGATCATTTATTGGAATGATATCAGAGACTGGGCTCAGGGATTCAACATTGGTAATACGTGAAGATATTGAATATATGCTCCGTATTAAAGAGAGGAAACTCCTTTTATAATGAACATAGAAGCAATCAATCGGATTTACTCAACAGTATGAATGAGGGAACAGCAGTTATATTTATCGAAAACCGAATAATTATCAGTATAGATTATCAAACAAATTTCAAATCAATAAGAGTCCGCGATGAGTGAACGAAAAATAGAAATGATAGTCGGTGCATTTGTTACCCTGGCAGTGATTGGTTTAATCATAGGCGTCATTTGGGGAAAAAATATTCAGCTTTTTTCAAGCAGGCAAGATCTCACATTGCGGTTTAATAATGTGCGGGGTTTGGAAGCGGGGGATCCAGTGGTTGTAAGAGGTATTCAGAAGGGCGCCGTGAAACATGTGGAGTTGAAATCGCATTATGTGGATGTGTTTATATGGATTGAACAGGATGTCATTCTCTATACGGATTTTCAATCCGTTATTGAAACGAAAGAGATTATGGGTGGGAAACAAGTCACCTTATATCCTGGATCGACTGGAATCAGAGCCCCCATGAATCGTGTATATTCCGGGGAGGAGAGAGGTGATTTCAGCGCTATTTTTGCCCAGTCTGAAAAGACATTAAGCCGTCTGGATTCTATTCTTACACAAACTTCGCAAGTGATTTCCACTCAAAAACTTCAGCAAATTTTTGTGAATCTTGAAAAAGCTACCGAGCAGACCCAGTGGCTTATTCAGGAAACCCGAAATCCGCTGCGATCCAGCCTGTCCCATGTTCAATCAATTTCCAGACGTCTGGACGAAGATTCCACAGCAGAACGGGTTGCGCTTTTAATAGCAAAACTGGATACCACAGCACAGACATTACAGAAAATCAGCCGGCGAATTGAAACCCAGGAAGGTACTTTAGGAAAGCTGGTGCATGACAGACAGCTTTACGATCGGGTATTGGGTACTGCACAGCGCCTCGATTCGCTTATTACTGACGTGAAAGAGAATCCCAAAAAATATTTGCATGTTTCAGTATTTTAAGCATCTTCAATTGTCACCTGAATAAACATAGATATTTCATTGAAATAACGGTCCTTTTCACTTTTACAAAGAGTTATTAATCATACAAATCCATTGACTTTTTACTCATTGTTCCCTACATTTAAATTCGTTAATTTTGGGGGTAAATATTAATATATGCAGAAATATCTGATTACAGGCGGAGCCGGATTTATCGGCAGCAATTTTATTCGATATTTAATCTCTAAATACGATGATATTGAAATCATTAATTTGGATAAGCTGACATATGCAGGAAATCTTGATAATCTGAAGGACATCGAGACAAATCCTCGTTATCGTTTTGTTAAAGGTGATATTTGTGATGCTGATTTGGTGGATTCTCTCATGCCTGATGTCAATGTGGTAGTAAATTTTGCCGCTGAAAGTCATGTAGACCGATCCATTGGTGCTCCGGATGATTTTATTCACACGGATATTTTCGGATGCTTTGTACTTCTCGAGGCAGCAAGAAAGTATGGCGCAGACCGGTTCATGCAAATCAGTACAGATGAAGTATATGGAAGCATTGAGAATGGTTTTTTTAGAGAGACAGATGCTCTGATGCCCTCCAGTCCTTATTCCGCATCCAAGGCAGGGGCCGATCGCCTCTGTTATAGTTATTATGTCACATACAGACTGCCGGTGGTGATTCCACGAAGTTCAAATAATTTTGGCCCGTATCAATACCCTGAAAAGCTCATTTCACTGTTCATTACAAATGCCCTGGATGAAAAATCTTTGCCGATTTACGGAGATGGAAAAAATGTGCGTGATTGGCTCTATGTGATTGATAATTGTGAAGCGCTGGATTGCATACTCCGAAATGGAAAAGATGGTGAGGCGTACAATGTGGGCGCCGGAAATGAAAAAACCAATTTGGAAATCACGCAACTCATTCTTGAAGGCACAGTAAAATCCGATGATCTGATGACTTTTGTCGATGACCGGAAAGGTCATGACCGCCGTTATGCGCTGGATATCAGCAGGATTCAAGCGCTGGGATGGACCCCTCGGCATAATTTTGAATCAGCACTTTCAGAAACAATCGCATGGTATAAGGACAATCGTTGGTGGTGGGAAAAATTAAAGAGCGGTGAATATCTTGATTATTATCGTCATCATTATAAACGAGAATTGTAATGCAGTTACTTGAAAAAATACAAAATAAAGAATCAATTGTGGCGGTTGTCGGATTGGGATATGTTGGTCTGCCTCTTTTACTGGAATTTATAGAGGGTGGATTTCAGTGTATTGGTTTTGATGTGGATCCGGGAAAGATCGAGAAAATTCAGAAAAAAGAGACGTATATCAGGCATATTACAGAATCCCGAATTGAGAAAGCGGTTGATTCAAATCATGTTCAGGTGACTACAGACTTTACGTTACTGAAATCTGCGGATTGTATTATTGTCGCCGTGCCAACACCCTTGGACAAGCATCAGCAGCCAGATTTGAATTATATTATACAAACTTCCGAAACCATTGCCAGATATTTGCAAAAAGGGCAGCTTGTTGTGCTGGAAAGTTCCACATGGCCAGGCACGACAATAGAAATTATGAAACCGATTCTTGAGAAATCCGGTCTTCAATATGCTGAAGATTTTTATCTGGCGTTCTCTCCAGAACGGGAAGATCCGAATAATCCAAAATTTTCAACCAGAACAATACCAAAGGTGGTGGGTGCCAACGATGATATGAGCCGTGATTGCGCCAGAACATTGTATGATGCCATCATTGTGCAAACAGTGCCTGTCTCTTCCAGCCAGGCCGCAGAGGCGACCAAACTATTGGAGAATATTTTCAGGAGCGTTAATATTGCGCTGGTCAATGAAATGAAAATGATTCTGGACCGTATGGGTATTGATGTCTGGGAAGTAATTGAAGCAGCATCTACAAAGCCCTTTGGGTATATGCCGTTTTATCCGGGACCGGGTCTGGGCGGTCATTGCATTCCTATCGATCCGTTCTATCTTACGTGGAAAGCCCGGGAATATGATATGGCCACCCGCTTTATTGAGCTGGCAGGAGAAATTAATACATCCATGCCCTACTATGTAGTCAGTAAAGTGATTGAAGCGTTAAATGATCATCATAAAAGCATTAAGGGAGCCAAGTTGCTGATATTAGGTGCCGCGTATAAAAAAGATATTGATGATATGCGTGAGAGCCCGACTTTGAAATTAATCGAAATACTGGATAATAAAGGGGCCGATGTCGATTATAATGATCCATTTATCCCATGCATGCCCAAGGTGAGAAGATATCAGTTTGATATGCAGAGTATCAGTCTGACTCCCGAGAATTTGAAAAAATATGATGCAGTGCTTATTTCCACTGATCACAGCAGTTACGATTATGATATGATTTGTGAACATTCGGTTCTTGTAATCGACACACGTAATGCAACGAAAAATGTCCGATCAAATCGCAAGAATATTGTAAAGGCTTGATCAAGCACACAAATAGCAGAGGGGATCACTATCTCTGAAATTCTTCAGTCTGGATAATTGGTATATACGGATATATATAAGGCCGATGAAAATGAATAATTAAAATTATTAAAAATGAAATTCGATGCGGGACATTGTGTATTCAATTTTTAGAAACAGGGAATGATATTCATGATTAAAAAATTATTTGCTGTTTGTTTTATTGTTTTTACTGCGTTTCTTCATGCTCAGCTTGAAGAGGAGCAGGAGTCGAGAACGGCGGTCAAGGTCATTAATTTCTCCGATATGTTTGAAAAAGAAGAAATGAACCGGCAGGAATTTCTTCAGAAACAAGAGTTGCGATCATCGGCCCTGGAAATACAGTCTCTTCCATCGTTTGCGCTTGATAAAACAATCAATCCTGATACATATATTGTTGGACCCGGAGATATTTTTGAATTCAATGTCTGGGGTGCCGTTGAATTGCATTATTCTGTTCAAATTACACCGGAAGGATATATCGCCCTGTCGGCCGTAGGAGATATACAGATAGGCGGATTGACACTGTCCGCTGCCCGGGATACAGTATTGGCAAGAGCCAGGTTGCCTTACAGGAAGAATAGAATTTCTTTTTCTCTTATTTCACCCAGACATTTCAGGGTTTACGTTGCCGGTGAGGTGATATATCCCGGAGCGTTTACTGCTGTCGCGGTCGACCGAATTTCTGAATTGATCGTTAAAGCCGGCGGAATGACAAATATGGCCTGGAAAGCAG
>Ga0272441_10008092_pt1 | contig 16806 bp, 16 predicted proteins | sample SSMProp6N_FD_193582 | JGI IMG/M metagenome (GOLD analysis project Ga0272441, IMG submission 193582) | Marine sediment archaeal communities from Little Sippewissett salt marsh, Falmouth, MA, United States - SSM-Prop-6N | ecosystem: Environmental > Aquatic > Marine > Wetlands > Sediment ...
CTGCAGGCTCGGCGTCCGGAGATGACGTGATGCGCAAGCCGGCCGTTGTCATGCTGTTCATCTTCAGCCTGCTTGCACTCATCGCAGCACTGAGCATCACGGCCTTTGCGCTCGTGGTCGGCGGGAAGTTCCGAACCGTTCAGGAGGATTTCGAGGGTCCGATCGGCATTGTCATCGTCGATTTCGTGGCGGATCTGAGCGTGTGGCTGACGGGCCGTGCCTGGCCGGGCCAATCGATCCCCGGGGCGGTCTGGCTGATCGGCATACCGCTGACGGGCCTTGTCCTGTCCGCGTTCCTCTGGTGTCGATCAGACTCCGGCGGTCCGGGCGGCGGGTAAGGAGGGAACAAGCCGTGATGTGCCTTCCGATGAGCGCCGCGCAGAGAACACGCAGAATGAAGCGCTGGATCTTCACCATCCTCCTCTTCCTCCTCGTCGGGGCGATCGTCAACATCCTCGTCGCGTGGGGATGTGCTTTCCGAATGCCCGGCACCGAAACAGATCTTGTTGCTCGTGCGGTCACCGAGTTCTATGAGGACGAAGAGTACCGCTGGGAGGTGGCGTGTTGGGAACACCATGTCGCGACGGCTTGGGGCGTGAAGGCCATCGTCGCGTCACGCATGAAGGGCATGAAGGCCTCAGGCTTGGCGTTTGGCACTCATCCACGTGAGCTGCTCCCAGCATGGAGCAATCTCGATTCACCAACGTCCCGATTCGCCAGCGTGCGAATTGACTACGCAAACTGGTCAAGCGCGATGGATCGCATCACTGAGGAGCGTTCGAACCTCGGCTGCGGATGGCCGCTCCTTGTTTTGTGGTGTGATGCCGAGTACTTCGAGCAGCGGGATCCGCCTCTTGAGGTCTCTGGTGCACTCGTCTGGGGTAATGGGGCGGCGGACATCCGCGTTCTCCCCCTCCGCCTCATCTGGCCCGGCTTCATCATCAACACGTTGTTCTACGGTGTCATGCTCTGGCTGCTCATCCCGGGACCGTTCGTGCTGCGACGGCTGATCCGCATCAAACGCGGCCGGTGTCCGAAGTGCGGGTATGACCTTCGTGGGCAGCCCCCGGAAATTGGGGCGGCCGGCTGTCCGGAGTGCGGGTGGAATCGCCAGACGGAGGCAACGGCGTGAAGCGCTGGATCTTCACCATCCTCCTCTTCCTTCTCCTCGGCGCGGTCGTGAACGTCGCCGTGGCATATGCGTGCTTTCTGTTTGCAGACATCCAGTCGAGCCATGAAGAACCTCTTGTGCAGATTCCGGAGTGGGTGAACGAGTACAGTGTCCGAGACTACGACAGGTACATCGACCGCACAAGGTATGGCTTTGGAATCGAACGCCACGAATACTGGTACCACTCTGGTAGTGCCACGGAGTACTCCAAGGCGGGATGGCCCTTTCGAGTCGTCTACGGAGGCAGGTTTGAAAACAAAGATGGGAAGGAGCTGTTCGCGAAAGCACTGAGCCCTTACCGCACGGCAGCACGGAGGTACCTGCCGACGGAGGTTTTCTACATCCCGATCGGTGTTGAATTGCGTGGTCTCATTCTGAACACCGCGATGTATGCAGGGTTGCTCTGGCTGCTCATCCCCGGCCCGTTCGTCCTCCGTCGCCACGTCCGCGTGAAACGCGGGCGCTGCTCGAAGTGCGGGTATGATCTGCGGGGTGCCCCTTCCGGGGGCGGGTGTCCGGAGTGCGGGTGGAATCGGGAGGAGGCAACAGCATGAGACCATTCATCCGGTACGGGTTTGTCGGGGGAGTGATCATCACAGGCTACTTTGTCGCTGTCCTCTTGTTGACGATCTTCAACCCGTGGCTCGTGACGGGAACCGCCCTCGGGTGGCTCGCATTCCCGGCGTATTTGCTCATGGACGCTGTTGATGCCCTGGGCTGGGTCATACTCGGCCGGGTCGGCGTCTATGTTCTTGAGGGGTTGATTGCATTCGCGATTGGCTTTCTTGGCGGAGTTTCTGTTCAAAACGTACTGTTGCTCATTCGTGGTATGGATGGGAAAGGGAAACGCGGGTGATGTCCGAAGTGCGGGTATGATCTGCGTGGTGCCCCTTCCGGGGGCGGGTGTCCGGAGTGCGGGTGGAATCGCGCCGCGGAGCGCGCGGCGGGCGGGGATGCCGTGTGAAGCCGCGGCCAGTGGATGCGGCCGTCTACGTTCGCGCGAAAGGGAGTTGTTGCCGGTCGAGGGTGAGCCGCTGGCGAGGACGCCGCGGCTCGCGGTCGCAGTTCACGGTCGCGGCTCGCGGTCGCGGCTCACAGTCGCTGTTCGTATGAAGCGAGCCGCCGCGTCCTCGCGAGCGGGTCGCGTCCGGCGGTCCGCGGCTTCGTTCGCGCGGATAAGAGTCGCTGTGATCGGGAAAAGGGGACGGGAGTTGTCCCCGGGAACGCCTGGCGGCGTCCGCATTGTCTTGTGGGTCGCCGCGATTGCGAGGGGCGCCGATGGGGGCTAGAGTGCCTTCCCAAGGTCGTCGGCTTGGGAGTCGACGGCGGCAAGGTCGCACCCAGCGCAGGAATCCGGATGAGCCGCAGGAAGAAGTCAAAGCACGGCCGAGCACGCGCGGCGAAACCCGATGCGCCGGCGCCATCGGCCAAGTCCGATGCGCAGAAACAATCAAGCGGGCCGCATGCGTCGGATCTCGCCGCACCGGCGGACACTTCCTGGCCGCGGCGGTTCTTCTATCCGCTCCTGGCGGTGATCATCCTCGCCGCGCTCATCTGCCGGATCGCGATGCTCGAGGAGTATCTCGGCGAGAACGCGCTGGCGGGCACGCCCATCAACGATGCCAAGACGTACTGGGACTGGGCGGGTCGGATCGCCGGCGGGGCGCTGATGCAGGATGTGCCGTTCTTCTCCGCCCCCCTCTATCCCTATCTGCTGGGCCTGCTGCGGGCGGCGGGCGGCACGCTCGCCGTCGCCTACGGCATCCAGATCCTTCTTGATCTGCTCACCGCGGGCCTGCTGGCGATCGTGGCGCGGCGGCGGTTCAATGCCGGCGTCGGCCTGCTGGCCGCGGCCCTGTTTCTGCTTCTGCAGGAGACGGCCTCTTCGGCGCTGAGAATCCTCCCCAGCTCCCTGGAGCTGATCCTGATGACAGCCACCTGGGCGGCGCTGATCGCGGTGCAGACCCGGCCCACGGTGGTGCGGCACATCATCGCCGGAGCCGTGCTGGGCGTGTTGTGTCTGGCCTATGCCCCGGCGATGCTGCTCGTCCTCGCCGTGCTCGTCTGGCTCATCTGGCAGTCGCGTTGGCGCTTCGGCGGGGTGCTGCGCGCCGCGGCGTGCGCGGCGGCCGCGATCGTTGTCATCGCGCCGGCCACGGCGCACAACCTTGCGGCAAGCGGAGAGCTTATCTTCATCCGCTCCGGCGGCGGCATCACGCTCCGGCAGGGCAATCATCCCGACTCCAGGGGCGGGTATACCGACATTCCGGGGATCAGCACGCATCGCGATCGCATGCACGAGGATGTCCTGCGCGTGTACGGCGAGGCGACCGGCAACGAGCCGACCTTCAAGGGCGCCGACCGATACTTCCGCAATCAGGTGCTGGCCTACTGGCGGTCCGAGCCGGGGCGGGCGATCAGCCTCGCCGCGACGAAGTTCTACTGGTTCATCTCCGGCCGCAACTACGGCGACATCTATCAGCCGACGGCGGAGATCGACAGCGGCGTGTCCGGTCGGCTCCGGCTCGCGCCGCTGCCGGTAGTGTGGTTGATCGGACCGGTTCTGATCGGGCTGGTGCTGATGTTGCGCCATCCGGTGCGCTCGGCGCCGGAATGGCTGATGATGGCCGTCCCGCTGTTCGTGGTGGTGGTGTTCTTCTACTCGCCGCGTTATCGCCTGCCGGCGGCGCCGGCGATGATCGTGATCGCGGCGTGGGTGATCGAGCAGGCGCTGCACTGGCGGGTGCGCTGGCGCGTGTCGATCGCGACGGCCGTGGTCTTTCTCGCCACGCTGCCGCTGGCGGCGGTCAACCGGGCCAAGGGTTTCGACCAGGTCGATCCGGGCGCGTTGCCGCTGAATCTGGCCTATGCGCTGGAGGAGCAGGGCGATCTCGAGGCGGCGATCGAGCGCCAGCGCGAGGGGCTTCAGTTCAGGCCCGATGATGTGGCGGCGCGAGTCCGGCTCGGCGACTGGCTGCGCGACCTCGGTCGGCAGGATGATGCGCTGGTGGAATACGCCCGGGCCGATTCGCTCAACCCCGATGATGCCGACCTGCTGCGCAAGATTGGCGAGATCCTCCTTCAGCAGCGCAAGTTCCCCGCGGCGGAGGCCGTCTTCCAGCGCGCTGTCGACCTGGCGCCGGAGGACCCGGCGCTGCTGAGCATGCTCGGCGGCGCCAAGCAGTTGCAGGGTCGGCGCGAGGAGGCCTGCGGGTATTACGAACGGGCCCTGGAGCTTGCGCCCGGGGAGACGCGGATCCGCGCTGCGTATGCCGACCTGCTCATGCGGCTGGAGCGCCGCGAGGAGGCACGCGGCCAGTTCGAGCGCGTGGTCCGGGAGGAGCCGGATCACTACCAGGCGCAGTTCAATCTCGGTGTGCTGTACAGCCAACTGGGTGATAACGAGGCAGCGCGGGCGAGCTTCGAGCGGGCGCTGTTCATCAACCCGAAAAGCATGCCGGCGCTGCACGCCCTCGGCGTGCTGAGCGCGATGGACGGCCGGCTCGAGGAGGCGACCAGGTACGTCCGCCGGGCACTGGCGATCGACCCGGGCGATCAGAGGTGCCGGGCGCTGCAGCAGCGCATCCGGCAGATGGAGGCCGAGCAGCGCGGGGGGGAGGAGCGGTAACCTCGGGGGGCGAGGCCGGGCGGCGCGATGATGGAATCTGGCCTCCTTGCGACTCGCATTACTGCGCCTGCGCGCCTGTCTCTGCCGATCGTGATGCGCATCGGCATCCCCGCCCGACGGCTGGTCGGACGTCCCCCATCCCGACCGATGGCGCTTCCGACCCTCTCGAAATTGGACCTGTCCCGTTTTTCGGCCGTCACAACCACTGACTTAGCATTTTTACGACCATTAACACATGCCCACTGACCATCGTAAGAACGAATAGCAACCCTATGATCGGCAACAGACGGTCCTTGCCCTTTGTCATAGATAGCGCAAAGACACAGCACATTATGGCGGCGACATCAAAGATCGCCGCCAGTACGGCGTTCAACGGATACTTGGTCCATAAGTCACACGCATACAACGACACGAACGCAAGGATGCAGCCGCTGACAATAAGAGCCAGCATGAGAACCCTCTTCGCTTGTGTCTGTCGCATTGCTCATCTCCAGCATCGTCTCACATTGAGTGCTATCTGCGCCCCAGGTTCTTCCTCGTCTTTGAATGTCACTCCACTCTCCCCAAGCGCGATGAATCGCCCAGTAGACAGCCATCCTGGGTGGAAAACGGGGTGGAAAACGGGACAGGTGGAAAACGGGACAGGTCCAATTATTGGGTGGTCTGGATCTCTATTTCGACTCCTTTACGCTCCCGCGTCGCGGTCGGCCGCGCGAGCGGAAGGTCGACTCCAGCCCCAATCGCTGCGCCGTCGCCCGCGCCCATCTCTCGGATCCGAACGGGGCAGAAAACGGGACAGGTCCAATTATTGGGTGGACTGGATTTCTACTTCGACTCCTTTACGCTCCCGCGTCGCGGCCGGCCACGCGAACGGAAGGTCGACTGCAGCCCCAATCGCTGCGCCGTCGCCTGCGCCCATCTCTCGGATCCGAACGGCCGTCCGCGCTGCACGCACAATCGCAACGCCTGCATCTCCGCATCATTCAACGCCGTGTTCACCAGGGCGCGCCAATGACGCGGCCGCTGAACCGGCCACTTGCTCAAGACCGGCCACTCTTCCTCTTCGCGCTCACGGGTGCGTCGATGCAGCCAGCGCCACAGCGATCCCCAGCGCCAGTCCTCGGCCCGCCTGACCAGGCCCGCGCGCAGTGCGTTGCGCTCGATGTAACGGCACACCGTCAAAAAATGCGCATCCGTCTGAACCGGAAACGACTTGAAGCGGCCCTGATAAACATGCCCGCTCCCGGTCGCATGGCGATCTTCCTGCCATCGGCGTACATGGGTGATGGTCAGCCTCTGCATGAAGCGCCCGAGCTCGCCGTTCTCGCGCGGCCGCAGCAACAGATGCCAGTGGTTGGGCATGAGGCAATAGGCCAGCAGCCGCACCTGCGGCTCGTGCTCTTGCGATCGCCTCATCACCCGCTCGAAAGCCGCGTAATCCTCATCGTCCTCGAACAGCGTCATCCCGCCCACGCCCCGATTGAGTACGTGGTAGACCACCCCGCCCGGCGCTTGGCGGCCAACCCGTGGCATGACCAGATCCTATCCGAAACGGAGATGGCCGTCAAACTGGTTCCGTCCCGCTTGCGGCCCGAGCGATGGTGCCTTCCGGTTTTGCAGAACCCCTGAAATTGGACCTGTCCCGTTTTCGCTGTGGCCTCCAGACTACACTTTTCAACACAGCAGACCTGTCCCGGTTTTGTCGTTTTTCGCGCCATTTTCCGTGAAATTGGACCCGTCCCGTTTTTAATTGGACCTGTCCCGTTTTCTGTGGCGGAATGGCAAGCGCCCGGCCGCGGGGGCCGGGCGCTTGGCGTTCTTCTGGTCGTACCCGCGATATGCGGGCGGCTCACTCGCCGTACTTGGCGATGATCTCTTCCTTGGTCTTGCCGAGGATGTCGTACTTCTTGCCGATCTTGGTGAAGGCGGCGATGGCCTTGTCGATGTGCGCAAACTCGTGGCCGGCGGACATCTGGCAGCGGATGCGGGCCAGGCCCTTGCCCACCACGGGATAGAAGAAGCCGATGACGTAGATGCCTTCGGCGTAGAGGTCTTTCGCCATGTTCTGGCTGAGCTTGGCGTTGTAGAGCATGATGGGGACGATGGGGTGATCGCCGGGCTTGATGTCGAAGCCGGCCTCGGTCATGCCCTTGCGGAAGCGCTTGGTGTTGGCCTCGACCTTGTCCCTCAGCTCGGTGGAGCTGGTGAGCATGTCGATCACGCTGAGGGAGGCCTTGACCACGATTGAGGAGACGGTGTTGGAGAAGAGATACGGGCGGCTGCGCTGGCGGAGAAGCTCGATGATCTCCTTGCGCCCGGTGGTGAAGCCGCCGGAAGCGCCGCCGAGTGCCTTGCCCAGGGTGGAGGTGACGATGTCAACCTGCCCCAGAACGTTGCAGTACTCGGTGGAGCCGCGGCCGGTCTTGCCGATCACGCCGGTGCAGTGAGCGTCATCGACCATGACCAGCGAATCGTACTTCTCGCACAGTGCGCAGATCTTGTCGAGCTGGGCGACGGTGCCGTCCATGGAGAACGCGCCGTCGGTGGCGACGATGCGATAACGGGCGCCCTGTGCTTCCTTGAGCTTGGCCTCCAGGTCGGCCATGTCGTTGGTTTTGTAGATGTAGCGGGCGGCCTTGCAGAGTCGGATGCCGTCGATGATCGACGCGTGGTTGAGCGCGTCGGTGATGATGGCGTCTTCCTTGTTGAGCAGGGGCTCGAAGAGTCCGCCGTTGGCGTCGAAGCAGGCGGCGTAGAGGATGGTGTCCTCGGTGTGGAAGAAGTCGGAGATCTTGTCCTCGAGTTCCTTGTGGATGTCCTGGGTACCGCAGATGAAGCGGACGCTGCTCATGCCGTAGCCGTGGGTCTTGAGGGCGTCATGCGCCGCCTCGATGACCTTGGGATGGGATGACAGCCCCAAGTAGTTGTTCGCGCAGAAGTTGATGACCTCCCGCGGCGGATCGCCTTCGGGATAGACCACGCGGATATCCGCCGCCTGCGGGGTGAGAATAAACCGCTCCTCCTTGTAGAGACCGGCCTCGCGGATCGAGACGAGCTCCTTCTGGAGGTCTTCTTTCATTTTGCCGAACATAAGGTCGCTCCAATTCTGGTGTTGAATCTATGCAAGGGCCGGCGCGGCATGGCGCCGGCCGTCATGGTCATCCTCACGCGCCGACGAGCTCGGCGCCAGCGCCCACGCGTTTCATGGCCGCCTCGTATTCGGCCTGGTCCGGGAAGAGTACGCATTTTGCGCTCTTCCGCGGCCGCTCCATCATCGCCCCGAAGCCGTCGGCGTAATCCTCGAGCTTGAAGACGTTGGTGATGACGGGCGTCGGATCCAGCCGGCCGGAGGCGAGCAGGTTGCGGTTGCGATACCAGGTGTCGAAGATCTTCCGCCCGCTGATGCCGTGGATCTGGCAGGCCTTGAACACCATGCCGTTGTTGTAGTCGATGGGCAGGCGGTTCTCGGTGGCGACGCCGAAAGCGCTGAACCGGCCGGCCTTGCGGAGCATGGCGAAGCAGTCATCGACCGAATCCTGCGATCCCACCATCTCCAGGGCGATGTCCACCCCGTTGCCGTCCGTGTGATCCATCACGAACTGGAAGCGTTCCTCGTGGGTGGTCTTGTTCGTGTACATCTGGAGGTCCGCTCCCATGCGCCTGCCGATCTCCATGTTGAGGTCGTACTTGCCGAAATGGATGATCTTGGCCACGCCGACGACGCGGGCCACGCCGATGGCGAAGAGGCTGATGGGCCCGTCGCCGGTGATGAGCATGGACTTGCCGGCCACGTCATTGTCCTCGCCGAGCACGGCATAGGTCGCGTTGCCCAGCGGTTCCTGGATCGCCGCCACCTCCGGCGGGATGGACCGGTCATTGGGCCAGCAGATGGACTCGGGCAGGGTGAAGTACTCGGCGAAGCAGCCGTCGAAATCCACGCCCAGGATCTTCATGTGGCGTCCCACGTGCGGGGAGCCGAGCATGGTGGTGAGATCGCCCGGGTCGTAGATGTGGGTCTCGGCGCTGATGTAATCGCCGACCTTGATCCGCTTGCAGTGGGGGCCGACCTCGACGACCTCGCCGGCCACCTCGTGCCCGAGCGTCTGGGGCAGCGCCTTGGCGCCGATGCGGCCATCGGACCACGGGTCCCACTTGTAGATGTGCACATCCGTGCCGCAGATGCTGGTCGCCCGCACCTTGACGACCACCCAATCGGACTGCGCGGGCTTGGGAATCGGCTTGTCCTGAAGCTCGGCTCCCAGCTCGGGCTTGATCTTGACGACGGCCTTCATGGTCTCCATGGAGGAGCCTCCTGTGTGTGAATTTCAAGGCGGGGGCATGATGCGTGTTCTGCCGCCCGGTTCCTTCATCTTGCGTCGCCAGCGACGGCCAGCGCTCCCTTCCCTCAAGTGTGTGTGGGCCGGTTGTCTGCGGAAGAGCGGAGGCACCCCAAGCGGGGCGGCCGACCTCCCGCAGGCCGGCGGCGCGGCAATCCTCGGGAGCATGTATCAGGATCTTGCACGCCGCCCGAACGTGTCCAACCAGTTCACGCCCGAGCGGTCGCGGTAAGCTTAGGACATCCAATGGAGGAGGGCAACATCAGGTGAGTCCTGAAGTGTGCCGCAGCGGGTCGTCTGGGCGCCTGCAGATCACGGCCCAGGCATGCCGGGCGGCCGGCGGGCCGCATCGCGCCGCGGCTCGCTCAACCCCCTGGGGCGCGACGAGATTCGCGCCGCCTCCCGGCCCCGGACGGGGTCCGATCGCCCGCCCCCGTGGCGGGGCCGGTGACGAAACCTCAAGTCCCGCCCGGTTTGGGCCTAATGCGCCGGCGACCGGTCCGTTGAATGGAGGGAAACGCAGTCGATATGACCGCGTCACACACGCCATCAAGTCGAAGATTCACAGGAGGTTGACTCATGATGACCGTCCATCGCCTCTCCATCCGGGTCCTGCCGATCCTGCTGGGCGCCCTGGCTCTGTCGAGTGCCGCCGCGAGCGCCGAAGGTCAGTCGGCGGGCGGCGTTGCCCCGCCGGGCGACTTCCATCTCAAACAGCTCGTGGAGGGCAACACCGCCTTCGCCCTGGATCTCTTTGCCAGCCTGCGCGGCGAGGAGGGGAACCTCTTCATCTCCCCGCACAGCGTTTCCACCGCCCTGGCCATGACCTGGGCCGGCGCGCGGGGCGAGACGGCGGAGCAGATGACCTCGACGCTGCACTTCGACCTGCCGGCGGGCCTGCTGCATCCCGCCTTCGGCCGGCTCGAGGAGAGCCTCCTGGCCGCCAGCGCCGGCGGGTCCGGGCCCGAGCTGTACCTGGCCAACCGCCTCTGGGGACAGCGGGGGATGGCGTTCCGCGATCCGTTTCTTGTCACGGCGCGCGTGAATTACGCCGGCGGCTTCGAGCCCGTCGATTTCGCCGGCGCCACCGAAGACGCCCGGCGGACGATCAACACCTGGATCGAGGCGCAGACGAAGGACCGCATCAAGGAGTTGCTTCAGGCCGGTGATGTCGACGCGGCGACCGTGATGGTGCTCACCAACGCCGTCTACTTCAAGGGCACCTGGCTCTACCAGTTCGATGATCGCTACACCCGGAACGGTGCGTTCGCTCTCAATGCCGACGAATCGGTGACCGTGCCGTTCATGGGATTGATGGCGAAGCTCCCGGTTTACCAGTCCGACCAGGTCCAGGCGGTCGAGCTGCCGTATGACGGCGGGCGGCTTTCGATGGTGCTGCTCGTGCCGCGTCAGGTTGACGGCCTGGCGGCTCTGGAGGAATCGCTGGCCCCCGGAAATGTCAAGAAATGGCTGGGCGGCCTGAAGGAGCGCGAAGTGCACGTGTCCATGCCGCGGTTCAGGATGGAGGATCGGTTCTACCTTCAGCAGACGCTGGCGGCGATGGGCATGCCGCTGGCCTTCACCCCCGGAAGAGCGGACTTCTCCGGGATCTGCGATGAGCCGGGTGAGGTTTGGATCGACAAGGTGATTCACCAGACGTTCATCGAGGTGGATGAGCGGGGCACCGAGGCGGCGGCGGCGACGGCCGTCACCATGAAACGCAAGGGCGGTGGTCCGCCCATGATCCGAGCCGATCATCCCTTCCTCTTTCTCATCCGCGACCGGCAGACCGGCTCGATCCTCTTCCTGGGGCGCGTGGCGGATCCGAGCTGAACCGAGGATGAAGAGGTTGAAACACGGAGGGCCACGGAGGGCCACGGAGCGCGATGGAAGGAAAGCAATAGCCGCGGGCTGCCAGCCCGCGGCTTCCTTGTCAATGCTCTGCGCGACCGGCCCGTTAGAATCGATGCCGAGTCAGATCGCTCAGCGAATGGTGGGACGGGCGTCTCGCCCGTCCGTTCCGCTCAGGCGCCGGCGCTTCTGGCCCCATCCTGTCGGTTGCTCTTCGTGTAGAATGCGCCTGTATTCTGTCTCTGGGCTTCGGCGCGGCCGGCGGGGAATAGAGCGATGCCCGTCGTGTCCGGTGAGTCGGCAAACCATGGGAGGTGTGTCATGGAGATGATGATGAAGCGAATCGGCGCGCCGATCCTGATGGGGCTGCTCATCGGCGCTGTTATGACCGCGATGGGCGGGACCTGCTCCTCGCAGGCCGCTTCGGAGGACACGCCGGCGAAGGCGCCGGCGAAGGCGCCGGGGGCGCCGGCCGCGGCGGTGAAGAGCCTGGTCGAGGGCAACACGCAGTTCGCGCTGGATCTGTACGGCCAGCTTCGCACGCAGGATGATGGCAACCTCTTCTGCTCGCCCTACAGCATTTCCACCGCGCTGGCGATGACCTGGGCCGGCGCGCGCACAGAGACGGCCGAGCAGATGGCGCAGACGCTGCACTTCGATGCGCCCCAGCAACGCGTGGCCAGCGCCTTCGGCGAACTGGCGCGTTCGCTTGCAGACCAGGGCGGCGAGGATGAGCCCGCGAACGTCGAACTGGCCATCGCCAACCGCCTCTGGGGGCAGCAAGGCGAGACGTTCCTCGATCCCTTCCTCGACACGATCCGCACCCACTACGGCGGCGGACTCGAAACTGTCGACTTCCTGACCGATCTGGAAAACACACGCCGCACGATCAACGACTGGGTCGCTGAGCAGACGCGTGACAAGATCCGGGACCTGCTTCGGCAGGGCGATCTCAGTCCCGGCATGATGCTCGTGCTCACCAACGCCATCTACTTCAAGGGCGACTGGCTCACGCAGTTCGATCCGAAGAAGACGCGCGATGGACGCTTCTTCATCAACGATGAGAAGGCCATCGAGGCGCCGATGATGTCACTGAAAAGCGACTTCGGCCTGTTCGAGTCGGATCAACTTCAGGCGCTTGAGATGCCGTACGACGGCGAGCGCCTGGCGATGGTGATCCTCCTGCCGCGGGCGCGCGATGGCTTGGCGGCGCTGGAGGAATCGCTTTCGGCCGAGACGCTGGATGAGTGGCTGGAGGAGGCCGCCGTGCGCGAGACGCAGGTGATCCTGCCGCGATTCAAGGTGACTTCGCGTTTCGATCTGGGGCGGATGCTGGCGGAGATGGGCATGCCGCTGGCGTTCGCCCCCGGAAGAGCCGACTTCTCGGGCATGAACGGCAAGCGGGACCTGTTCATCGGAAAGGTCATCCACCAGGCGTGGGTGGAGGTCGATGAGCAGGGCACGGAAGCCGCGGCCGCGACCGCGGTGGGCATGATGACCACCTCACTGGAACGCCCGCCGCTCTTCCACGCCAATCACCCGTTCCTCTTCCTCATCCGCGATCGTCAGACAGGTTCGATCCTCTTCCTCGGCCGCGTCGTCGATCCGAGCTGAGCCCCAAGGGGAAAGAAGTTGAAACACGGAGGGCCACGGAGGGCCACGGAGGGGGAAGAGGGTTTGAAACGCGGCGGGCCGCGGGGGGCCGCGGAGAGGAAGAAGAAGGAATGGGATTCATGATAGCCGCGGGCTGACAGCCCGCGGTTCTCGCATGAACGGCTCAGCGCTGCCGATCAGGCGGGCGCTGCTGTCGCCCGTTGGCGGACTTCGTGCGCAAAGCGCTCGAAGGCGCTGCAGCGCCTCGTGATCACCGTCATATCGGCGGCCTCGGCGAGGCGATCGTATGCATCGGAGACGGTGATATTCGCCTCGCCGATCAACGCGCTGAGCGTCGATTTCGGCTCGCGGATCGTCTCCGGGTCACGTGTCGCCCCAGACGTGCCGAGCACGCGGGCCAGGGCGCCGGTATCGGCCAGCAGCCACGCCTCGAGCATCTCGATCATCACGCCCACCGCGGTGTGGTCCGCGAGGCGATGCCCCCGGCGCTCGGCGTCGCCGCGACCCTCCTCAAGCAGGCGCAGTCTCTGAGCGTTTGCGGGGCCATCGCGGTCAATCGCGATCGAGATGAACTCGACAGACTCATCGCGGGAGTGGTTCGCAATGGCCAAGCGCACCTTCTCCCGGAAGCCGTGGCCGCGATGCAGGCGCGGTAGGCGATCGCCTTCGATCTCCCACTCGCCAACATCGCGCCTGAAGGCCTCGCTGAGAAGGCGTCGAACGAGCACGCGCAGGGCTCCCTGGGCCTCCAACAGGTTGCGTCGAACGTCCGTGTTGCCCTCACCCAGAACGATGAACACGATCAGCCCCCGCCTCTGACAAGCTCATCTTCATCGGTGTTGTACCAGATCTCGCCCAACGTCATGCCCTCGGCAAGCATGTCCTTGACATCGCGCAGCTCATGAAGCGGCTTGACCGTCACATCGCCCTTCTCATCGCGCGAGAAGACGCGCACCGATTCCTTCGGCACGAAATCGAGCACATACGGCGAGTGCGTCGTCATGATGACCTGGATCGGATCCTCGCGCTGCGTGAGTGACGCGAGCATCTTGACGACGTATTCGAGCTGCTTGGGGTGGATCCCGTTCTCCGGCTCCTCGATCATGATGAGCTTCGGCGCGTTCTCATCGTGGATGATCGTCAGGTACGCGAGCAGGAGCATCGCGCCATCAGACATCTGGCTGGCTGACAGGCGCCCCGCGTTCTTTACGTCGAAGCAGACGCGCTTCTGTCCCTTCTGCGGGCTGTCAAACACGATCTCTTCGACCATCGGAATACGATCGCAGAATTGCTTCTGCAACTCCACAAACCGGCTGGTGGGGAGCCGGTCGATGGCTGCAGCGAGATCGCTCCCATCCGGCGGTAGCGGCTTCTTCTCGAGCGCCCCGACTACCGCTGCTGAGCGCAGCTTGGGCGCCTCAAGTCGGTACGGCGGTTGCACCTCTGGGAGTAGGTTGGGGCCTGATCTGAGACCGCCTTCACCGAGGCTGATCTGAATCGACTCTGCTTGGAATGCGAGCTCGATAGTTGCCTCGTTGGGGTTCTTACCGTGTGATACGAGTTCGGTGGCGGCTGGCGAGTGATGTCCACGTCGAGCCAGCCGCCAAGCACACTGGAAGAGGGCATCAAGAAAGCTCGACTTCCCCGTGTCGTTCTTTCCGATGAGCACGGTCAGCGGCTCAAGGTCGACCGTCACGTGACGGAGACACTTGACATTCTGGATCTCGACGCGCTGGATCAGGTCGCCGGCCATTGTCTCTTCCCGTTGCTGCGAATTCATCCCCTGGCAGGCGTATCGGCTGGATTACGCATCGGCCGTAGCACAAGAGGCTAACAACGGCCGATAATCGCCGCAAGGCCCGATGATAGGCGGGTCATCACCGCCGCGCATCCGCAATCGCCGCGACGATCCTCTTCACCCGCTGCGGGTCCGGGGGGTTGCGCCAGAGGCCGTCTTTTTTGAACCAGGAGCCGACGATGAGGGCGTCGGCGTGCTGAAGGAGGGCGGGTGCGGTCTCGGGCGTCACGCCGGAGCCGACGAGGACGGGGATGCCCGAGCCGCCCAGCGAGGCCGACCGGACCGCCTCCCTGACGGCCCGCACCTCTTCCGGGGCGGTCGGCTCGGCGGTGGCCGTGCCGGTGACGATCACGCCGTCGGCGCCGAAGAACGCCGCGGCCCGGGCCGTCTCGGCGATCGAGATGTCGCTCGTGATGGCGTGGCTGGAGTGCTTCTTCTTGATGTCCGCGAGAATCTTCACGCTCTCGGCGCCGATGCGCTTGCGCTCGCGCAGCAGGGGGCCGGCATCGGCCTCCGCGAGCAGACCCTCATCGGCGATCGAAGCGAACACGAACCCCTCAGCGCGGATGAACTGCGCGCCGATTGCGTGCGCGACGGCCAGGGCCGCCCGATTCGCGCCGGCGAGAATCTGTATCCCCATCGGGACATCGCCCACCGCTTCGCGCACCGCCGCGCCCACGGCGGTCATCGCGGCGACAACCTCCGGCCCGACCTCGCGCAGCAGATACGGCACATCGTGCATGTTCTCCAGCAGCAGGCCGTCAAAGCCACCGCCCCCGGAAGCGGCGCCGCCAGGATTCACAAGGATCCTCGCCTCTTCGACCGCCTGCGCCGCGATCGCCTCCACCGACAGGCCACTTCCGGGGGTCCCGGGCAGGGCCTGGATGTGGATCATCCCGATGAGGGCCTTCTCCCGGCCGAAGATGTCACGCGCGGTGGTCATGGCGGAAGGATAAACGTCAGAGGAAAACGCCGAAAGCCGAAAGCCGAAAGGCGAAATGGGCGCGGCGGGGCCTCCTGCCTTCCGAAGTTGCCCGGGCCGGGGACGGCCGGGCTCGCTTCCCCCCTCCGTGCCTCGGTCCCTCCGTCCCTCAGTCCCTCAGTCCCTCAGTCCCTCAGTCCCTCCGTGCCTCCGTGCCTCCGTGCCTTCGTGCCTTCCCCTACCCAACCTCATTATTCATCCCGATGAGCGTGAGCAACTCCATGCGCGTCGCTTCCTCGTTGAGGAAGCAGCCGTGCAGCTTGCTGGTGGTGGTCCAGGAGCCGGGCTTCTTCACGCCGCGGTAGCACATGCAGAAGTGCTGGCAGCGGAGGATGACCGCCACGCCCTGCGGGCGGAGCACGGTCCAGATGGCATCGGCGATCTGGGCGGTGAGCTTCTCCTGCACCTGGAGCCGTTTGGCGTAGACATCCACCACGCGGCAGATCTTGGACAGCCCCACCACCTTGCCATCCGGGATGTACGCCACGTGCGCCTTGCCCACGAAGGGCACCATGTGATGCTCGCAATGGCTGTGCAGCTCGATGTCGCTGATAAGGACGAGTTCGTTGTAGCCCTCGACCTCGCTGAACGTGCGGGCCAGGTAGTCGGCCGGATCCTCCAGGTAGCCGCAGTAGTGATCGCGCATCGCACCGATGACGCGGTAGGGGGTGTCGAGAAGGCCCTCGCGCTGCGGGTCTTCGCCTATGTACTCCAGCAGGGCGCGGACGTGCTCCATCGCCTCCACATCGCGCGCTTCGGGGATGTACTTGTCGGTGCGGGAGATGTTCATCCCGCTGCCTGAAACCGGTTCGGGTGAGACTTGCGTCATGGGACGGATCTCTCCTGGGGGCGGGTCGCCGCGATGGGACAAGCGACTGTAGGAGCCGACACGCGCCGGGGCCAGTGCCGGGGACTCCGGGCTCAGGCGAGCGCCGCTCTCGCGGTCACTTGAGGTATGTCTTCCACCAATCCAGGATCTGCCCCAGGCGGTGCAATCTCATGTCCGGGGGTCCGCCGCGGCTGAGGCCGTGGAAGGTTGATCGCGGGTAGCGCACGAAGCGCGTGGGCACCTTCAGCAGCGTGAGGGCTGTGAAGACCTGCTCGGCTTGCTCGATGTTGCAGCGCAGATCGCCTTCGCTGTGGATGATGAGCGCGGGCGTGGTGGCGTTGCCGATGTATTTCATCGGGCTCTGGTCGCGGCGCGCCTCGGGGCGATCCCAGAAGTTGCCCGGGAAGTAGTCATCGGGCAGATCGATGAAGTCGCTGGTGCCGCCCATTGAGACGAGGTTGGAGACGCATCGATCGGTGATGGCGCCGGCGAAATCGTTCGTGTGGCCGATGATCCAGTTGGTCATGTACCCGCCGTAGGAGCCGCCCATCACGCCCATGCGTTTGGCGTTGACATTCGGGTGGCTCTTCATGAAG
>Ga0272441_10008093_pt1 | contig 16806 bp, 17 predicted proteins | sample SSMProp6N_FD_193582 | JGI IMG/M metagenome (GOLD analysis project Ga0272441, IMG submission 193582) | Marine sediment archaeal communities from Little Sippewissett salt marsh, Falmouth, MA, United States - SSM-Prop-6N | ecosystem: Environmental > Aquatic > Marine > Wetlands > Sediment ...
AACGTTTATCATTCAGTCCGAAAACAACATGCTTCAACAAAGCTCGAAAGCATCTATATACATTGAGGAATAATGATGAAGTTAGCGTTGCTCGCAATCACCTTGCTGTTAGCCGTTCAGACGGAGCCGTCTTATACCCCAACCAGCGGCTATGAACAAATGCAGATCGAGGGATTTCAGATCCTCTTTAACAAAGAGCTAAAAACCAAAGAACCCGAGCTGGCCCGGGAAACGCTCAAAGAGCTGACAAGTCAGCTTTATCAAATCAACCGCAAACTCCCAGAAACAGCTCTTGAAACAATGAAAGAGACGACCAAGATCTGGGTTGAGCTGAACAACTCCAAAGGGGCATGTCACCACCCCAATCCCAATTGGTTAAAAAATAACAATTATAACCCCGAGAAAGCCGGCTGTGTTGAGATCGGCAATGCCAAACACTTCGTCAACTGGACGAAGCAGCAACCCTGCATGGTCCTGCATGAATTGGCTCATCATTATCATTGGAAGGTCCTGGGCTACAACCACCCCCAAATCAAGAAGCAGTATCAGCAAACGCTGCAGAGCGGGTCGTATGAAAAGGTTCTGCATATCAATGGAAAGCATGTCCGCGCATACGCGATGAACAATGAAAAGGAGTATTTTGCAGAAACCACCGAAGCATTTTTCGGAACGAACGACATGTACCCATTCGTGCGCAGCGAACTGAAAGCCCACGACCCCAACATGTACACGCTTTTAGAATACCTCTGGAACAATTCACCATCAGCAGCGACAAAAAAGGTCTCGGACTGATCGAAACAATTGACAACACCGAAGCGATCCTGATCTCCCACGGCGATGAGACATCCCTTGAAAAAACAAGCGGCGTGGATAAGTATATTCAGGAGAAATAGAAACCACGGATTTCACGGATTAACACAGATTAACACGGATTAAAAAACATTAAAAATAATCTGTGAAAATCTGCGTAATCTGTGGTTTCTTATTTCGCCGCGGCGGGTTTTGGTTTTTCTCCTGCCGGTCTGGGTTCCGGGGCGTTTTTGCCGCGGAGGACGATGTTGCCGGTGGGGCATTTATCCATGGCCGTCTGGGTCGCTTCCGACGGTTCGTAGTGGGCATAGTCCATGCGAGCCAGGTTGTCTGTAATCGTAAATAACTCGGTCTGCTTGGCGCACATGCCGCAGCCGATGCACCCGACTTTACAGAAGGTTCGCGTATTCTTGCCGTTTTCCTTGCTGCTGCACGCAGCCACCATCATATTTTCATGCGTAAACGGTACCATCTCGATGAGGTTTCGCGGACAGCCCTTCGCACACGCCCCGCAGCCGGTGCATTTTTCATAATCCACGACGGCCAGACCGTCGATAATATGCAGCGCGTCAAATTTGCACCGACGCACACAGCCGCCATAGCCGAGACACCCGTAGGCACACGCCTGCACATTTGGCTGGGCATTGGCGCTGGTACAGCCGATGATACCGTCATACTTGGCAAAATAGGTCTTGTCCTGCTGGCACGCCCGGCAGTGAATGACCGGACGCATTGGGGCGCCGCCGCCGGACATTTGCAGATTCAGAATTTCCGCGATGGCGTTGGAGGTATCGCTTCCGCCGGGAGCGCATTTACCGAGCAGTTCGGGATTGGCCACGACGGCCTTGGCATACGAAGCACATCCGGCAAACCCGCACGCCCCGCAATCGATATTCGGCAGGGCCTTGTGTACCGCATCGACCTTCGGGTCCACAACCACGCGCAGTTTAATACTGGCGACCAGCAGAATCAACGCAAACATCAAGCTCAGCCCCAACGCCAACAGCGCCGCCGGCCAGGCGTTATGAACCATATCCGTTATCGAAACAGCAAGTATCATATCAAACTTCCTATATTATATTTAGATTGTTGATGAATTGACAATGGACGAATGACGATTGACGACTTAAAGATTCGTCCATCGTCCATCGAAAATCGTCAATTATTCACCTAATCATTCCGGCGAAGCCCATGAAGGCCAGGGTCAGCACACCGGCCGTAATCAGCGTAATCGGGGCGCCGCGCAGGCATTCCGGCACATCGGCCAGTTCCAGATTCTCGCGAATCCCGGCCATGATGCAAATCGCCAGTGTAAAACCGATGCCCGCCCCCACGCTCAGCACCACCGCCTCCAAAAGGTTATCGATTCCCCACAGGTTCACGAACAAACACAACCCTAAAATCGCACAGTTGGTCGTGATCAGCGGCAGGAAAATCCCGAAGCTTTCGTACAGCGCCGGAAAGAATTTTCGCAGATACATTTCTACCAACTGCACCGCCCCGGCGATGACCATAATAAAGCACAGGTACCGCATCACTTCCAGCGACGTACCGATTAAGAACAAGTGATCAATCAGCCATGTCAATGTTCCGGCCAGCGTCACCACGAACGTCACCGCCAGCCCCATACCGAACGCCATATCGAGCCGACCGGAGACGCCCAAAAACGGGCAAATCCCCAGAAACTTCGTCAGCACAAGGTTGTTGACGATGACGATTCCGATAAAACCCAAAATCAATGTTTGAAGCGTATCCATATGCAACTGTCTTTCGAATTGTAGATTGTATATTGTAGATTATTTTTTATTATTTCTTCTGGCTGTATTCTGTGAAGCAATAAAGATAGCCGTTAACTCTTCAGCTTCTTTCAGTAACTCTGTAACTTTTTTCTCTTTCACTAAATTATCATCGGACGCAAATTCGATCCAAAAATATGATTCGTCTGTTTCCTCAATAACAATTGCCAGTTTTGATATAAATGTCGCTCTGGATTGTGCAATACAAACAGCTCTATAATTTGCCGCCACTGAAGTCGAACATCGTATCAATTGCCCGGCGATGTGACGACCGAGAATTGTGTTAGGCAGAACCGTCGACAATTTCACACAACGATGGGCAAATTCCTTTGTTCTTCTCTTTAATTCAACTTTATCCATGATTCATCTCCTCCATTATACAATCTACAATTTACAATATACAATTTTAAGCTGTTTTCTTGCTCACAATATTCACAGCACCCAGTATCAGTCCCAGCGTAATAAACGCACCTACCGGCATTCCCATGGCCGCCCACGGTGTGAACGAAGTCGGCATGACGGCAACTTCAAAGATCTTACCCGTCGCCAGCACTTCACGAATCGCCGCCAGAAAACACAGGGTAATCGTAAATCCGGCCCCCATTCCCAGGGCGTCAATAATGCTCACCACCAGACCGTTCTTGCTCGCGCACGCCTCCGCCCGTCCGATGATGATGCAGTTGACAATAATCAGCGGGATATACGGCCCCAACGCCGCACTCATGTCTGGTAGGTATGCCTTCAGCGCCAAATCCGCAATGGTCACCGCGGTCGCAATCGTCAGTGTAAACATCAGGATCCGCACATGCGGCTTCAACTGATGCCGCAGCAAGCTGACGACCACATTCGAGAACAGCAGCACAAAGACCACGCTCAGCCCCATCGTCAGCGCCGGCTTAACCGCCGCGGTGACCGCCAACGTCGGACACATGCCCAGCAGCAGCCGCAGCACCGGGTTGTTGTCCCAGATTCCCGCAAAAAACGTCTTGCCTAAAGATACATCATTGGACATCTTGTTCGATTCCTTTATAGAGCGAATTTCGTTTTACAGCAAATTTAGAACTTAAAATCCAAAACTCAAAACTATAATTCAAAATATAAAACTTGGTACGTTAAGGACAATTTTGAATTTTGATTTATCGTTTTACACTTTTGATTTTCAATTTTAACCTATTTACAGCAGTCCTTGTTCAACCATCGCTTGCTTAATCGGCAGCAGGAACGTGTTAAATATCTTCACAACCGCGTCACTGGTGACTGTTGCTCCGCTGATGGCGACGATCTGGTAGTCGATGAACGCAGGATCGCCGGTCTTGGTCAACTCCAGGGCGGTCACGGGTGCATCCTTGAACTGGCGCTGAAAGAATCCGTCTTTAATCGTAATCTTGTCGCCGAAGCCCGGTGTTTCATTGCTGCTCAGGACGCCGAAACCGGCCAGCTTTCCAAACGCGGCATCGACACCAACGACCAGCTTGATTTTGTCGGCAAAGCCCGACCCTTCAATGACAAACGCCCAGCCGAGGAGGTTGCCGTTCACATCGATTCCTTTTTTGACATCGACATTGTAGATTTTGCCTTTGCCGATATCGACCGGAATCGGTTCGCCGGCGGCCTGAAATGCTTTCGCCTCGGTAATCAAACCGCCGGCCAGCTTATTAAATTTATCAACTTCATTCTGTTTAATTCGGGGCTGCCAGGCCGCGTTCAGGCACGCCAGCAGACATCCGAACATGACCGCCGAAACCAGCAGCAGCCAGCTTTCCTGCACGAAAAACAGAATTGGGTTTTTAGTTTCATTATTGGACATGGGGCTTCCCTCCTGCCGGAACAAGCTTGCACGCCCGGTCAATTAAAGGAGTCACGGCGTTCATAATCAGAATCGCGTACATCACGCCTTCCGGATACTCACCCACCAGGCGGATCAGCATGATCAATGCACCCACACCGGCACCGAAGATCCACATGCCTTTTGCGGACAATGGAGCCGTTACGGGGTCAGTGGCAATAAAGAACGCGCAAATCAGCATCCCGCCGCTAACCAGATGAAAGGCCGGGTTGGCATATTTGTCGGGATTGACAAGATAAAAGATGCCTGCGAACACTGCCGCCGCGATCAGTACCGCCGCGGGAATATGAAATGTGATCGTTCGACGGACCAGCAAATAGACCCCACCCACAAGCAGTGCCAATGCGCTGGTTTCACCGAGACACCCGCCGACGCTGCCATAGAATGCAGGTTTAAGCATCCATTCAAGCTCCCCGATCATCGGGGTCGCCTGCGTCGTGCCTGCCACATTGTTGGCTTTCTGGGCGGTTTTAGACCAGGCCAGCGGGGTCGCCTGCGTCAGGGCAACCTGCTCGTCCGAACTTTCATAACAATTCTCGGCATGAATGGCTGCCAGCACTCTGGTCTCCTGTCCTTTATACTGAACCGGTCCCAAGGTGGCCGGCACGGTCCATGTCGTCATCAGCGCTCCGAATGACGCGGCTAAAAACGCCCGCGATGCCATCGCCGGGTTAAAAATGTTTGCTCCCAACCCGCCGAACAGCATTTTGGCGATGATAATTGCAAATCCGCTGCCGATGACACACATCCACCAGGGCGCTTGCGGCGGCAGTGACATTGCCAAAATCAGCCCTGTTACCACGGCACTGAGATCGCCGAGAGAATTGGGCTTTTTTCGGATCACATTGCAAACCCACTCGCTGACCATGCAGCTTACCACACAAATCGCCATGACCAGCGCGGCCCGTAGACGGAAATAGAAAACCGCGGCGACCACCGCCGGCAAAAGCCCGATGAGGACGTCCAGCATCACGCGCTGCGTCGAAAGCTTCTGGCTGATATGCGGGGCCGGTGAAACCGTAATCTTACTTAACATCGAATAATATTCCTTAGCAATTCACTGATAACTGGTTACTGATAAATGTTGACTGATCATCCCAAACGCTTTTTGGCCCGGGCCTGCAAAAGCTTGCCTGTCTTGATATAGCCGGTAATCTCGATATTGGCCGGGCAGACATAACTGCAGCAGCCGCACTCGATGCACGCTGACATGTAATAATCCTGCGCAATATCCATCCGGAAATGTTTTACAGCGTGAGCAATCTTGGTCGGATTCAGGTGCTCCGGACACACAGAAAGGCACCGCCCACATCGAATACACGGTGTTTGCTGTTTTTCATATTTCGCCCGCGTCACGGCGGCTTTGGTCAGGAACGTCAACGCCCCGCTTGTTTTTGTCAACGGTGTGGAAAGATCCGCAATCGCAAAGCCCATCATGGGGCCGCCCATGACAACTTTAGCCGACGTTTCGGTCAGCCCGCCGCAATGAGTGATTAAATCTTCCACCCGCATCCCAATCGGAACGTAGTAGTTGCCGGGCTTGGCAATCGCACACCCTGCAACCGAAACGACCCGATGTGTCAATGGATGGTTGTTGACAACCGCCTCGGCAATCGCTGCACAGGTCGCCACATTCAGCACACACACGCCGATTGTCGGCGGAATACTGCCCGTCGGAACCGTTTTACCGAGAACGGACCTGATAAGTTGACGCTCACCGCCCTGCGGATACTTGGTTTTGACCGGAACAACCTGAATGTCATCCATGCCGCCAAGTTCTTCAACGGCATTCGTGATGACTTCAATTGCTTCCGGCTTGTTGTCCTCAATACCGATACGGATTTTTTCGCATCCGGCAGCTCTGGCCGCCAGTCGAACGCCGGCCAGAAACTGCCACGTCCACTCCAGCATCACGCGGTAATCACAGGTAATAAACGGTTCACACTCGCACGCATTGATCAGCAGGATCTCTTTCGGCATCGCCGGATTCGGCTCGATCTTGACCCGCGTGGGAAAACCAGCCCCACCCATGCCCACAATACCACCTTCCTTCACCGCCTTACAGATCTGCTCAACCGTATAGTTGCCGGGATTGAAGGTGTTATCAAACCCGCCGTTGACAGGTTGTTTGATTTCATTATTATCCGCATCTACGTCAATAACGATTCCCATTGTCCGCCCGATCACCGGGTGCGGCAGCAATGTGATATCTTTGACCGTTCCATTGACTGGCGAATGGATCGGAGCCGAAACAAAAGCGTCGGACTTGCCAATCATCTGACCTGCCAAAACGGCATCTTTTTTGGCAACCGTGGAAACGCAAACCGCCCCAAGGTGCTGACTTAGAAGAACCGCCACCTGTTTGGGAACAGGGACCGACTCTATGGGACAATTTTCACTAAAATGTTTATTGTCCGGCGGGTGTGTACCCCCCGGAAATGTATATTTACCGCGAATTTCCACCATGAAACTTTACCTTTTATCACAATTTTCTTTTTTCATCAGACCGCCAACCGCCCGAATCATAAATACAACCATCAAGGTAACACAAAAAGCCAGAAAAAAACTGACCATGGTTAAGACATCCCCTTCAAATCGGCTTTTGAACAGCCGCTGAGAACCGGCCAGAATGCCGACAAAAATCCCAATCGGCACCAAAAACGCGACAATCGCCTTCCAGGCGACATTCGGCCCCTTGGCCTTACCCATTTTACCATAGGCCTGCCGACAGGTTTCATTTTGGCCGCAACCAGAACAAGTATCATCCATTTTCATAGTCCGCCGGAACAATAAAAGAAGTTCTTATAATGGAACCAGGTCTTGTTTTCAAGGATTTTTTGTGAGGTGGACGCACATTACTAAAGCAGTCCCGTTACGTCGATTTCCGCTAATTTCAGGATGCGGGCGGGGTCCTCGGCCATGCCGGTGCGGGTGGATAAATACGCCGCCTCGATCACCGCCATCGTGTTCAGATCAAAGCCGTAATACGGATAAAGCGGATATTTTACCGGCTCCTGAAAATGGCCCGCCAGGTTTTCCAGCATCCGTTTTTGGCTCGGCTGGTCGTCGCCCTCATAGGCCTTTTGTTCCAATAGATTGCCATCGTTATCATACAGCACCACCTCCTGCTCCGTCGCGGTCAGGTGCTGCTGTTTGCCGTGGATGCGAAGGTGCCGCCGGGCCGGCCCGAGCGTTCGGCTGGTGCAGATCTGTGCGATCAAGGCATCCGTAAACTGCATGGCGACAATCGCGGTATCTTCCGTCAAGCTCATCCGCTGCTGCCGGTCCGGGGCCTGGTTGATCGCCAGCGCATAGACCTTCTGCGGCAGGCCGAAACAGAGCAGCAGTTCATCGATCAGGTCATAGCAATCCTGCAAAAGCACGCCGCCGCCGGCCATGGTCGGGTCGCTCAGCCAGCGCATTTCCGGCTCCAACGGGCCCATGGGAACATGACACACCGCCGAAACCAGGTGCCACGGCTGCTCATTCTTTTGAGTCGTTTGGGCGACATAGTTGCGAATATGTTCGAAGGGAAGCCCAAACCGCCCCTTCTGCATCGTCAAAAACAGGACCTTTTCTTTTTTCGCCAATCGGTACAGTTCCGCCAACTGAGAAAAATTCAACGTCGGCGGGCAGGTTCGGAGGATATGGCACTTCTGCTGCATTCCCAACCGGATAAATTCGATGCACTGATATGCGGGAATGCCAAACAGCAGGAAATCGGCTTGGGTCTGAATAATCAACTGGCGGGTGTCGGTAAATACCGGACATTCATACTTGCGGGCACAACTCTCCGCACGGTCCTGACGCTCATCCCCGACGGCGGCAATCGCATAATGCCCGCTTTCGACGGCGATGTCCATCAGTCCCAGCGACTGCTCCGTCAACCCGATGGCCGCGATTTTTAGTGTCTGATCCGTCATCATAGCGTGATATTATACGAATTCCCCGCCTTTGTCCAGCCAAACCATCGCCGGCAATGTGCATACCTGTAATCGGGGGAACCTGTGCCGGTATCTTGCCGGGTCTGCCGGAAAGCTTCATCCAGCCGCCGTAAACCGGCGAAATTAAGGGACAAAATTTATTTAATTCGCCCAAAAAATACCGGACGCCTTAATTCGTTCTTGTTTACAACCTTCCCAAAGAGCCATAAACAGTATTAGATGACGGAAAAAGTTTTTATAAATTTAACACAAGTGCTTTTTCCGAAAGAAGTTACAAAAAAAGGTGTTTGACCCAATCCTGTTCGGCACTCCATTTGCTCAAGCCAGAGGCATTGCTTCATCACTGATAATTACAAGCACTCAACAAAAAAAATGTAAAAAAAAGCAAAATGTTAAAATAGGTAACTTGCGCGATGGCATCTTTTCTGCTTTAATTGTCGGCGATGAGCGCCAAACGTGAAAAAATCAAGGAAGAACAGCTTCAGGGCTTCAAGTATTTCAAGGCCATCGCCGGGATGCTCGAATCCCTGCACGACGCCGGCTGTCAGCGCGACCGGGCCGGCAACCGGCTACTGCACATGAACCAGTACATGTCCCTGCTGCTATTGTACATGTTCAATCCCATCTGCACCTCGCTGCAGGCCGTCCAGCAGGCCAGCGAACTACAAAAAGTCCAGCGAAAGCTGGGCTGTCCGCGGGCCTCATTAGGAAGTCTGTCCGAAGCGGCACGGGTGTTTGACAGTTCGCTCATGCAGGAGATCATCGAACATCTCTCTGACAAACTCAAACCGATTTCCAGCCACAGCAAACTGGACGACCTGCCCGGTATTCTGACCGCTGTGGATGGTACGCTCATTCCGGCGTTGTCCAAAATGACCTGGGCCTTATGGAAAACCGATCAGCAGGCCGTCAAGGCCCATACGCAGTTTGATCTGGAAAAACACGTCCCCGTCAAAATTACCGTTACGGACGGCAATGGTAATGAAAAAGACGTTCTGGCCGATCATCTTGAACCGGGGCGGATTTACGTTAAGGACCGTGGATACGCCGGATTAGCATTGTTTCAGCAGATTCTCGACGCTCACAGTTCCTTCGTTTGCCGCATCCGCGATAATGCCGTCTATGAGGTGCTTGAAGAATATCCCCTAACCGAGGACGCCAAAGCAGCCGGTATTCTCTTTGATCGCAAGGTTCGCTTGGGCAGCAATCAAAAGACAAAAGAACAACTGTCCATTCCGGTGCGTCTGGTGGCGGTTAAATGTACACCCCATGTCAAGCGAACCCACACCGGCCGGGGCGGACCGGAACAAGGGGAAACATTACTGATTGCGACCGACCGGTTTGATCTTGACGCCGATGTCATTGCGTTGATCTTCAAGCATCGCTGGATGATCGAAATTTTCTTCCGCTTCTTTAAGCATGTGCTGGGGTGTCGGCACTTGCTGAGTTATTGCCAAAACGGCATTGAATTACAGACGTATGCGGCGATCATCGCCTGTATGCTGATCGCCCTGTGGACCGGTCGAAAACCGACGCTGCGAACGTATGAAATGCTCTGCTGGTACTTTACCGGGATGGCCAGCGAAGAAGAACTGCTGGCCCACATCGCCAAACTGCAAAAACAGGATTAACCTCACGAAGGCCGACTGCACCCGCAGCCAGGCCGCCGTTTATGCTGCGCGAAAATAACTTGCCGAACACCTTGCCGGTCGATAAACTACACTGAATGATCATAAACGTTATATGAAATTAACAAAGAGCAAATGGAGTGCCGAACAGGATTGGGACAGTCACCTATTAAAGTGACGGTCGATGCTTGGAATTGTTGTTTGCTCTTTTGAAAAATGAATTATGTTAGAGTTCACACTTTAGTGTGTTGCGTAACAAGCTCTTGTCTTCGTGCTTTGAACTGCGATGCGACAAGCTGAAGCTTGAACTCTTACCGTTCGATCCTGAGATGCGCATCGGGCCATTGCTTGTCGCCGGCATTTTGCGTATACGCAATCGGGCAGCTTGTGCTGCCGCGCTGTTGTTACCGACCGCTTGCACAAACGGATTCACGCCGGAAGAGGCGTGAGGGGCGGTATTTGGCAGCGACGGTTTTGCCGGACATTGCATCCGGGACGAAGCTTCCGGTTTCGGAATCAATGGTGAAAACAAAACCCGGATTGGGGAACTGGACTTGTAGAAATGCGTTACAGGTTGCCGTCGAAGATTGCTTTGGTAATTTCGTTGATGCATTGGCGGGTATAGCCGTTTCCTTTTTCTGTCAGGATGCTGAAAATAATGTTGCCGTTGGGTGTTTTACAAATCCCGGAAAACGCGCGGACGCCGGAGATGTAGCCGGTTTTGCCGATGATGTTTCCTTTATAGGGAGCTTGCTGAAAATATTTCTCGATGGTTCCATCCTCTCCCCCAACGGCCAGCGAGGCCATGAACATCTCGGCGTCTTTGCTGTTATACATATCTTTTAGGACCGCCACTAAGCATTCCGTACTCAGGCGGTTATTTCGGCTCAGTCCGCTACCGTCGTCCAGAACATAGTGGCCGTTGGGTATGTTCAGTGAGTTCAGGTACCCGGAAACCAGTTTCAGGCCGTGAGGCCATTGTCCATTGATGCGGTCGGGGTTGTTTTCGGCGGAAATCGTCTTCACCAGGCACTCCGCCGCCAACCCGAGACTGTCGGTATTGGAACGCTTGAGGACATTTGCCATCGGTGTCTTGATAATCATCAGGTATCGAAGATTCGCGTCGTTTTTGACATACTTCTGGAAAACTTGTCCCTGCACGGAAATCCCGGCGGCTTTCAGTTTGTCATACAATACCGAGGCAAAAAGGCCCGCCGGATTTTCAATGGCCACATCAAAGCCGGCCTCCTGATTCAATTTTCCCTTAATTGAGAGCTTGTTCGGCGTCGAATTACGATAGGCCCCCACCGCGCTGGACCCACTTGAAATGAGCTGGAGTTGATTCAGAAGTTGAAGATACGTATTTTCCGGGGTCATGGAAAATACCGCCGAGTTGCCGCTGCGCGTTACCTGAAGGTGGACGCAGTTGTCATAGAAATTCAGCCCGGCCACTTCACAGGCATACCATTGATTGAGCTGATCGGCCGGCCAGGCGGGATGCTCCCTCGGGTCATCAAAAAAACTGGTGTCCACAATGATATTCTCCACGGCATCAATCCCGGATTTCCGGAGAACATCGACTATTTGAGCCATTAAAGCATTTGCCGCCTGAGCCGGTTGGGAATCGTTTTTGGGATCGCCCAGTAACGGGTCCCCACCTCCGACAATCACCAAATCTTTTCCGAGCAGGCCGACTTTTGTATCAAACGTGTATGTACTGCCCAGAAAGTGCATCGCCGCGGCGGTCGTAACCAGTTTCATGTTGGACGCCGGAATCATGGGGGTGCTGCTGTTCAACCGATAAACGACACGGCCGGAATCGGCTTGGACAGCATAGATTCCGATTTCCGTATTGGTTTGCTTGTTACGGTCAAGAATCGCCCGGAGGGTCTCCGCCCGGCCGGTCCCCGCCAGAAGAAGGGTTGAAATAAACCAAAAAATAATAAATTGTTTCGACAATTTGACCATAAGTGTGGTTTTCTAACATGAATCGAAATCAAAATCAAGGATAACTTCCCTGTCGGCAAAAAACACAGCGAAAACAAAATTTATGCCTGACGTCGAATAAATATTTACTGCCCTGAAATTCAATAACTCCATAATAAAAAGGCACTTAACGACATGCGACCAAGCGTGTCCTGTTTTTTGCACGAGAATCTTTTACCGCCCCGTTGACAGTGCCGGACCGCCTTGCTATACTTCATATCAGGTGGTCGATTATGAGTGAATTTGACGGCTTTCTTTGCCGTGGCGGGCTTCCGGAATGTCGGTGGATGAATGTTCCGGAAGCTTTATTTTTATCCCGGAAATGAGCATTTAATCCAGAATGGAAGACAAAAAAGCGGTCAATAAGGGGATTTTTGAAGCCGAAGTCCTGAGTAATCAGCAAATTCGTCAGTGCTATTACCGGCTCAACCTTCAATTCGATGCAAAGGGGAGCCGTTTATTCAAAAACGTCACGCCGGGGCAATTTTTAGAGCTGGATTTAAGCGGTATTTCGTTGCCCGATGCGTCCCTGATTCCGGCCCCTCTCCGTGATACGGCCGCGAAGCAAATTTTGCTGCGAAGACCGTTCAGCTTCTCCGATGTTATCGTTACTCCTTTATCCGAAGGACCTTGCGTCAAAGTGGAAATTATGTACTGCGTTCTCGGTCCCGCAACGGTGCGCATGATGAGCTTAAAAAGCGGCGACCGCGTCAGTGTATTAGGCCCGCTGGGGAACGGATTTACCGTCCCGCAAGGCCTCAAAAAAGCCATTTTGGTGGCGGGCGGAATGGGCTCGCCGCCGGTTTTGCATCTGGCAAGCCACTTAAAACGCCATCACCCTGACTGCGAAATCATCGCCTTTGTCGGCGCTAAGTCCTGTGAATCGCTTCCGTTTTCGGTACGAATCGGAAATTTTAAGGGGCTTGTGCTGGAAGAATTCGAACTGCTTCAGGTCCCCTCGTATATCGCCACCGACGATGGTTCGGCGGGCTTTCATGGTTTTGTGACCGACAAGGTGCGCCACTGGCTGGAAAGTCAACCCGTTGATCCGGCTTCCAGTGCCGTTTTTGCGTGCGGACCGGAACCCATGCTGGCCGGCACCGCCCGTTTGGCGAATGATTTCAACCTGCTCTGCCAAATCAGCATGGAGCGGATGATGGCCTGCGGAATTGGTTTGTGTCAAAGCTGCGCCGTTGAGGTCAAGTCCAAATCCGGCACGGAATATCAGCTTTGCTGCAAAAACGGCCCGGTTTTTAATGCGAGAGATGTTGTTTTCGATACAGAATAAATGGAACAGAACAGCAACTTAAAAATCGATTTCGCCGGGCTTTCGCTGGCTTCTCCGGTCGTAACCGTTTCCGGAACATGCGGCTATGCGGATGAATTGGCCGAATTCATGGATGTTTCCGGTCTGGGCGCAATGACAACGAAAAGCATTTCACTGAAGCCCAGAAAAGGAAACCCAACACCCCGTATCGTGGAAACCAGTTCCGGAATGCTGAATGCCATCGGCCTGGCGAATATGGGCCTGGAGCGTTTCCAGGAAGAAGTCATCCCGATTCTGGAGACGCTGGAGACGAACATCTTTGTTAATTTGGCCGGGCAAACGATTGACGAATATGTCCAGGTGGCTCAGGCGCTTGCGTCTGCGGATGCGATTGACGGGTTTGAACTGAACATCAGTTGTCCGAATGTCAAAAAAGGCGGAATTACCTTCGGTACAGATCCAAAACTGATTAAGGAAATCACCGCGGCAGTCAAAAACGTCTGTCTCGGCAAGCCGCTGATGGTCAAACTGACCCCCACTGTCACGGATATCAGCATCACCGCGGCGGCGGCGATTGACGCCGGAGCCGACGCTCTAAGCTTGGTCAATACGTTTACCGCAATGGTCATCGACATTCACAAACGCAAGCCCATCCTGGCCAACCGGACCGGCGGCCTCAGCGGCCCGGCCATCAAGCCCATCGCGGTCTATCTGGTAAACAAGGTCTATCATGAAGTGGCCCGCGACGCAGGCGTCCCGATTCTCGGCATGGGCGGCATTCGCACGGCGTCGGATGCACTGGAATTTATCATTGCCGGAGCAACAGCCGTCGGCGTCGGCACCGCGACATTTGTGTATCCGGACACCGCCGCAAGCATTATTGACGGTCTGGCGAATTATTGCAGGCATGAGGGATTGTCAAATATTTCGGAATTGGTTGGCAGTTTGAGGTAATCGGTGTTACAATATGATGCGCTGTATGATGTATTTTTATACCCTTCAGGGTAGTAAATTCCCGCGAGCAAAGTCGTAACTGACGGTCGCAGCACTACATAGCCGCGCAGAAACGGGAATTTTCAATTGTGATCAGTATAGAACAGAGCGCGAGGACACAATGGCAACTTCAGATCGCTTGAAAATATTAACGGATTATTTTCCAACCGCTGTCAATACGGGTCAGTGTCTTGTCTTTATCAGTGAGGACTGGCGGGTCGAATTGAGGGAACAGAAAAATCCGACTTTTGGACAAAACGCTAACGCGGTTCCCATCATCCGCGTGAAGGTCTTCAAGAAGGCCCTAAACGGGGAGTTTGTTCCGGGCCATTATGAGGATTTTCAGATTGAATCCATCAGTGAATTAGCCGGGCAAATTGAACGTTACATCCAATATGCGATTGGTCGAAACATCCGGGAAAATGTGTAGCTCCGCATCAACGAAATCTGACTCCGCCGGTCGCTCCAAAGCCGCGGCGTTGACCGTCAAGGTTGTTCCCGGCAGCAGCCGGACGCACATTGCCGGTCGATATGGCGATATGCTCAAGGTGAAAATCGCCGCACCGCCCGAAAAAGGCAAAGCTAACAAAGAATTGTTGCGGCTACTGGCGGCACAGTTAAACATCAGGCAAAAAGACGTCGAGATTCAATCGGGGCATACCAGCAGTATCAAAACGCTTTTATTACAAGGAGTCACAGAGAAGGATGTGCAAGCCCTTTTTTCAGAATAGCGATACAGGGGACAGAAAAACAGGTTGGATTCTGATTGTGCTTTTAGGAGTCGTTTCCCTGGCCGGGATGCTGCACGCCGAAATTCTTGCCAATCAAAACAAACGAGGCCTTCGGGCTTATACCATCGAAGCCGTCCTGCGGCTTCAGGAGGACGAAATCGACCTGGCGACAGCGGCGCTGATTCTCAGCCGGGATTGGGGAACCCCGCGTACATCACATGTGTATCGGCGGAAAATCGACGACATGGCCGAGGCCATCCTGAAAAAACTTCGCGAAAAACATATCCCCGTCGATTACAGGGCCATTCCGGTGATAAATGAGTACCTGTTTGACGAGATGGGATTTAAGCCGGTTCCAACCGCCGACGATCCGGAAGATTTGTTTCTTCATGTGGTTCTGGATAAAAAACGCGGCTATTGCCTGAGCTTGTCGATTTTGTATCTTTCCATTGCCGAGCGGCTGGGGCTGCCGATGTACGGGGTGGTCGTTCCGGAACATTTTTTTATCCGCTATGATGACGGTCAGCGGCGATACAATATCGAAACAACCTCCAACGGCGGGACCGCACCCGATGAGCATTATATCAAAGAGTTCGATCCTCCCGGTAATCCCAGAATGCTGTATATGAAGAACCTGACAAAAAAAGAAGCGCTGGGATGTTTCTTTAATAATTTAGGCAACAGTTATGCCGCCGTCGGGGATACGGACATGGCATTTAAGATTCTGCTGCGTGCCGTTCAGATCAACCCCCTGCTTTCCGAGGCCAATACGAACCTTGGAAACATCTATCTCAAAAAAAAGATGCCGCTCCAGGCCATCGAACAATATGAAAAAGCACTGCAAATTCTGGGCAGTGACGCCAAGGCCATGAATAATCTGGGAACCGCTTATATGCAGTTAGAGGATTATTCAAAAGCCGAATCCTATTACAAAACAGCGTTGAGCTTAGACCCTCAATATGTTGATGTCTATCGAAACCTTGCCAACGCAATGCAGATGCAGGGCCGGTATGAGGAAGCCGTCACTCGATTGAAAGCCGCGGTGGTCCTGAATCCCGATGATGTGGATTCCTTCTTATTGCTGGGCCAGATTTGCCGGCAGCTACAACACTTCCCGGATGCCGAAAAATTCCTGCTCAAAGCACTTGCGATTGATCCGTTATTGTCATCGGCCAGAGTTTCACTGGGGTACGTCTATCTCGACCAGGAAAAGCTGCAATTGGCCGAAGATGCTTTTCAACGAGCGCTGTTTTATGAAAACGCCTTGCCGCAAGCCTATTTCGGACTGGCGCAAATCGCCCATCTCAATGGACAGCTTGACGAGGAAATCCGCAACTATGAGCAGGCATTATCCTATGACCCCTACCTGGTTTCGGCACTCCAGAATCTTGGAAATGCTTACTTTAAAAACAACGATCTGGATGCCGCTGTTGGGGCCTGTCGGAAAGCCCTTCAGGTTCAACCGCAGAATTCGGAGCTGCATTATAATCTTGGAATTATTTACGCCGCATCGAAACAACACGAACAGGCGGTTCAGGAATTTTCCAAAGCAATTGAACTGGACCCGGACAATGCATCGGCATATAATGGCATGGCAATATCCTATTATCGGCTCGGTAACAGGGAATTGGCGGGCATCTATGCTCGCAAAGCAAAAGCGTTGGGATTCGAAGTACAGCAAGGATTGCTGGAATTGAAATAAAGACACTTAAGGCTTCTGCAAAATGATTGAGATTTTCGCCCACGCAGTTGAATCAGCGATAGTTGAATCCCATTTCGCGGGTGTTTTGGATGAGTCGGTTGAT
>Ga0272441_10008094_pt1 | contig 16805 bp, 9 predicted proteins | sample SSMProp6N_FD_193582 | JGI IMG/M metagenome (GOLD analysis project Ga0272441, IMG submission 193582) | Marine sediment archaeal communities from Little Sippewissett salt marsh, Falmouth, MA, United States - SSM-Prop-6N | ecosystem: Environmental > Aquatic > Marine > Wetlands > Sediment ...
AAGCCGCGTGTCAGGGGTTCTTTGAGGGTATCGAGGAGCATGTGACGGCCCTCCGCAGCCTACTGACCGAGAACTTCCAGATCATCACAACGTGACACCGAAATCTCATTCAGGATGGGTATATTTGCGGTGTTGCGCGCAGGAGCATTGATTACGGGATTCGACGGGAAATCCCGGTTGGGAGAATGAGAAGGTGGCAAAACCAGCGTGTCGTGATTGAAAGGGTGAGGATAATGAGCAAAGCGAAAACTCTCTCGTGGATCCTGGTGTTGGTTCTTATGTCGGCGCCGGCGTTCTCTCAGGAGAAACCCAATATCGTCTTGATCTTGGCTGATGATTTCGGCTATGCCAGTCTGAATTCATACGGAGCGGACAAGAACCTGCTGCGCAGCCCCCACATCGATCGCATCGCCGAGGCGGGGATGCGTTTCACTGATGCCTATACGCCGGCGTCGATCTGCACTCCCACGCGCTATGCGTTGATCACAGGGCGCTATCCCTGGCGTTCGCCGCTCAAATCCGGGGTAGTCAATCCTCTCGGTCCCTTGCTGCCCGACCCGGACAGAACCACGGTTGCCGACTGGCTCAAAGAGCGCGGCTACAATACCGCCTGTATCGGCAAGTGGCACCTGGGCTACGGCACCGGACCGAAAGTGGATTTTACCGGCACGCTGTCACCGGGGCCGCTCGATCTGGGATTCGACTACCACTTTGGGGTCCCACAAAACCACGGCGACATGCACGGCGTGTATATCGAAAACGACCGTATCTACGGATTGAGGAGCAGGAAGGTGCAACCTTACTCCCGGACCTTCTACGGCCCTCAATACGTGGGCTATGATGCGCCGCAACGGGTGAACAAGGACGTCATGGGGGATCTGACGGACAAGGCGGTTCAATGGCTCAAACAGCAGAACGGGCAAACACCGTTCTTTCTGTACTTTGCCGCGGTGGCGGTTCACCACCCGATCACCCCCTCCGATTGGATGCGGGGGATGAGCGATTGCGGGCCCTACGGGGATTTTATCCAGGACCTGGATATGAGCGTGGGGAGAATCGTTGAGACATTGGAATATATGAATCTGGGGGATAACACCCTGATCATCTTCTCCAGTGACAACGGCGGGGACATTCCCTCCAACAGGCCGGAGGCGCCGGAGATTCAGGCCCGAAAGGCCGGCCTTAAGATCAACGGTGACCTGCGCGGCGACAAGCACACCATCTGGGAGGGAGGCACACGCGTGCCGTTTATCGTGTCTTGGCCGGGAAGAGTGAAAGCCGGCACCACGTCGGATGATATGATCAATATGCTGGATGTGTTTGCGACGATCTGCGATATCACGGACGGCAAACTGCCCGATTCCCGAGAGGTCGCGCCGGACAGCTTCAGTTTCCTTCTCAGTTTGCAGCAGTCGAGAGGAGCTTTTCAACGCATGTCAATGGTTACCGCCGATGCCCGCGGTATGCAAGCCATTCGCATGGGAGATTGGAAATACATCGACAACACCACACCACAGGCCTGGTCCGAGGGAAAACAGGGAACTTTCGAGAACGTAGAACCTCAACTCTACAATCTCGCGGAAGATCCGTCGGAAAGCACAAATCTGGTTGATAAGAAACCGGACATCGCAAGACAACTGGCAGAGGAACTCAACCGGATCAGGAAGTCTCGGGTAACCAGGTAAAAAACGCGGGCAAGTACGAAAAAATATAGGGAGAAACTTCAATAATGCCAGAAAAACAGCAATCTCAACCTCATAGGAAAGATACGCGAAAGATACAGTGTCACTTCATTTCCAACACGCACTGGGACCGCGAGTGGCGCTACTCGATGCAGCGAACGCGTTATATGCTCGTGTACATGATGGACATGCTGCTTGATATCCTCGAGAACTACCCTGAATTCAGCTCGTTTCATCTTGATTCTCAGACGGTGCCGATCCAGGACTATCTTGAGATCCGGCCTGAAAAAGAGGAACTGATAAAGAGGCTCGTGGCGGAAAAAAGGCTCTTCGTTGGTCCCTGGTTCTGCCTGCCCGATGAGTTCTGTGTCGCCGGCGAGTCACTGATCCGAAATCTGCTCCTTGGTCACAAGATCGCCAGGCAATTCGGGCACGTAAGCAAGACCGGTTACTCCCCCTTTTCATGGGGCCAGATCTCGCAGATGCCTCAGATATACAAAGGCTTCGGAATCGAATTTGCCGCCTTCTACCGGGGCATCAACACGCTGGTGGCGCCGAAGTCGGAGATTTACTGGGAAGGCGCCGACGGGACAAAGATCGTGGCCTCGAGATTAGGGTGTCGGCCCCGGTACAACGTCTGGTACGTTTTGCAGCGGCCCGCCTATTGGAACATGCTCGACGTGGACGAAAGACAGGTCTCATGGCAGAACGGGCATGGCGCCTTCAAAATGATCGATGAAGGCCACCACCTCTTGGAGGCCCAATACGCTCATCCGAAGTTCAACTACAACAAGGAAACCATCGCCGAGAAAGCAAAGCAGGCGATCGAAGAGCAGGACAAGGACTGGACGACGCCGCACCGTTTCTGGAGCTGCGGGCATGACTCCTCGTGTCCCGATATCCGAGAGATCGAGATGATCAAGGACGCCAACGCGGCTCTGCAAGGGACGGCCGAAGTTTTTCATGGCAATTTCTTCGACTTCCAGAAAGGCATTCTGGAATCGGTCAGTGATGATTTGCCGACGGCGAAGGGGGAAATGAGGAACCTCTATACCGAGGGAAGCACCAGCCCATTGTTTGGCTGGGTCATCTCGGCAAGAATGGATGTCAAGCAGGACAACTTTCGCACCGAGCGAGACCTGATCCGTTACGCCGAGCCCCTGGCGGTGTTTTCGGCGATGCTGGGTTCGGCGTATCCGCAGGCTTTCATAGACAAGGCGTACCACTGGCTGCTTCAAAACCACGGGCACGACTCCATCGGCGGGTGCAGCAGGGACATTATCAGCCAAGATATGTTCTATCGCAGCAGGCAATCCCGCGAGATATCGGCTTGCGTGACGGAGAGCGCCTTGAAAGAGATCGCCGGTTCGATACGAATCGACACCGACACCTGCGGTGACGTGGCGATGATTGCCTACAATCCTTCCGCCTTCAAACGCTCGGAAATCACGAGGGCATACGTGCAGGTGCCGAACGACTGGGCCGGTGAGGCCATCGAGATCATCGACGCCCGGGATAACAAGGTCGAATGTGATATCGTCGGCAAGGATGATCCGTACTACCAGGTCGTGCAGTCACCCAACGATTGTGCCAATTCATTCCTGATGACTCGATACCAGCTCGACCTCAAGCTCGAAGACATTCCCGCGATGGGCTATAAGACGTTCTTCGTCAAGCCCGCCGGTGAAAAGAAAAGCGCCACAGATTCGATGGTCGCCGGACCGATGACGATGGAGAATGAATTTATCCGTGTGGCGATCAAGCCCAACGGAACCTTGACCATTCTCGACAAAGAGACGGACACAACGTACGACAACCAGGGATACTTCAAGGATTCCAGTGAGATCGGCAATCCGTGGGAGCATGGAGCAGTTGAGAATGAACAGGTTTTCTCGACGCTCGAGGCGGCGGCACATATCGAACTGATCCAAGATGCCGCTTTTGAAGCGTCATACGAAGTGGCGATCGATTGGAAGCTCCCGAAGGGCAGAAGCGAAGACGAGAAGAACAGAAGCGCCGAACTCATCGATCACAGAATCATCAATACCGTCAGCCTGAAACGGGGCCAGCGGTGGGTGGAGATTGAGACAAAACTTGAGAACAGGGCCGAAGATCATTATCTGCAGGTCTGCTTCCCGTCCGGAATCGATACCGACAAGGTGCACGTGCAGGGGCAGTTCGACGTGGTGGAAAGATCGCTGGAGAAGATCGATCCCGCGCTATTCGAAGAAGCCCCGCAGCCTGAGAACCCCATGAACTCCTTCGTCGATCTAAGTGACGGCGCTACCGGTCTTGCCCTTTTGAATGAAGGACTGAAAGCGTACGAGGTCGCGGGCGATAAGGACAAGACCATGTGCCTGACGCTGCTTCGATCTTTCCCACTCAGGATTTGCGTCACGCCCCTGGAGATGACCGACTACAGCGGCATCGACAAGAGCTCGCAGTGCCTGGGCCGGCACACGTTCCGTTACGCGGTCATGCCCCATAAGGGGAATTGGCAGGAGGCGAATCTGTGGCAGGCAAGCGAAGTTTTCAACCTGCCGATGCTGATGGCGCAAATCGCTCCGACCGAACATGGTACGGGACCTTTGGAGAAATCATTCCTCGAGCTGGAAACGGAAAACCTCCACGTCAGTGCGGTTAAGAAGAGCGAAGAGGGCGCAGGCTGGTGTGTCAGACTGTTCAATCAGGGTGATGAGACCGTTGAGAACAGGATGAGACTAAACGGCGGCCACGCACATCCTGCGAAAACGAAATCACCGGTAGAAGCGATTAAGAGCGAATTTGCCCTGGAAGCGACGGGAAGGAAATGGAGCCGGGCCCGGCAAGTGACACTGGAAGAGCTGGCCGTAAAGGATCTGAGGATCGATGCCGAAGGATGGGTTGACTTCGCGATCGGCGCCAAGCAAATACTAACCGTTGAGTTTTTGCCTTAGCGGGGGCAACATCTATTCGTCAGGAGCATTTGATGTAGGGAGACTCTATGGGTTCGCTGAACTCGATCGACTACGGCGTGATCATTTTCTACCTGGGCTTTCTCGTTGCGATGGGCTTTTATTTGAAGAGCAAGGCCTCTCAGAGCCTGGAAGATTATTTTCTGGGTGGGCGAAAGCTGCCCTGGTGGGCGCTGGGCATAACAGGAATGGCTCAATTCCTGGATATTACCGGGACGATGATCATCGTCTCCTTTCTCTATATGCTGGGGCCCCGCGGATTATTCATCGAGTTTAGAGGAGGGGCGGTCCTGATCCTTACGGTGATGCTGCTCTGGACAGGCAAATGGCACCGAAGAAGCAGGTGCATCACAAACGCCGAATGGATGGTCTATAGATTCGGTGACGGCTTCGGCGGGCAATTCGCTCGAACGGTCGGCGCGATCGCAGGTATTGTATCAACGCTCGGCATGCTGGCGTATTTGGTAAAAGGGGTCGGCTTGTTCCTTTCGATGTTCTTTCCGTTTACGCCCCTGCAGTGCTCGCTGATCATGATCGGTATCGCGACACTATATACGATGATCTCGGGTTTCTACGGCGTTGTTTACACGGACCTGTTCCAGTCGTTGATCATATTGGGAGCGGTTGTCGGCATCACCGCGATGGCGGCACTGAAACTCGGCGGCGCCGCCGAACTTGCCGCTCTTTCGCAGGAAGTCACCGGCAATTCGCAATGGATGTCTTCGAAGCTGAGTTGGGTAACCGAAATGCCCAAAGGCTACGAGATGTACAGGCACCTCATGATCTTCGCGGTGTTCTACCTGATGAGAAACATCTTTTTCGGGATGGGTTCCGGGGGCGAGCCGAAATACTTTGGAGCAAGGAACGACCGCGAGTGCGGGACACTGACGTTCCTCTGGACCTGGCTGATGATGTTCCGCTGGCCCATGATGATGGCGTTTGCGATCCTGGGGTTGTTTTTGGTCAAAGATATCTTCCCCGACCAGAGCGTGTTGACGCAGGCGGCGGAACTCATCAAAAGCCATTTCCCGGATGTGGAGCAAAGTCGCTGGGCGGACATCACGGCCGGGATCACGTTGCACCCGGAGAATTATTCGCCTCAGCTTGTGGAGGGTCTAAAGACCATTCTGCAGGACGATTGGCAGAATAAAATGCAACTATTGAGCTACGAAGGAACGGTAAACCCGGAGCGGATCCTCCCGGCGGTCATCCTTTTCAACATCCCCGCCGGCTGCCGGGGGCTGATCCTGATCGCACTCCTGGCGGCCTCCATGTCGACGTTTGACTTCATCGTAAACATGACGGCCGGCTACTTTACGCGTGACATTTACCAGAGATACGTCCGGCCTAAAGCGACGAACAAGGAGCTGATCTACGCCACCTGGGTATTCATATTCGCCCTGGTCGGTACGGGCTTTTTGTTCGGCTACAGCGTCAAGAGCATCAACGACATATGGGACTGGTTCATCATGGCGCTGGGCGGAGGGCTCGTTGTAGGAATGACCCTTAGATTTTACTGGTGGCGATTCAATGGCGCAGCGTTTGCGATCGGCACGGCCATCGGAATGATCGGAGCTGTCGTGATGAGGGTCGTCACTGTCAATCTTGCCGATGATGCCCAATGTATGTTTGCGGGGATCGACCTGGTCTGGTTCCTTACGGATCCGAGGGGCCAGTTCTTGCTTACGATGACGATTGGTTTTGCCGGCTCTATCTTCGGGACCTATGTCACCAAGCCTACCGACAGGAAAGTACTGGAGCACTTCTACCAAACCACGCGCCCCTTCGGCTGGTGGAAACCTTTAAAAGACTGCCTGCCCGCAGACGTCCGGAAGCGAATGAAGAAGGAACATTTCTACGATGTCATCTCGCTGCCATTTGCGATCGTGTGGCAGGTGACGCTCTTTCTGCTGCCGATGCAGCTTATCATCCGTTCATGGCACGCATTCTTTGTCACGCTGGTGATCTTTATGATCAGCTTGATCGGGCTGTATCTCTTCTGGTATAAGCAATTGCCAGCGACGAACTATGAAGAAGAATACGAGAGAACTATTTAGAGGATATCAGAAAATGAAAACCAACAGACGTGACTTCGTTAAACTCTCTGTCGGGAGTGTTCTTGCGGCCCATACCGCCGTCGCGACGGCTGCGAAAACAACCGCTGAAAAGAAGAAGAACGTGTTATTCATTATCGTCGAGGACTTTAAGAACATCATGGGTTGCTATGGCAATCCGCTGGTAAAGACGCCGAACATCGACCGGTTGGCGCAAAGGGGTCTGCGCTTTGACCGCGCCTACTGCCAGTACCCGGTATGCAACCCGAGCAGATCTTCCTTTATGACCGGTCTGCGCGTGGATACCGTTGGCATTTATGAAAACGTCAGTCCATGGACAAAGAACGTAGGGCATGTCATGACCATGCCGAGATTCTTCAAAGACAACGGCTACCATACCATCCGCATGAACAAGGTCTTTCACGGAACCGGGAAACACGACGATCCCGGAGCCTGGAGCGAAATGTTTGACATGGGCACCAGCAAGCTTGGAAACACCGGTGAGACGAGGAATCTCACCGATGGTGTCGTGCCCTGGTGCAGTTGGCTGGCCGCCAATGGCAGCGACGAGGACCAGCAGGACGGCGTAATCACTGGAAAAGCAATCGAACTCTTGAAGCGGAAAAGAGAAAAACCCTTCTTCATAGCCCTCGGTCTGGCAAAGCCCCACGATCCCTTCAACGCTCCGAAGAAATATTTTGATATGTACAACCTGGATGAATTGATGCCGCCGGTAGTGCCGGAAAACAGGTATCCCGAACAGAAGCACACCATTCAAAGTGGCTGGAAGAAGTCTTTCGATAAATTTTCGCTCCAGGACGAAAGAGAATACCTGAGGGCATACTACGCCTGCACTTCTTTTACTGATGCGCAGATCGGCAGAGTCATGGATACGCTGGACAAACAGGACCTTTGGAAGGATACGGTGGTACTGTTCATCGGCGATCACGGATACACCCTGGGCGAACACGACTGGTGGAATAAGAATGTGTTATTCGAAGACTCGTGCAGAGTCCCCATGATAGCGGTCGTCGAGGGTGAGACCAGGCCCGGCACGTCGTGTCCCGCGCTGGTGGAACTCATCGATCTCTTCCAGACCTTTGCCGATCTTTGCGGATTAAAAGCACCGAAGAACCTCGAAGGGATGAGCTTTCGACCCCTGCTGAGCAAGCCGTACCAAAATTGGAAGAAAGGGGCTTTCACTCAGGTCAGGAGAGGGGGCGGTCTCGACGGCAAGAGTATCAGAACGAAACGATGGCGCTACACCGAATGGCAGCGCAAAGGCAAAGCCATCGCCCGGGAACTATACGATCATGCAAGCGATCCAGGTGAATATCGCAATCTGGCGGAATCAAGGGACTTCGCCGGTGTTTGCACAGAACTTAGCGAACTTCTGAAGAACGGTCACAACAAGCTCGAATAGCAAAGGAATCACGCAAGAAATGAGCACTATACCCGGCATAGGCCACATTGACGAAGACTCCGGCCTGACAACCCTGGAGGCATGCAGTGACGGTTTTTACAAAACCGGCGCTGGCGGCGTACAGCAGATCCTGACCACCGGAGACCGGAAGGTTGAATTCATCGTATTTCAAGACAATACGATCGCCTATGTGAAAAGCCTCATGGGATACCCGGCGTACTATCCGGTCCCTGAGGTACGAATAGACAAGCCCTTGAAAGCCGTGTTGATGGACCTCGACGGCACCACCGTGCGGAGCGAGGAGTTCTGGATCTGGATCATTCAACTGACGACCGCGTCCCTGCTGGATAAGCCGGGATTCGAACTCGAGGAAGCGGACATCCCCTTCGTATCGGGCCACAGCGTCTCGGAGCATTTGACGCACTGCATCGAAAAATATTGCCCCGACAAGACCGTAGAAGAAGCACGAACGTATTATTTCGAGCATACCCATCGTGAGATGGAGGCAATACTCCAGGGAAAGGGGCGGAAAAACGCCTTCACGCCATCACCGGGGATCAAAGATTTCCTGTTCGAGCTGAAATCAAAAGGCGTGAAGCTGGGCCTTGTCACCTCGGGACTCTATGAAAAGGCCTACCCGGAGATACTGTCGGCCTTTGAAACCCTGCACATGGGAAAGCCGGAGGACTTCTACGACGCGATCATCACAGCCGGCTTCCCGCTCCGCAAGGGCTCCTGTGGTACGTTAGGTGAGCTCTCCCCCAAACCGCACCCCTGGCTGTATGCGGAAGTCTGCCGGGTGGGTTTGGGGCTGGAATTCAGCGAGCGGCATCACGTCGTGGGTATCGAAGACTCGAGCGCCGGAATTGCATCCATCAGGCTCGCGGGTTTTGCCGCGATCGGAATCAAGGATGGAAATATTGTTGAAGGCGGCACACTGGGTCTGTGCAATCACTTTTGCGACAGTTTCGAAGAGATTCTGAAGATACTCTTCTAAAACGGGGAAGGACAAAATGAAAAAGTCACTGCCGATCTCTGTAACGATCTCAGTTATCTTGACTGCCGGCTGCGCTTCTTCATTCGCAGGCGACATCGAGGAATTCACCCTCTCGTACGACGAAGTCATCGAGGCGTCAATGCACCCCTACACAGGCCCATCGAACCCGGGCGTCGACACGTCAACCCTGAAGGGGAAAGTGGTCTGCGGATACCAGGGCTGGTTCACAACGCCTGGCGACGGTTCGGGCATGGGGTGGTTCCACTGGGGAAAACCCTTTGCCGCTCCCAGCGATCAATTCGAGCCCGGCGTCTGCTCGATCGATATCTGGCCCGACATGAGAGAATACAAGAGAAAGGATAAGGTCGCAACGGCCTTTACGCACGCCGACGGCTCAACCGCTTATGTTTACAGCTCAATGAGTCCGGGTGTGGCGGACCTGCACTTCAAATGGATGAAAGAGTACGGCATCGACGGGGCATTCATCCAGAGATTCGCCGCCAATACCTTCAAGCCTTTCGAATTCAATAATGTCAACGTCGTCTTTGCCAACTGCCGAGCCGCCGCCAACAAGTACGGCAGGACCTACATACTGATGTACGACCTGACCGGCACCACGGCGGCGCAGGTGGACCACATCATCAATGACATCAAGCTGCTCGTCGACAAGATGGGGCTTGCCAGGGACCCCGCTTATCTGCACCACAGGGGAAAACCGCTCATCGCATTGTGGGGCTGCGGTTTCAACAAGAGAGAATACGACTCGCTTGATGTCGCCAGGATAATCAAGTTTCTAAAAGAGGATCCCACGTACGGAAAATTCTCTGTCATGTTGGGCATTCCGACCTATTGGCGGACGGGCAGAAACGACGCCAAGGAGGATAAGAATCTCAAGGACGTCATGAAGATGGCCGATGTGGTCTCGCCGTGGTCGATCGGGCGATTCAGAACGATCGAAGATGCCGCCAAAAGAGCGCAGCCCATGTGGGTCGAAGACATCAAATGGTGCAAAGAACACAATCTGGACTTCCTGCCCGTGGTGTATCCTGGATTTAGCTGGTTCAACATGCACGGCAACAACTGGAACTCCATCCCCAGACGTAAAGGCGAGTTCTACTGGAGCATGTTTTTGGCAGCGAGAAGAGCCGGCGCGGAAATGGCTTATGTGGCGATGTTCGACGAATTCGATGAATCGACCTGCATCTTGAAATGCACCAACGACCCGCCAGTCGGCGAATCGAGATTCCTTACCTATGAGGGCCTGCCCTCCGATCACTATCTTTGGCTGACCGCTCAGGGAACAAAACTCATAAGAGGTGAAATCAAGGACACCGATGAAATACCGGAAAGAAAATAATCTCCAATTTGCCAAGGTTCAGTCATAACAGAATTCAAGGCGGCGCTGTTTTCCTCCGCCGCCCCCAGAGGTTCCAGGAGATAATCATGCAGGAAATGAAGGCCAACGCTCCGCTCCTTTGTGGGCTTCTTGTCGCGTTCGGTTTGTTGTCGGGCACCGTACAAGCAAAAGAGCCGGCGACCCAGCCCAACATCGTGTTTATCCTGGCGGACGATCTCGGTTGTGGCGATCTGGGTGTGACCGGCCATCCTTATGCCCGCTCACCTCACCTCGACCGGTTGGCCCGTGAGGGGGTGCGTTTCGAGCAGGCATACATGGCCGGCGCCTGGTGCGCTCCCAGTCGCTATGGATTGATGAGCGGGGTATTTCCCGCGCGTCGTTTTGCCGAGACCCGTTTGCTACCGGTCGACAGACCCTGCGTCACCCGTGTGCTACACGATGCCGGTTACGCTACCGCCCACTTCGGCAAATGGCATATGGGGGACAGAAAGCAGAAAGCCCCTCCCCCCGAGGCCTACGGCATTGATGAAAGCTTCACGACGCAGAGCAGTGGAACGGGCTGGTCGGCTGAGGCGCGCAAGGATCCGCACTACCGCGAGAAAACCGCGTCGCACTATGTGAATCTCACCATTGATTTCATCCGGAGACATAAGGACCAGCCGTTTTACGTCAATCTCTGGATTTATCCCACGCACTCCTATATCAATCCCACCCCGGAGCAGTTGGCGGTCTATCAAGATCTTGTCGTTGACGTCAACGATTTCAAGAATCCCCTCCAACGCGACTTCTTGAACCTGGTGGCTCAACACGGCGACGTGCAGGCGGCCATGCGCGCCTACTGTGCCGACGTCACGGCCATGGATGCCGAAGTGGGCCGTCTCCTGCAAGCGCTGGCCGCGCTGAAGCTGGAGGAAAACACGATCGTCATCTTTTCCAGCGATAATGGGCCCGGACCGCTCTGTAATAACTGGGATAACGTCATCAAACGCTATGGAGAAAGGCCGCTGTTACTGAACAGCGTCGGCTCGGCGGGGCAGTTTCGCGATCGTAAGATCAGTCTGCATGAAGGGGGGATTCGTGCTCCGTTGATCGTGCGTTGGCCCAGGCGAATCCGGGCCGGCACGGTGGACAGGGAAACCCTGTGGTGTGGCGTCGATTATCTGCCGACGGTCGCTGCACTCGCCGGGGCGGCCATTTCCGCTGCGGACCTTGATGGTGAGGATTTGAGTGCCGCTTTCCTGGGCTCTCCCCAACCACGGAGGCGGCCCCTTTTCTGGAGCGATCGTCCGCAATGGGCGGCTCTGCGTGACAATCAATGGAAAGCCCACTTGCGTGACGATCAATTCTGCTTGTATGATTTGAAGCGGGATCCGTCCGAATCCAACGATGTGGCCGGTCGTTATCCGCGCCAGGCCCGGGAGTATCACAACGAGATCCGGCAGTGGGTCGAGTCCGTACATCAACCGCTACCGTAGAGGAGGTTTCCACGATGAAGCTTGCAACTCTTTGGATCTTGTGTCTCATACCGCTGTTTTCGTGCGCTGCTTCGGCGGCCGGTCCGCCCAATATCATCGTTATCTTGACCGACGACCAGTTGCACGACACCATCGCGTACTACGGTGGCGATGTGCTGACGCCCCATATCGATCGCCTGGCGACCAGCGGCATGGTCTTCACGCAGGCCTACGTTTCCAGTTCGGTGTGTGCGCCGGCCCGATATTCGCTGCTGACGGGTCGTTATGCCGGCCGCGACACCTCAAGGGAGTTCCTCAAGCATTTTCCGCCGGGGGATGGTCTCCGGATTGAAAACGTCAATATCAATATGGAACGGGATGGGATGAATCTTCAGACCTTGCTGAAGAAGAAGGGGTATACCACGGGCATGGTGGGAAAGTGGCACTTGGGCCCGCACTTGAATACCGCTCATAATCCTTCCCGGCAGCAATTCGGATTGAGGGGATATGCCAGGGATACAGACCCCCGAACCGATAGGGACGCCCGTGCTGCCATGTCGGCCAACCATCAGGTTTGGTGCGACCACGTACGTTCGTTCGGTTGGGATTATGCCGCAAGCATCTATGGGGCCAATCTCAAAGAACTGGGAAACGACTCTCTCAACACGCATAATATCGATTGGACCGTGGCGGGGGCCCTGGATTTCCTGGATCAGGTCGGCGACCGGCCCTTTTTCCTTTACTTCTCGACCACGTTGCACCACGGCCCCGATCCAGGCCGCGTTGAGAACGGCAAGCTGGTCAATTCAGTGGACGCAGATCCCCGGTATACCGGAGAGGGGTATTTGGCGGAGGCTCTGGATGTTCTGCCTTCCCGGGAGGACGTCAAGGCACGGGTCGCACGGGCAAACAAGCGGCACAAGACGGCCTACTGTACCTGGCTGGACGATGCCGTCGGCGCCTTGCGGCAGAAGGTGCGGGATCTGGGCAAAGAAAAGGATACACTCATTGTCTATCTCTCGGATCACGGCATCGAACGCTATGGGAAGTCCACGCTTTACCGGGGCGGCGTCCACATCCCCATGATTATAAACTGGCCGGGACGCATTATGCCCGGTTCCCAAACAAACGCGCTGGTGCAAAACATCGATCTGGCCGCCACGTTTTATGACTATGCCGGCGTTACCCTGCCCTTGGGATACCGGATGGATGGCAAGTCGCTACGGCCCCTGATGGAGGGCAGCACGAAGGCGGAAATACACAAATCCCTTTTCTTTGAGATGGGATACGCCCGCGCGGTGATGACGCGCGATTACAAGTATATCGCCATCCGTTATCCGCCGGACATCCAGGCGAAGATCGATCGGGGTGAGAAGTTCAACGGATTTTACAGTCCGGCGCAAGGCATCGATGAACGAAAAGCCCTGAACTATCCCTATCTGCTCAGGAACTCGCATTTGGGGCATTTCTCTTCGCAGCAGAATCCACACTATTTCGAATTGGACCAGTTATACCATATTGCCGAGGATCCTGCGGAAGACAACAACCTGCTCTATGACGCCGCGGGTTTTCCCAAGTCGGAAGATCCGCCCGCTCGCAGGGAGAAACTGACGCCTGCGGAAAAGGCCAGGTGGCGGGAAATGCAAAAGTTGCTGAGCCAACATTTGCAGACCTTTGCAGATCGACCTTTTGGCGAGTTTTGATCAAGAGAGCTGTTCTTGATCGGGTCGCTCAAGTTCCTCTCTGCCGCTGTCCGTTACTGTGGAGATGGGTGGCGAAGAAATAGAGCAGGGCGGGCAGGTCGATGACGTGGCCTTCGTCGTGGACGTCGAGGGTGACGTTTTCGGGGCGGGTCATGTCGCGGTAGATCGTGCGGATCTCTTCCATGGCCTGGCGGGCGAGCGGGACGTAGAACTGGCTCTGCGGTTCCCGGAGGCCGTTCTGGCATTGCAGCGGCCGTGGCGCCGTCAACGCGTAGATATCGGCGAAGTCCACCAGCTCGCGCAGGCCGGGGAATTTCCAGCACATGCAGTGGTTCTGCTCCATGTGATCCATCGTGGTCAGGAATCCGGCGCTGACGGTCGCGACGATCCGCTCGTCCATCGCGCCGAGCCACATGGCCATCTCGCCGCCGAGCGACAGGCCCGCGCATCCGATGCGCGTGCGGTCGACGCCGGACAGGGACTCGATGTAGTCGACGCAGCGCATGACGTCCCAGAGGCGCTCGCCCATGAGCAGCCGGCCTTCTTCGTAGACTTCGTGCTGGCTGACGGTGGTCGAGATCGTCACACAGCCGCGTCGGGCCAGGGCGGTACCGAAACCCCGGTAGATGGAATCGCGCCTTGCCTTCTGCTCGTTCTTATCGACGGTCTCGACGTTGTAGGGGCTGTACAGGTCGCTGCCGTGCCCGCCGATGCAGACGACGGCGGGCCAGGGTTTGTCCCGCGCTGTCGGCACGGTGACGATGATGCCGATGCGCCGGCCGGGGGTGGAGCTGATCTCGAGTTCCTCAACGCGGTAGCCTTCCTTCTCGGCCGATGAGAGCGTCTTCGGATTCAAGGCCATATCGCTCTTCGATTCAAGCAGGTCGCTCATCTTCAGTGCGGCGAACAATCTGGCCCGAACGTTCTGTTGCCAGGCGCGGGCTTCGTCGAGCGGCCGGGTGGTGTACTTCATCGCGCGATTGCCTCCGAGCGGCGGCAGGGGCGGCGCGACGACGAACGTCTTGGCGTCGAGGTCGATCGTGACGGTGGTGCCGTCGGCGAAGCTCGTCCGCTGCTTGCGGAAGGATGCGTCGAGGAATTCGTGGCGCGTCATTTCGGCCAGCCCGACCCGCTCGTGCAGCGCGCACATCGTGCGCACCTGCTCCAGATGCGCGGCGTTGGGAAACAGCGAGAGATAAGGCAGGCCCGCATTGGCCAGACCGTGCAGGTAGCCGAGGTCGTTCTCGGGAATGCCCCAATTGCCCTTGCCCAGCGACCAGGGTAGCAGCAGGGCGTCGTGATAGACGAGGTTGAACAGCGGGACGGGAATCCCCATCGACGGACCGTGACCCGGATTTGGCTCCAGCGCAAACGGGCCGTGATGGACCAGATCGAGGTGGGGCACCGCCCAGTCGGCCGGCTCCTCGGAGCTGACGACTCCGCCGGTCGAGCGGATGAAGTCCAGGCACATCCCACGATATTTCAGACAGTCGGCGCGCGTCGCGGGGTGCTCGGGGTTGTAGCACTCGTCGGGCGGGACGACGGCGAAGACGTCCAGGTACGCGCCGCGCACTTTGATGCCGTGACTCAGCAGCGAGGAATAGTTCTTCTTGACGTGGCCCAGCGCCAGCCGGGAGCAGAGGATGGACTGCTTGCCGCCGTACCAGATGCCGTGGATGGGCCGGTTGCCGCTGTGGTCGAGGATCGTGTGTCGCGGGTCGTACGATTTCGCGTCGAGGTAGTAGTCGCGGTATTGGTCGTGGATGGCGAAGACGTAACCGAGTTGGTCGCACGTTTCGGCGAAGCGTTTCATTCCCTCGAAGCCCCCGGCTTCCGGCCCCGGCGGCAGCACGTCCGGGTGCAGGTTGTCGTAGCCGCGAAAGCCCCAGCCGTCGAGGTGGACGTAGGCGCGGTCGATTCCTTTTTCGGCCAGCCGGCGGAGGTGCCGGGCCCGCTCGTCGAAGGTTGTGAGCTGGTGATTCTTGGCGGGGTCGTCCTTGTGGTAGTAGTGCGACTCCGGCTGGATGTGCGCGAGGATGTTCGTGTGGACGACGGGGCTGCCGAGGAGCTTGCCGACCCGCGGGTTGCGGGCGATTTTCTCCTGCAGCGAGACGAAATGTCCCGTCTCCCGCACGTGCCGGCGGTAGCGCTTGGCCATGGTGACGTAGTTGCCCTCGTCGAAGAAGCAGTAGCGGACGCGTCGCGGGTAACGCATCTCGCCGAGCGAATGCACCCAGCGCAGTTGCATGCGGGTGGGTCCGCCGCCCGCGTGCTCGAAGCGACAGCCCGCATCTTCCGGCGTCTCGATCAGGACCAGCAGGGCCGAGCTGCCGTTTTGATGTCCCCACCACGGCATGTACAGGCCGCGACCGTAACACATCGTGTCGTAGAGCCACACCTTCCTGGGCCAGTCCTTCGGCAGGAGCATGCCCTGCATGAAGGGCACGACCGTGGCGTCGAACGCTTCGGGCGTCGGCGCCGCCGGCCAGGAACACTCGAGCACGCGGACGCTGTCCTCGTGCGCGATCAGCTCGCAGACAAGCTCCTCGTCCCGTCCCTCCAGGCACACGAACAGGTCGAGACGCGCATCGATCCGTTCTCCGTCATGAGGGAACCCGGCCAGGGCGATCTTGACTCCCGTCTTGAAACCGGTCTCGTAGGGCGCGATCGTGCGCTCGGCGGCGTCCGCCAGGCGCAGCGAGCAGCGCTTGCCCGAAGTCTCGACCACGAGATCGCCGGCAAAGGAAGCGACCGTCGGCCACGTGCTGTCCCCGGCGTGGACGTTCATTTGAAGGTCGGACGCGTTGATTTCGACGCGGTGCTTCCGGCCGCGCACGATCCATTTGTCCCCTTCCTGGCGGACCTGGACACGGGGCTGACCGTAGTCGTTCTGCGTGACATCCGCCGCGCCGGAGGCCGGGTGAATACCACACGACAAGATTGCGAGCAGGACCGTAGCGAAAGGTACGCTTCGATTCAAGGAGGCCTCGTTCCGCCGCGAGCGCCGTTTGGACGTTACGTGTTTCATCGATTCCATCTCCCCAATTGCTGGCGTCTATTGTCTTTCGAGCAGACACGCGTGGGTCAATCCCGGCGCGCCGGGACACCCTTGTATATTCCAATCTACCGGATAAGGTGTTGTCCGGCAGGAGGTGTTCGGGCGGGTCGGGGGGCGGCCGCC
>Ga0272441_10008095_pt1 | contig 16805 bp, 11 predicted proteins | sample SSMProp6N_FD_193582 | JGI IMG/M metagenome (GOLD analysis project Ga0272441, IMG submission 193582) | Marine sediment archaeal communities from Little Sippewissett salt marsh, Falmouth, MA, United States - SSM-Prop-6N | ecosystem: Environmental > Aquatic > Marine > Wetlands > Sediment ...
GTTTACGGGCCTCGTCAATCATTGAGCAATCCATACACCGGAGTACTTGCCATCTTTCTGAGCCGGATTCTGTCCGGACAATCCCCTATAATATATGAAGATGGAGGGCAGACAAGAGATTTTGTATCTGTGCATGATATAGTAAATGCTGTAATGCTGTCTCTGAAGTCAGATGCTGCAAATGGAACTATAATGAACCTTGGAAGTGGTATACCGCGCTCTATCAAGGAGGTTGCGAGAACCTTAGCTCATATGCTGAAGGAACAGGACATTGAGCCTCAAGTCACAGATCAGTTTCGCAAAGGTGATGTGCGTCACTGCTACGCTGATATATCTCGAGCAAACAAGCTATTGGGATATAAACCAGCCGTAGAATGGGAGGATGGGTTATCAGAGCTGATTGAATGGGCGAGACAAGCGCCTACGACTGACCAATTTGATAAGGCTGAAAAGGAGCTGCGGGAGCATGGTCTTCTTTCAAAACGGTCATCCAAAAGCAATTGAGGTGAAAGTTTATGAAAAGAGTATTGGTCACCGGCAGCAGCGGTTTGATTGGCTCTGAAGCTACAGCTTTCTTTGACGAGCGAGGCTGGGAAGTTCATGGCGTGGATAATAACATGCGCAAAGACTTCTTTGGCCCAGATGGCGATACTACATGGAATCTAAAGCGTCTATTGGGCATTACAAAACACTTTACTCACCATAATATAGATATCCGGGATCGTCATGCCCTATTTGATATTGTAAAAGAAAAAAATCCAAATTTGATTATACACTGCGCTGCTCAACCATCCCATGATCTGGCCAAAGATCGCCCATTCGATGATTTCGAAATCAACGCCGTGGGCACTCTGAACTTGCTGGAAGCAACACGACAACACTGTCCTGAATCCCCTTTCATCTTTATGAGCACAAATAAAGTATATGGTGACGCACCTAATGATAAGCCTTTAGTTGAGTTGGATACCAGGTATGATTATGAGTTGTCAGAGGATTATGATGGTATTGATGAATCCTGTCGGATAGACGCTTCCTTACATAGCCTGTTCGGCGCATCTAAGCTGGCGGCCGATGTATTGGTGCAAGAATATGGTCGATACTTCGATATACCCACTGTTTGTTTCCGAGGCGGGTGTCTTACCGGTTCAAACCATTCCAGCGCCGAATTACATGGTTTCCTGGCTTATTTAGCCCGTTGCATAAAAGAAGAACGGACGTATCACATATACGGCTATAAGGGGAAACAGGTGCGTGATAATATACATTCCTATGATGTTTGCAGGGCCTTCCTTACATTCTACGAATCCCCGCGCACGGCTGCAGTTTACAATTTGGGCGGCGGCAGGGCTAATAGTGTATCAATTTTGGAAGCTATCTCCCGGCTTGAGGAGTTAAATAACACTAAATTGAATAGCAATTATATCGAACGCAACAGGGTCGGCGATCATATATGTTATATCACTAACCTGAAGAGGTTCAAAACTGATTATCCAAAATGGGATATAACGCGTTCTCTGGATGATATACTCCAGGAACTAGCAGGATATTGGAGGCAGGGATGAAATTCTCAATAGTAATTCCTGCCCGGAATGAAGCAGGAAATATTGGCACCACCGTTAACCGCATCTGCGAAACATTAAAAAGAGAAGGCATTGATTATGAAATAGTTGTAGTGGACGATGGCAGCACGGATAATACTATTGAGGAAGTAGAAGCATGTTGCGCTGAGGATCCCGGAGTTCGATTGGTGCAGAACACCGGGAAACATGGGTTTGGTCGTGCGGTACGCTGCGGATTGGATGCCTTTACAGGGGATGCTGTGGCTATTGTTATGGCGGATAGTTCGGATGATCCGGACAACCTCGTTCAATACTATCATATTTTATCTGAGAAAGCTGAGTGTGCATTTGGGTCCCGATTTACGCGCGGAAGCCGCGTTGAGAATTATCCCGGGTTCAAAATGGTTATAAACCGGCTTGTTAACCTATTTATCCGGATTCTCTTTGGGATCAGATATAATGATGTAACGAATGCGTTTAAAGCATATCGAGCAAACGTAATTCAGGGCTGTAAGCCCTTTATCTCTCCACATTTTAATCTAACAGTAGAGATCCCGTTAAAAGCTATTGTGCGTGGTTATTCATATAACGTTATTCCCATAAACTGGTATGGTCGAAAGATCGGCACTACCAGCCTCCATCTGAAAGAAATGGGAAGTCGTTACCTGTTTATCATATTATATGCCTGGCTAGAGAAAATGCTAACTAAAGGTGACTATCAGAAACCAGTAGAGGAGGCTTTCGAGCCATGGTCTATGGAGCATAAACCGAGCAGCGTGGAAAAATAAAGATGGAATTCCGGATTTCAAAGCTAACGAAAAACGATAGAGCGATTATTATTGCTATCTTTCTGCTTTCTGTATTAGTTAGACTAGCAATTTTAAAAAATACCCGGTATGCGCCCTATGGCTCCGGTATGGCTCAAGGTTCTATGGCCAGATATCTGACTTTAGGACGGGGATTTGCCATTAATCTGGGGTTTAAAATAGAAAATCAGCAGGTAAGAGAGAAAAGACTGATTGATGTGGAAGACTATGTAAAAACCGGAGATTATACCGAAAAAGAGGAGGATTTTCGCCCGTTTATTGCTTATGCTATGCCTGGACAAGGGATACTATTAGCAGGCACTTATTACATTTTCAGAGAACATCGTTATATATATTTGCAGATTATCCAAGCTATAATAGATTCCCTCAGTGTTTTTATGCTATATTCAATAGCCAAGCAATTCTTCAATCGTAAGGTTGGTCTTTTAGCAGCGTTTTTATTCGCTGTCTGGATTCCAGAGGCAAGATTAGCGGTTTCGGCCCTCAGAGATGCCTGGATGCAGGTGCTTATGCTCACCTCTCTTTATTTTTTCCTGAGAGGTATGCAGAAGGAACGTATATTATATTATCTGCTATCTGGTCTGTCTATAGCTATTGGTGTCTACTTTCGCTCGGAAATGGCCTTGTTACCAATTCTATACGGATTTATATTTCTATTGCGAAAGAGGAATCTTAAACAAGCATTATACGTTGCTTGTATTATGATGTTTATGGTTCTCATGCTTCTATCCCCCTGGACCATAAGGAACTATGTTGTATTTCACAGATTTATTCCCACCAATGCCGGACTATGGATGTCAACCTGGCAATCATTTGGGGAATTCGAGAACGATTTTGGAGCGATTCTGAGTGATGAAAAGACTTATGAGCAAATGCAAAATGCGGGATATGACGCTGAGTTTAAATCCGTTGAATACGATGACTTATTTAAGCCAAAGGTGTTTGGAGTTATAAAGGACAAGCCCTTCTGGTATCTGAAGATAGTTTTGTTGAGGGCAACTAAGATACCGTTACAGGCGAATGTTTGGGGGATAAATGCTTTTGATAGCGCTGATTTCACTAAGTTTAGAGCTGATGGTGGAACCTTAAGCGAGTATATTAGGGCTTTTCCTGTTCAGTTTGCTGGAAAGGTCATCAGGAGGATAACCAATCTTACAATCTTTCTGCTGGCTTTCGTGGGTATCGTATTCTACAGAAAGTGGCTGGAAAGCTTGATTTTACTTTCAGTTCCTATATACAACATTCTTATACACCTGCCTCTAGGTATTATGCCAAGGTATATTCTACCAGGCAATACTACTTTACTTATATTTGCTTCGTTCGCTTTAGTCCAAATATTCTCAAGATTCAAGAACTTACTAGAAAAGTGATGAAGAAAACAAAAGCTTGCTCTTGAAAAGTGGAATGAAGCACAACTTCGGGATGCAAAAGAGTATGATTCTCTCTTTGCTGATATGGATCTGGTAGTACATTTACAGTGTATATCACCAATATGTTATTCGGGTGAGGAATAGAGATGATCTTTACGGTGTTTTAAAGAAAGTAAATATAGAAACGGCAATATACTATACCTGTCCGTTACACTTTCAGGAATGCTATTCTGGTTTAGGATACCAGCCATGAGGTTTTCCTAATTCGGAAGAGGCATTTGAACAGGTAATAGTTTTGCCTATCCATACCGAATTGACTCGGGAACAACAGAAGCAAGTGGTAAGGTTTATGGGAGGATTTCTTACAAAATGAAAATAGCATGTGTTGTTGGTGCTCGACCAAATTTCATGAAAATAGCCCCTATTCTGAAGGCAATGAAGGAATACTCAAACCTGGAACCTCTGCTAGTGCACACTGGCCAGCACTACGACTACGAAATGTCCCAGATATTTTTCGATGAGCTGGATATCCCAAAACCTGACGTTTATCTGGGTGTGGGATCGGGAAGTCATGCGAATCAGACTGCTAAGATAATGATAGCGTTTGAGGAGGTTGTTGCTGAGAGTAAGCCGGATCTTATACTGGTAGTTGGCGATGTCAATTCTACCCTGGCCTGCACGCTTGTGGGAGCGAAGCTCTGTATTCCTATTGCCCATGTGGAAGCCGGGATAAGGAGTTTTGACAGGACTATGCCGGAGGAAATAAACAGAGTTCTAACCGATTCTGTATCAGATTACTTGCTGACTCCTAATGAAGGCGCGAATGAAAATCTTAAGAAAGAAGGTATACCAGATCAGAAGATAACCCTGGTGGGTGATGTTATGATTGACACACTTCTGAAGTACAGGGATAAAGCCTCTTCGCATAAGATATTGAGCGATCTGGGACTGGAGAAGCACTCTTATATTCTCATGACCTTGCACCGACCGTTCAACGTTGACATCAAAGCCAATTTTGTCAATATACTGAACGCCTTGATGGAGATTCAGCAGCGGATAAAGATCGTGTTTCCTATGCACCCTCGGACAAATGCCAGAATTGAGGAATTTGGGCTGAATGATATGGTATCGAACATGAAAAACTTGGTGACCCTTAATCCGCTTGGATACCTGGAGTTTATGGGATTAATGGTAAACTCAAAATCGGTTCTGACGGATTCAGGTGGAATGCAAACGGAAACTACCGTGCTGAATATTCCATGCCTGACCATGCGGGAGAATACGGAACGCCCGGAAACCATAAAGGATGGTACTAACACTCTAGTTGGCAGTAATACTCAGCTTATCATTGAAGAAAGCGTGAGAATTCTTGACGGAAATGGCAAAACAGGTGTGTATCCTGAGATCTGGGATGGACATACTTCCGAACGGATAGTCAAAGTGATAGCTCACAGTAGGTAGATGTTAAGTCAGCGGTCAGTAAACAGTGATCAGTCTTCAGTGCAGGAAATCCTATATTCACGGCATTCTGTGAGATTGGATTGTCAAACCTCTTTTGTCCGGGTACTTAACATCAAACCGTGTGTGAAGCTGCGCGATTCTGCGTTGAAAATACGAGTTTTTCAATTACTAATGAAACCGGCTGAGTAGAACATGCCGCCGGCTTGTTCTCATGCAATTCCCAAAACCCCAATGAACAAGCCGGCGGCATGTTCTACGGGCTAACTGAAAAACTCGTATTGAAAAGAGGATGAATCTCAGAATGAGCAAAGAGGAACTTAAGGCAAAAATTAAGGAATTCTGGAACGCAGAAGCCTGCGGAACACATATAGCAGAATCTGCAAAGTATCTGCGCCAGTATTTTAATGAGATTGAGGATCACAGATACAGTATAGAACCTGAGATATTCTCCTTTGCCCAGTTTACACGTTTCCATGATCAGAAAGTTTTGGAAGTGGGGGTTGGGGCTGGAACAGACTTCATCCAGTGGGTTCGGGCCGGAGCAAAGGCATATGGAACGGACTTGACGGAAGAAGCAATTGAACATGTGAAGAATCGACTTGCCATATATGGACTGTCGGCTGAAGAATTCAGAGTTGCGGATGCTGAAAATTTACCTTATTCGGACAATACTTTTGATCTGGTTTACTCTTGGGGCGTCATACACCATACGCCCAATACCATCAAGGCATTGGAAGAGATTATTCGTGTCACACGTATTGGTGGCAGGATTAAAATAATGGTTTATAATAGGAGATCTCTTAATGCTTTTTACCAATACTTGCATTTTGGACTTCTACGTGGAAGACCTTTCAAAAGCATCTCCTGGATACTATATCATCATATGGAAAGTATTGGGACAAAAGCTTATACCATTCGAGAAATGAAAAGCATACTAGCTAAATACCCAATCCGGATTAGGGACATTCGCAACAGTTTATCGAAATACGATCTTCTATGGAATAAGGCATTTCCATTCCGCTTTGCTTCTTACATTCTGGCGTGTTTGCTTGGCCTTGGACGGGTCGGTTGGTTTATGACCATTGATTTGGAAAAGACAGAGCAACTCAAGCTTATTGACGGTAATCCTGGCTAGGAAGTTTTTCTGAAGCAGCGTCTATGGAAGTTGAGATATATAAAGATTGAGGATTAATAATGTGTGGAATAGTAGGTGTATATAAGGTATCCGGGAACGTAGATGAGACTCGCTTAATCCAAATGCGAGATACTATGTTCCATCGCGGGCCCGATGATGCCGGATTATATATCTCAAATGATAGAAGACTGGGGCTGGGACACCGGCGTCTTTCCATACTTGATCTTTCTTCGGATGGAAGACAGCCTATGAGCGATGATTCGGGAACAGTATGGATTGTCTATAATGGTGAGGTCTATAATTTTCTGGAGTTGCGGCAGGAACTTGAGCAGAAAGGTTACACATTCCGCACTCAAACTGATACTGAAGTCCTTATCTATCTTTATAAAGAGTATGGGAAAGATTTTGTTGATAAATTACGCGGGATGTTTGCTTTTGGTATTTGGGACGGGAATAAGAAGGAGCTTTTCCTTGTAAGAGACAGAATTGGGATAAAGCCGCTCTATTATACTTCATACAATGGGCAATTCATATTTGCTTCCGAAATCAAAGCCATACTTGAGCATCCTGATGTGAAAAGAGAAGTTGATGAGGACGCTTTTTATGATTATCTATCCTTTCTCACAACCCCGGCGCCAAAAACTCTTTTCAAGGGAATAAGGAAACTTCCTCCGGGGTACAGCCTCACTGTGGATGAGAATGGGAACGCAAATTTGAGAGAATATTGGGATGTCTTTGATAATGTTATTCCTTTGAATGGCGAATCAGAGTCCTTTTGTACAGAATCCATTATTGAGATCCTCAAAGAATCTGTCAAATACAGGATGGTCAGCGATGTTCCTGTTGGTATATTTCTTTCTGGTGGGGTGGATTCATCTATAAATACAGCTTTCTTCTCTGAGTTTTCAGACGAACTAGTGAAGACGTTTTCCATAGGTTTCAAAGGACAGGAATCATACAACGAGTTTCAATATGCTCGGAAAGTGTCCCGCCTTTTCGATACCGATCATCATGAAACAATAATGAACGTTGATGATCTGGTGGATTTTCTCCCAAAACTTATCTTCCATCAGGATGAACCAATAGCTGATTCGGTATGCGTTCCGCTTTACTTTGTCTCTAAATTGGCGAGGGATAATGGTGTTATCGTATGCCAGGCAGGGGAAGGAAGCGATGAGTTGTTCTGTGGCTATCAGTCCTGGAAATCGGTGCTGAGGTTAAACAGTTCTCTCCCATATATCCATATGATTCCATCTTTTTTCAGAAGTTTGGGCTTAAAATCGCTGGAAATAGCAGGAAAGGGTAATACGGAGAAATATGAGAAGTTGCGTAGGGCCCACCTTAATGAGTCTATCTTCTGGGGCGGTGCGGAAGGTATTGGAGAAAGCGAAAAGAGATTGCTCCTATCCCGTAACTTGAGGGAGAAGTATGCTGGCAAATCGTCCCATGAAGTTATTGAATCATCATATAAGAGATTTCTTGAGAGAAGCCCAATGCATGATTACCTGAGTTTTATGAGCTATCTTGACTTGAAGCTTAGGTTGCCGGAACTTCTTCTTATGCGCATAGACAGGATGAGTATGGCTACCTCTCTTGAAGCGCGAGTGCCTTTTCTCGACCATAAGTTTGTTGAACTCGCTATGTCTATTCCACAGAGCATAAAATTTAGAAACCACGAACTGAAATATATTCTAAAGAAATCTGTAGATTCCATAATACCTAATGACATCATTCATAGAAAAAAGCAGGGATTTCAGGTTCCCGTGACGGAGTGGTTTTTCGAGAGATTGGGAGATTTTGCAGAGCAGAGACTTCTTGGTTTCACCAAGAGAACTGATTTTCTGAATGAGCAATACGTAAAGGAATTGCTAACAAGACGAAATGGGTCAAAACTCTGGTACTTGCTGAACTTCGTCTTATGGCATGAGAGATGGATTGAGAATATCCAGTAACCAGGAATTATCAGGATTCCAGAGAAAATGTAACAGCTTCTTGTATATCGGATTTCTAACCTGCTCAAGCATAAAGCTATGTCATCAGATACTGATCGCGGATAAGTTAAGTCGGCTGTCTGGGAAAAGAAGACGCGAGGAAACTACCTGCTGTTGATAGAGGATAAGGGAGGCTTCAATGAAATTGGCGATAGTAGGGCCATATCCTCCGCCTTATGGCGGAATATCTATACATATACAAAGAATGAAGTCCTTCCTGGCGAGTAAAAACATAGATTGTGTCGTTTACACAAGTTCCAGTCGGGAAGAGGATAATGTTATCGACATAGGTCATCGGGTAAAATGGATGTGTAAATACCTCTTTACTGCAAAGGAAGATGTTATCCACTTTCACTACAGCGGTTGGGCCTGCTGGATGTTAGTTGCTCTGATGAAATGCCGTGGGAAAAAGGCGATTCTTACACTCCATGGCGCCGGCTTGGCTGACCAGTTGGATCGGAGTGATGAGTTGAGGCGCGGCCTGGCCTGGCCTGCAATTAGATTTATGATGGATCATATTTCCTTTATTGTTGTAGTAAATCCACATGTGAAGGAATTACTTATTTCCATTGGTATAAATCCAAATAAGGTATCTGTTATTCCTGCTTTCGTAGCACCGATAGTGCGGCAAGAAGATATTGATGAGATTCCGAATGATATATGGCGTTTTATTGAGGAGCACAATCCGATTATATCAGCTAATGCTTCCCAAATAGTGCTTTATAAAGATGAAGATCTCTATGGAATCGACATGTGCATTGACCTATGCGCCATGTTGAAGGAAAGTTACGAGAACATTGGCTTTGTCTTTGTCTTGCCAAATGTCGGCAACTATGAGTATTTTGGAAAGATGCAAGATAGGATAAAAACTAAGGGCATTGGCGACAATTTCTTATTCATCAAGCAACAATATCAGTTCTATCCTATACTTATGAAAAGCGATCTTTTCGTAAGACCAACGATTACAGACGGTGATTCTATTTCTGTCCGGGAATCTTTGCATTTTGCAGTTCCTGTTGTTGCGAGCGATGCTGTCCAAAGACCAAACGGAACAATTCTTTTTGAGAACCGCAATTTGGATGACTTCTATGAAAAAGTCAAGAATGTTTTAGAGCATTGCCAAGACTACAGAAAAGAAGCTGAGGAAATCAGGCTAGAGAATCATGCAGAACATCTGTTTGAGCTTTATAAAAAATTGGGGTGTATGGGTAGTCATTAAGAACATTTCGGGCTTTTATCTTTTAGGTTCATTTCATATACGGCTTATATGAAGCTTTGAGGCTGTTTACGTGGCAGGAGGTCCTCTATGGATCATTTGAGCAAATCTGCTAAGTCAATAAAACCTTGCATTGTTTGGCACTCTATCCTGAGTTTGGAGAAGGCAACTAAAGGCGATACATCACAGATTATCGGAATGACGACTGCACTTGCCGCACAAGGTGTCGATGCCTCCTTGGTCGCTCTAAACACAGGGGAAAAGAAAATCGATGGGGCGAAAGTTATACAGGTTTCAAACGGCAGGTATGTGTGCTTACGTAACAGAGCATTGAGTAAGATACTTCGCAGGCTATACGGTACTCTATTCAATTATGACAGGGAGCGAAACGCCCGGCATATAGCGAGATTTGTGACGCATGTTCTGGATCCAGTAGAGCAATATGATCTGTATCATGTGCGGAATCCTCATTTGGCAATTGAACTGAAAAAGCTGCAACCGGATAAGCCACTTGTCTATACTGCCATATCATTACATTTCCATACCGGATTCCCTAAGGACAAGGTTTTGGACCAGGAAGCTCTGAATGCCGCGGACAATATCCTCACTTTAACAGAAGGATGGAAGCAATATATCACTGACACGTTCGATTTGCAGGGCAGGGAGATCTCGGTGGTGCCTGTATGTGCTACAAACGCGAATAATGTCCAAGGAACCGATTGTTTGCCTGAACATATTTTCAAAAATCGAAAAGTAATCGGCTACTTTGGGTTGCTACAGAAAATTCGCGGAGTTGATACACTGATAAAGACAATTCCGGCAGTGAAAAAAGCTGTTGGTAATGTGAGCGTTATCATAGCTGGAATGTCTTTCCAAAATCATGAGGAGGAGCTAAAGGCTCTAGCACGTGATCTGGGTGTATATGAAGATATATACTTCGTCGGCAAGATACCGTATAGTATGATACCTCAATACTTAAAGAAATGTAATGTTCTGGTCGATCTAAAATCTGGAGAAGCGCATCATCGCCGTTCATGGCATCTGAGTGTTCCCATTAAATGCGTTGAATATATGGTGAATGGAAAACCGACTGTGATTACAAGAGATGGGGGAACGGAGAATTTATTAGGAAAGAACCACCCTTATCTTGTTGAACCTGGGGATAAGGAGCAGATTACCCGGAAGCTGATAAAACTACTGACTGATGATGAAGAGGCTGTCAGAATAGGTATGCTAAATAAACGCATATCGATGGATTATACATACGAAGCTGTGGCAAACAAGCTCATTAATATATACAGCCAGACTCGCGTGTAATTAAATGCAGGTATGGCTGTCCCCTCCTGCCTGTTTTCGTTTGGAAAGATACATATTTTTTGTTGAAAGAACACAGCATAATGAGATTTCTGGTTACAGGAGGCGCAGGATTTATAGCCTCACATATTGTTGCCAGATGAAGGCCGCGTGTCCATTTTATGAACCGAAGTCATTATTTTCAAAGGTTAACACAATATTCTCCTGGTATAACCGCTTACAAGATTCTAAGAAAAGCAGTTACTGAGTCCAAGGCGAGAGTTGAGTCATTGAGGGCGGAGCTGTTCTCAACTTACATTTCTGATAAAGATTTTATAAAATCGCTGGAAGACTCGTTTGAGAATATTGATGCATTGCTCGAACATTTAAGAAAACGTCGGCATCCCGTTTTTTTTCTTGACTTTATCAAAAAAGATGAAATATCAGACCTGATAAAACATCACTACCCCGGTTCATTCGAGCAGACTATTGAAGATGCTGGCAGGATTTGCGAACATATTTTCGACTTGCTTGGTTCGGGGCAGGCTTTCCTGGGCGAAAGTATAGACTGGCACACGGACTTCAAGGTTAACTGGACATGGAAGCGCCGGTACCATGAGTTAGTGAATTACGTTGAGATAGATAGGCCTTGTGACGTGAAAGTTCCTTGGGAATTGAGTCGCTGCCAGCATTTCGTTACCCTTGGCAAAGCTTATTTTTATACAGGTGATGAGATTTATGCCCGCGAATTCGTCGCCCAGGTAGATGACTGGATCAGATCAAACCCTCCGAAACTAGGAGTTAATTGGGTTTGCACAATGGATGTAGCGATCCGTGTTATCAACTGGATTTGGGGATACTATTTCTTTAGAGGTTCATCAAGCTTGACAGACGAGTTCCTGGTGAATTTCTTCAAAAACCTGCTTGCTCATGGCAGATATATTATGGATAACCTTGAGAATAAGGGAGGTGCCGTCACCAATCACTATTTGTCTAATTTAGCAGGTCTTGTTTATCTTGGGGTTCTCTTTCCTGAATTCAAAGAAGCAGAAAAATGGCGCGCCCTCGGCATTCGCGAATTGATTCGGGAGATGGAAAGACAAGTTTATCCCGATGGTGTAGATTATGAAGGTTCCATTTCATATCACAGGCTTGTAACGGAGTTGTTTATTTCCGCAACATTACTGGCACGACTCAATGAGCAGAGCAACACTTCACCATCAGAACTCACCGGAGCCTCGAATACTTTCCCGGACTGGTATTTGGAAAGGCTTGAAAAAATGCTGGATTTTGTGGTATACTATATCAAGCCCGGTGGTTCCGCTCCACAGATAGGAGATAGCGACGACGGTCGTTTGCATATCCTGAGTAACTATGGTAACTGGGATAGGCTTGATCATAGATATTTACTGTCTTCAGGTGCAGTTCTGTTCAATAGATCCGATTTCAAGACAGTAGCGGGAAAGTTTCATGAGGAAGCTTTGTGGCTGCTTGGGAAAGACGGACTGAGTAGATTTGATTTGCTGAATCCGGGAATCTCAAAGCCCAAAAGCAAAGCCTTTCTGGAAGGCGGATTTTACATTATGCGCCATGAGGGTCTATATATGATAGTGGATTGTCTTCCCGATAATCCACAAGATCCCCTGGGACACAGGCATAACAGCAGATTGAGCTTCGAGTTATCTGCATACGGGATGGATTTTGTCGTTGATCCTGGGGCTTATGTTTATACCTCCGACCCCGGATGGCGTAATGCGTTTCGCTCCACGGCGTATCATAATACCGTTCGGGTAAATGGCCAGGAACAGAGTGAATTCAATCCTCTAAATCTGTTTTCACTAATTGGGCAAGCCGGAACCAGGATCAACTCATGGAAAAATAACGGCGATTATGATTTTCTGGACGCTGAACATAATGGTTATGAACGTTTGGCAGATCCTATAACTCATCGACGGCAGATATTCTTTAATAAGCAAGAGGGATATTGGCTGGTTAAGGATATATTGACACATAAGATACAACGTTCTTCACATCAGGAATGTGAATTTGAGGTGAACCTGCACTTCGCCCCGGTGGAAATAGTAACTGACGCGTCCAATCCGCTGACTGTGACTGCCATCGGCAACCAAGGCGTAAGTATTATGGTTACTCCGATCAGACCGGACGGTTTGAAATCTTCGGTTGAGCAAGGTTGGATTTCCCATGGCTATGGGACGAAGATTGAGGCCCCTGTGGTTAGATATCGCAAGCTTACAAGTCTCCCTACTGAGCTTCTGATGATTTTCTATCCCTATACGAACCACCAACCAAAAATCGATCCTCTTAGAATTCAGACATTAGCATTGACCTTTATGAAAGGAGTAAATTAAGAAGTGCAAATGGCATCAGGTAAAGCACAGCGACTGTCCATTGTAGTTATTCTTATACTAGCATTTCTGTTGTATAATGTTTTCCTCATGCAGTTATTTGGCCGGCGCGCCAGAATTATACTTGTCGTCGTTGCAGCATCTATCTCATTGATATTCTTACTGACGGGATCATCATTCAGAATTTACTTGATTTTTATCATTTCTCTACCGCTCACTGCCACCTTTGTAATTGACATTGGATTTACAATTAAACCATCCTTCATACTGTTATTATTACTGATCTTTGTGATGCTTGCTTCCCGTGAAATCTGGTACTCGAGATCACCATTGGATAATGCTGTTCTGATTTTTCTGGGAGTCTGCGCTTTATCTATAACTCAGACCATCATTTATCCACCTCCTTATATAGAATTTGTAGGTGCTATGAGATATAGAGGAACCTGGTTCAGGAGTATTATACAGCTTGCGCTCCTTTGCTTTTTCACCCTTTCCTACTTTTTCACGGTGCACATATGCGGTAATGACAGGAAGCGGCTGAATACTACTCTGAAAGTTTATATTGTTGTGGCTATCATTGTTTCGTCTTATGGTATTTACCAGGCATTTGCCACACACTTCGATCTGCCACTCAAGAATGTTACAAATGCTATGAAGACAGGCGGAATGGGACATGGAGGAGTTTTCGCCGATGTTCCTTTCCGAGATTATCGGTCTCAGTCTACGTTTGGGGAACCTCTAGGTTTCGGCGAATATATTCTCTCGGTCTTGCCGTTCCTTATGGCTTTCGGAAGCGTGACCGGATATTATATCGATCTAGAAAGACGTAGTTGGGGCACAAAAATATCTCTGTCTTTGATAATTTGTTTACTCTTTATTGCTATGTTTATGAGTAGATCCAGGGGTCCGCTAGCTGGTTTCACCGCTTCCATTTTTGTGATGATAATACTATTGCGACATCGACATCTACCTAGATTCATTAGCTGTTTTATTATACCTTTAATTATTCTTTCTGTTTTCTACTCCTTGGGTACCAAATTCCTGGGACTAAGCGGGGATATATTAGAAGTATTGAGATTTCGCACATTTTTTATCGGTGCAGAGGAGACAGAAGGCATTGGGGATTTACTAATAGCTAAAGGTGGACCAAAGACATATGCTTACTTTCATCTTACCCCCATGATGTTTGTCAAGCATCCTGTTTTGGGTGTTGGGATAGGAAATTCTCCGCTGCATCTTGCTGCTATTCTTGGTGTAAGAACTGTAATACCTATCCTATACGGGCTTTGGTGTAATATATTGGTAGAAACAGGGGTACTGGGTTTCGCAGCTTTTCTGTGGCTGGTTTTCACTTATTACAGGGTTATGATTCGAACCTTGAGGAGAGTTAGAGGTACTCACTGGGCTCCCTACATTATTGGTTACATGGCGAGTTTCACCGGACTAGTAGTTACTCTTCAATTCCATGGAGACATTAAGATAGGTATGTATATTTGGTTTTTCCTGGGTCTTTCCATGGCAACGGTAAGAATTATTGACAGTGAGTTGCAGCAAATTCTGACGCAGAATTCCCAACAGGTAAGAACTGAATAAGGGAAAAATACACCAACTGCTTTATCTGTTTGTATCCTTTCCTCCGTAATACTCCATTTCCGTCGGGAAGCTTTTGATAAATCGAGACCTCCAAAGTATCAGGTTTGTCATTCAAGATCGCATCTATTCTGTGGAAATTCTATAGGCAATAGGAAGTAGGCTACTGATGCTATCCGGTCATGATATAGTATGTATTTCAACCCAGGATTGGGACGATCTTTGGACAAGGAAACAGCGTTTTATGACAAAGCTCGCCCGACAGGGGAACAGGGTTCTTTACATAGAACAACAGATGCACCTCGCCGGCTACATAAAACATTTCAAATCTCATTGGAGACGTATCATTACTTGGTTCAAAGGGCCTCGTAAAATAGAAGATAATCTGTACGTCTACACTTTCCCAATCGTTCTGCCGTTCTATCAGATGTCAATGTGGATAAACGGAATAAATCACTGGCTCATAGCTCCAGCGCTGAAGAAGCAGATGCAGAACTTAAATTTTGGGAACCCCATCTATTGGATCTATACGCCTTATTCGGATAGACTCATAGGAAAGGTGGGCGAAAAGTTCGTTATATATGAATGTGTAGATGAACTCTCCGCCAGTAAAGGGTTGGTAAGGAAGGAAATCGTTCAGATTCTCGAGAGACGATTGATTAGAAAATCTGATTTGCTCGTTGTAACTGCCCAGAGCTTGCTCGATTCAAAGAAACATATGGCGGCAAATGCACTCTTAGTTCCTAACGGTGTTGAGATAGAGCATTTCAGAAAGGTTTTATCTGAGGATACGTCTATACATGAAGAAATCGCGCGAATAAAGCGGCCTGTTATTGGATTTCTCGGTTCTATTTCATATTGGATCGACATTGATCTGATCCAGTATGTCGCTCTGTCCCGTCCTGAATTGTCCATCGTCCTGATTGGACCAGTGAGGACGGATGTAAGCAAAATAGCTTCTCTACCAAACGTCTACCTTCTAGGGAGAAAAGACTATCAAGAGCTGCCTGGGTATGTAAAAGCATTTGATGTCTGCATAAATCCCTATGTATTAGATGGTGTTGCTGAGGGATGCAGCCCTCTCAAGCTTTATGAATACCTAGCTACCGGGAAGCCCATTGTCTCTGTTGATATGCCTGAGGCAAGAAAATTCCGCAGACTGATAAAAATTGCTGGCTCAAAAGAAAAATTCGTATCGGAAATAGATGCGGCTTTAAGCGAGGATGGAAAATTCGCAGCAGACCGGATAAAAGAGTCGGAAAAGCATTCATGGGATGAGCGGTTCAAGCAAGAGGAATCAGCCATTGAGAAGTTGCTGGATGCCAAGACAATTGCTATAAAGCATCGCGCAGATGACTATAGATAGGGTAACACAATGAGAGTAGCAATCGACTGTTCCGGCATCTCAATCGGCGGAGGTGCAACATATCTTCATAGTCTGCTGTTTGCCCTGGCTGAGATTGATCAAGAAAACGAATACATTATCATATTATTTGCACAAAGTCAGCCCGATTGGACTGCCAAACTGCCTCAAAACTTCCAGTTCATAGAAATTCCACTGCGGACGGACAATTCAGGCAGACGCGTTTGGTGGATACATACCAAGCTCCACAAACTGATCCGGAAATATCAGATTGATGTTCTTTACTCTCCGAACGATCAAACGTCGTTTTTTGTATCGTGTCCTGTTGTGCTTGGAATCCAGAATATTGCTCCCTATGCTGATTTGAGAACATCCGGATATATAAAGAGTAAGGTTAGATTGTTGTTACTAAGACAACTGACGCGAGTCTCAACATGGAAGGCGAGCAAAGTCCTCTTTGTCTCAAATAATTCCAAGGAATTTATTTCAGAAAGGCTTGGTATTTCCAATGAAAAAGGGATAGCTGTCCATCATGGTCTTAGCAGACAGTTTGACCCGGATATCCAAGCTAGCTTGAGATTCAAACAATACCAACCCTATATTCTATCGGTTTCAACAATCTATTATCACAAAA
>Ga0272441_10008096_pt1 | contig 16804 bp, 17 predicted proteins | sample SSMProp6N_FD_193582 | JGI IMG/M metagenome (GOLD analysis project Ga0272441, IMG submission 193582) | Marine sediment archaeal communities from Little Sippewissett salt marsh, Falmouth, MA, United States - SSM-Prop-6N | ecosystem: Environmental > Aquatic > Marine > Wetlands > Sediment ...
AGATAGAAAAAATGATTCAAATACTTGGAATAGCTGAGGACTAAAATGAGTTTTGCTGAAAAAATAAAGGAAGAATTGTGCAGTTTAGAAATTTCTGATAAATATGAAGCGATTTCTGAACTAATGGGATTCATAAAATCAAAGGGAACTTTAAGAATAAAGGATAATGGAATTTATCTTGTTATATCTTTAAGCTCTATTTCCGGATTAAAGAGACTCTATAAAATTACGAAGTTTTTAAATATAAAGGTATTTGAAACTCAAGTTATTGAAAAAATCAAACTAAATCACACCAAAGGTGGAGAATTAATTTATGACTATGCAAGAGTTGAAAATTTTTTAAATTCACATAGTTTTATGATCAGAAATGATAACTTGCCTGAATTTTTAAAAAACGATCCAGTTTATTTTGGAAATTTTTTGAGGGGACTATTTATATCAGGAGGATCTTTAGTGGATCCAAAAAAGGAATATCATCTTGAAATAACTTTGGACACCGATAATGAATTTATAGAAAATTTACTCGATACTTTGATGAAAACATTTAATATACATGCCAAATTAATAAAACTGGGAAAAAAATACAAAGTTTACATAAAATCATCTTCAGACATTAAGGAATTTTTGTCAATTATTGGATCTATGAAATACTTTATGGCTCTAGCACAAACTATCGAAATGAAAAAAATCAGAGGTAACGTTACTAGAACATTAAATTTCCTATCAGCTAATGCAAATAAATCTGCTCAAGCCATGGTTAAACAAGTAAACGCAATTAATTATATCAAGAACATTGGAGGGTATTATCTTTTAAGAGATGATTTACAAAAGTTAGCAGATTTAAGATTAAATAACGAAGATAAAAGTTTAAAGGAATTAGGAGAAATGTTTGACCCTCCAATTAGTAAATCTTCAATTTATAACAAATTTAAAAAAATTTTTAAGATTGCAGAAGAATTGGGGGGATATAAATGATTTGTCCGTACTGTAACGGATTTCAAACAAAGGTTCTAGATTCAAGACCAGTTGAGGACGGAAAGGTTATTAGAAGAAGAAGAGAGTGTGAATCTTGTGGTGGAAGATTTACAACATACGAAAGATATGAAAGAATGCCATTTTTTGTTGTAAAAAAGGATGGAAGAAAGGAAAGATTTAACAGAACTAAACTGAGAGATGGAATATTGAAGGCATTCGAAAAAAGACCATTCTCTCTGGATGAGATAGATAAAGTCGTTTCAGAAATTGAAAACAAAATCCTTAAATCCGGAAGACACGAAATAGAGGCTGCCAAAATAGGAGAAATAACTGTAGACAAACTTAAAAATCTTGATCAAATTGCTTATGTAAGATTTGCATCTGTTTACAAAGAGTTCAGAGATTTAGATCATTTTATGGATATAATTAATGAGCTAAAAATAGAATTAAAAAACCGATAATGGAGGTTATTTATGGCTAAAGAAGAATCAATCCTTCTAACAAAAGAGGGGTATAAAAAATTAAAAAAAGAACTGGAAGAAAATAGAAAAAAATTGATGTACGACATTGCTCAAAGAATTAAAGAAGCAAGAGAACTTGGTGATTTGAGTGAAAATTCAGAATATGATGAAGCAAAAAATGAACAGGGTAGAATTAACAGTAGAATTCAACAACTGGAGAATATATTAAACAAAGCTCAGGTTATCCAGGATGAAAGTGATGGTGAAACTGTTAAATTAGGCTCTAAATTAAAGTTACTTGATGAAGTAGAAGAAAAGGAATTGAACCTAACTCTTGTCAATCCTCAAGAAGCAAATATTTTTGAGAATAAAATAAGTGTTGATTCTCCTGTAGGTGCAGCAGTATTAAGCAGAAAATTAAATGAAGTAATCAAAATCAAAACTCCCTCAGGAATTAAAAAATATAAAATTATCGGTGTTAGTTAATCGGAGGAAATAAAATGAGTGAAGAAATAAGAGATCAGAGAATAAAGGAAGTTAATGAGTTAAGAGAAAAGGGTATAAATCCATATCCTTACAAATTCGAAAAGAAAGAAACGACAAATCAGATAAAAGAAAGATTTTCTCATCTAAAAGAGGGAGAGATTCTTGAAGATGAAAAGGTTTCAACTGCAGGTAGAGTGATGGCAATAAGAAAGCAGGGGAAAACTTCTTTCTTTGTGATAAAGGATGTAGACGGAAGAATTCAGGCATATATTAGACAGGACAAAGTAGGAGAGGAATCCTTCGCATTTTTTAAGAAATATATAAACATGGGAGATTTCATAGGAATAAAAGGATTTCCCTTTAAAACAAGAACAGGAGAACTGTCTGTTTTCGTAGAAGAGTTTGAATTATTATCAAAAACTCTACAGACTCTTCCTGAAAAATGGCATGGTTTGAAGGATAAGGAAATTATTTACAGACAAAGATACGTAGAAATGTTATCAAACGATGACTCATTAAACAGATATAAAATCAGATTCAATATTTTAAAGACAGTAAGAGAAGAATTGAATAAAAAGGACTTTATAGAAGTTGAGACCCCAGTTTTGCATTATTTAACAGGTGGAGCTACAGCCAGACCCTTTGAAACGAAATTAAATGCCTTCGATTCAGAAATGTTTATGAGAATTTCTCTTGAGTTGTATTTGAAAAGATATCTGGTTGGAGGATTTGATAAAGTATATGAAATTGGAAAAAATTTCAGAAATGAAGGAATTTCCTATAAACACCATCCTGAGTTTACAATGATGGAACTATATCAGGCATATGCAGATTATTTCGATATTATGGATCTTACTGAAGAATTAATAAATACCGTTGTTAAAAAAGTAACTGGAGAAGAAATAATCGAATATAATGGTAAACAGATTAATTTTTCCCGACCGTGGAAGAGAATTGTTTTAACAGATTACATAAAAGAGAAGTTAAATGTTGATATTCTTAAGGATTCAGATGAAAAACTTCTTAATGTACTGGAAGAGCATGAAAGCATTCCTGAAATTAAGGAAAGAGGACACTTAATCGAAAAATTATGGGATCTAGTAGAGGACACTATTGTTGACCCTACATTTATTATGGAACATCCTACAATAATTTCTCCATTAGCTAAGAAACATAGAGAGAAAGAGGATGTAACAGAAAGATTTGAACTGATAATTAATGGCATGGAGATAGCAAATGCATTCAGTGAATTAAATGATCCTGTAGAACAATTGAAAAGATTTGAACATCAGGCTAAGCTCAGAGAAGAAGGCGACGACGAAGCACAGATGATGGATACAGACTTCATTAATGCTCTTGAATACGGTATGCCACCTACTGGAGGTTTAGGTATTGGTTGGGATAGGATAATAATGTTTTTAACCAATTCCCCTTCAATTAGAGATGTTATTCCATTTCCAATGGTAAGAAAATCAAACGAGGAGTAAAAAATGAGCCTTTATAAAGAATTGAATGAAGATCTTAAAAAATATATGAAGTTGAAGGATAAAGACAAGGTCAATGCTATAAGATCTATAATTGCTGCTGTTAAAAATTTTAAAACGTCTTCAGCAAAATCAAAGGAACAGGAAATAACTGATGAAATTATTATTGAATTGGCTTCTAAAGAAGCAAAAAAAAGAGAAGAAGCAATTTTTTCCTATGAAAAATTGGACCGAAATGATCTTGTAGAACATGAAAAATCTGAACTTGAAATTATCAAAAAATATTTACCACAGGCACTTACAAATGAGGAAATCTCGAAAATTGCACTTGAAACTATTCAAGAAACAGGCGCAAAGAGCCCTTCTGATCTTGGCATTGTAATGAAATCACTAATTGCAAAAATCAAGGGAAGAGCTGATGGAAAAGCAGTAAATAAAATAGTTCGCGAGATGCTTGCCGGATTATAAAAAGAGTAGAGAAATCTACTCTTTTTTTTTATAAAAACAGATAAATAATTATTCATGTTTAAATTAAAGAATATATCCAATAATATCCATATATAAGCCATAAATATTAAATAAGAGAGATGATTTTTTTATAAATTGTGATAACATTATTCTTGAAAAAGAATAAGGAGGTATATTATGGCTTTAATAAGACCATTTAAAATTGTTCATCCAAAAAAGGAGTTTGTTGAAGAAATCTCTTGCCCACCCTATGACGTTGTAAACAGAAAAGAAGCTGAATCATATGCTAAAAATCCAATCAGTTTTATGCATGTCATAAGAGCTGAAGTAGATTTAAAGAATTACGAAGATAATGTATATGAAAAGGCGAAGGAAAATTTAAATAATTTAATTTCTGGTGAATATTTAATTGAAGAAGAAAAACCTGTATTCTACATTTATAAACAAAAAATGGGCAAAATCACTCAAGTAGGTTTAGTTGCCTGTACAAGTGTAGAGGAGTATGACAAAAACCTGATAAAAAAACATGAATTAACCAGACAGGAAAAGGAAGAAGATAGAACAAATCATATTCTTAATTTAGAAGCTAATACTGGCCCTGTTTTTCTTACATATCCTGAAAAAGACAGTGATGATAATTTTCTACAAAATTTAATTGAAAATAAGAATCCTTTATATGATTTTTCAGATGAAAATGAAGTAAGGCATACTGTTTACAAAATTGAAGATGACGATGAAATAAATTTAATAAAAAATAAGTTCATAGAAATCCCATATTTATATATTGCTGATGGTCATCATAGAGCAGCTTCTGCTTCAAATGTTGCAAAAATTTTGAACGAAAAATTTTCAGGAGAAAAAGATGATGAGTTTAATTACTTTCTTTCAGTAATTTTCCCGGCTTCTCAATTAAACATAATGGATTACAACAGAGTAGTTAAAGATTTAAATGGTTATTCAGTGGGACAGTTTTTACAAAGAACAGATGAACTATTCGAAATTTATAAAGAAGATTTCAACGGTAATCCAGATAAAAAGCATCATTTCGGACTGTATCTTGATGGTCAATGGTATTTATTAATCCCAAAAAAAGGAACTTACAACAGCAACGATCCAATTTTATCCCTTGATGTTTCAATTCTTCAAGATAATTTACTAAATCCCATTCTAGGTATCAGAGATCCCCGTAAAGACCAGAGAATAGATTTTGTAGGTGGAATTAAGGGTATTAAAACACTTGAGAGTATGGTTGATTCTGGAGAATATAAAGTTGCATTTTCTCTTTTCCCAACCTCTATAGAAGAATTGATGGATGTTGCTGATTCAAATAAAACAATGCCACCAAAATCTACCTGGTTTGAACCAAAATTAAGAAGTGGATTATTTATTCACAAATTAAGATGAATAATGCAGCAATAATAGTTGCCGCAGGATCTGGAACAAGATTTGATTCAAAGGTACCAAAACAATTTTTAAAATTAATGAATATGGAAATCATTATTAGGTCTCTAAAGATTTTTGATATTCCAGAAATTAGTTTGCTGGTCCTTGTAGTTAATAAAGAAATGGTAACTTATTCAAAGAAAATAATTGAAGGATATAAATTCTTAAATCCCATTGAAGTAATCTCAGGCGGCGACAAAAGACAATTATCCGTTTTTAAGGGGTTAGAATACTTAAATGACTATGAAATAGATAAAGTGATTATTCACGATGCAGCAAGACCTCTCTTTAAACAAAGAGATTTAATTCCATTTTTGAATAAAATAGAAAGTGGTGTTGGCGTTGTGGTAGTTTCATCAATGAACAATACTATATATGAAATTAATAATAATAGAATAATCAATGTTCCTGACAGAAAAAATTATGTAAATGCAGAAACACCACAGGGATTCATATTTAATGAAATATTTTCTTCGCATAAAAAAGAACTGACAAGAAAAATGTATTATAATACGGATGATGTTCAAATCTTTTTAAAAAATGGATTTCAAATGGTTTTATACAATATTTCATATAATAATTTAAAGATTACCAAAAAGGAAGATTTTTTAGTTGCTGAAACTCTATTAATAAATAAATAAAAAAGGAGTAATCATGACAAAATTAAATTATAAGAAAACCTTTATTCTTGGATTTGGATTCTTCGCTATTAGTTTAGTGTGGCCTCTTTATAACTTTTATGTTCCCTTATTTCTCAGCGATTATATTGGAAGTCAGTTCTGGATAAATGCTATTATGACAATAGATAACATAATGGCAGTAACTCTAATACCCTTATTTGGAAATCTAAGTGATAAAACAAGAACAAGATTTGGAAGAAGAATGCCATTTTTGATATTTGGAATTCCTATTTCAGCTATTCTTTTTGTACTTTTGCCAAATTACTCATCTTTCATCTCTCTAATGATAATCTTAATCACATTAAATTTAGCTATGGCAGTATTTCGAGCTCCCACAATAGCTCTTATGCCAGATATTACTCCTAAGGAGCAGAGAAGTAAAGCAAATGGAATAATTAACTTTATGGGAGGACTAGCCTCAGTTCTGGTTCTTTCTGTTGGAGCTATTCTCTATGATATGAATAAAATTCTCCCATTTATTTCAACTGCTGTTTTAATGATTTTTTCATTACTATTTTTAATAAAATTTATTAAAGAACCGGAAGCTATAGAAAAAGAAACTAAAGGAGAAAGGGTAAAATTATTCAGTATTATAAAAGAAATTTTTACAGCGAAGGATACTACTGCTAGGAATATCCTTTTTGCAATATTCTTCTGGTTTGTTGGATACAACGGAATAGAAGCAACATTTAGCAGATACAGTGTGGACTTTTTAGGAATAAAAGCTTCTTCAGGTTCTTTGATACTAAGCACTTTCGCAGGAGCTTTTTTAATTTTCGCAATACCCAGTGGTTTCATTGCAACTAAAATAGGTAAGAAAAGAACTATTAGAATAGGAATTATTGGATTAATAATAACTTTTGGATTACTCTCATTTATAAGAAACGATACAGAATTTCTCTCAATAAATTTCAATATATTGATGATGATCTTGATGGCTATAGGAGGTTTTTTCTGGGCATGCATTAATATTAATTCATATCCTATGGTAGTTGAACAGGCTGAGGAGGAAAAGGTTGGAACTTATACCGGGATTTATTACTTTTTCTCAATGTTAGCAGCTATCTTAGGTCCGTTGTTTTTCGGTTTGTTTGTTGATTTAATAGGCTTTGAAACTATGTTTATAGTAGCTTCTGCCTCCTTTGTCTTAGCTTTAATTTCTATATTAACTATAAAGGAGAAAAGAGCTTAAATGCCATATAAATATAATAGAATCTTTTGTGTTGGAAGAAATTATTTTTCTCATATAAAGGAAATGAATAATAAAATTCCCAAGAAACCTATAATATTTTTAAAACAAAGGAATTCTATTTCATTTTCAAATGAAATTTATTACCCAAAAAATACAAAGGAATTCAGTTATGAATCGGAACTGGTTCTGAAAATGGGAGAAATAAAAGAGAACCTTATTAATTCAATAGATAGTTTTTCTCTGGGTCTTGATTTAACTTTGAGAGATATTCAAAGAGAATCCATTGAAAGGGGATTACCCTGGGAAAAGAGCAAAGCATTTGATGAAAGTGCTCCTCTTGGTGAGTTTTACAGTATTAATTCAATTAATGACCTTAAAGATTTAGTATTCACTTTAAAAATCAACAATGAAATAAAACAAATAGGAAAAACAGAAAATATGATCTTTTCATTTGAGAAGATATTATCAGAAATTTCTATTTATTGGAAATTAGAAAAGGATGATTTGATTTTTACCGGAACACCTGAAGGTATTGGTAATCTGAATAAAGGAGATATCCTGGAATTATCATCAAACAAAACTAATAAGATTACATGGAGAGTAATATAAATATATTTTTTCCATTGAAAATTATATTATATAAGAGATCATTTCAAGTTTTTCAGGAAACTCTAAAGTATCGAAAAAAAATTTTATACTTATGTTCTTTATATTAAAAAAAAAATTTTTTAGTTTTTTAAAGCTGAAGCTGATACCTATATGAATAATCATAATATATTTTTTTTAGTAATTTAATATTCATTATAAAGGGCTTTTTATTTAAAGAATTCTTTTAGTTCAAATGATTTATTTAAAAATAAAAAAAGGGCTTTACACCCTTTTTAAAATATATTTTTGTTTATTTTCGTTTATTCTTTTTGATCCCTCGCTTTTTATCTAATCTTTGTCTTACTGCCGAATTATTCTGAGCACTCTCTTTCATAAACTTAGCTAGCTTCTTTTCAAAATCCTGATCCTTTGGACCGTCATCCTTCTGTTCTGTGTCGACTGCTCTAATCGATAATTCTAATTTCCCATCTTTAGATGTTCCCATCACTTTAGCTTTTACTGTTTGGCCAACTTTAAGATAATCATCAATGTTTTTTACGTATTCCTTTGAAACTTTTGAAATATGAACAAATCCTTCTTCACCACCATTTAATGTGACAAAAGCACCAAATTTCTTAATTGACGTTACCTTACCTTCAACGATGGAACTTACCTTTACACTCAAATGAAAAACCTCCATTAATCACTAAATAAATTGCTGTATGATTATATCATAAAATGTTTTGCATTTCAAAATATTTAATATTATTTGGCACTTAAAAAAATATATGGTTGATAAAAATTTTTATTTCGCTATAATATAATATGTCAATTGGAGGTGATATTAATAAAAGCAACCATTATATTTCATAGTGTATGTGGCAATACTTACTTATTGGCTAAAGAATTATACCAATCATTGATTGAAAATAAAGTAGATGTAGATATTTTTAGAGTGGAAGACGAAGACTTTTTAGATCTTTATAATGAATTTGATATTGTAAAGGAGTTTTATTCTGATATATTTGATATTAAAATTGCTAAACAGGAAGATTTATTAAATTCAGACTTAATACTTCTTGGTTCACCAACATATTTCGGTAATGTATCTTCAGAATTCAAAAAATTTTTAGATTCTACAGGAGATTTTTGGCCAGAATCCAGATTAAAGGGAAAGTATTTAATTTCATTTACATCTACAGGAACAATTGAAGGTGGAGGACATTTATGTTTAAATTCTATAAATACTTATGGATATCATATGGGTATGATTCCAATAAGTATGCCTATTGATATTGTAAGGGGTCAGTTTCCTGCTTATGGAATAATAAGTTACTCTGGTGATGAAGGAAATATAAGACCCAGTGCTCAGACAAAGGAAAGTATTAGAAACTTAATAAAGTATATATCGAAAAAATTTAATTATTAAACAGGAGGTTGTTATGCCAGATTTGCAGAAGAGTCCAACAGAAATCATAAGAGTTGAAAAGAGAGAATTTAAAAAAAGAGAGTTCATAGATATTAGAACATACTATGAAGATGACTCAGGAGAATATAAACCAACTAAAAAAGGAGTAACTATAAATCCTTCATTGATTGATGAATTAGTTGATGCCTTAAACTCCTTAAAATAAAAAAGCCGGGTATCCGGCTTTTTTAATTATCGTTCTCATATTGTAATTTATATAAGTCCGCATAAATTCCATTGCGCTTTAATAATTCGAAATGATTTCCTTCCTCAACGAGTTTTCCTTTATGCATTACCAATATGCGGTTTGAATTTTTAATTGTAGACAATCTATGTGCTATTGTAATCACTGTTTTTGTCTCTGATATTTTCTCCAGAGCCCTCTGAATATAAAATTCCGTTTGTGAATCTATATTGGAAGTAGCTTCATCCAGAACCAGAATTTCAGTATTAAATAGAACCGCTCTAGCTAATGCTATCAATTGTCTCTCTCCCGCAGATAGTGTAGCTGCTCCTTCAATTATCTCAGTATCGTATCCATCGGATAATCTTTCAATAAAATAGTCTGCATACACATATTTAACAGCTTCAATTACCCTTTCTCTTGAAACCGATTTATCGAAAAGACGTATATTATCAATAATGTTCCCGGAGAATAAAAAGACATCCTGTATAACAATTCCAATTGATTTTCGCAAATTAACTAAATTATAGTCATAAATGGATTTCTCATCAATAATTACTTCACCCTTTTGAATTTTATATAATCCGTTTAAAATTCCTATGATAGATGTTTTCCCTGCACCCGTTTCACCAACTATTGCAATCTTTTCCTTAGGAGAAACTTTAAAGGAAATATCCTTTAGAATGAAATTCTTTTCATCATAAGCCAACCAAACATTTTTAAATTCAACACTACCCTTTCCATTCACTTTGAAATTATTATCTTCGTTATATTTCTCTTCATCTTCGTCAATTAACTTAAATATTTTTTCAGAAGAAGCGAGTGCGTTTTGTACAATATCATATTTTTCGGCTATGTCCTTCAATGGTCTGAAAAACATATCGATATAGCTTACGAAAGCATAGAGAACCCCGAATTCAATGCTTAAATCAATAATTCCCTTTGATCCGTACCATAAAATAATAGTTATAGCAAGATAATAAAGAAGATCCATCAAGGGTCTAAAAATAGCGAATACTTTCATTTGTTCCATGGTGCTGTCCAAATGATCGTTATTTACTTTATCAAATTCCCTTTCCTTTCTTTTTTCCTGGTTAAATAATTTTATAATAGAAATTCCAGAAATATGCTCAGCTAAGAATGCATTAATAATTGCAACTCTTGCTCTAACCTTTCTATAGGCTATCCTGTCAAAATATCTAAAAACAAGTATTGCAACAACAATTATGGGAAGTATACATAAAGAAATCAATCCTAATTCTACTGACAAATAGAGCATTATAATAATTATTCCTGCGAGAAGAACAATATCCTTTATTATGGAAGTGATAACGTTTGTAAAAAATTCAGTTATATTCTGAGTATCATTAGCTACTCTGGTAGAAAGCCTACCGCTAGGATTAGTGTCGAAAAATCTCATTTTTTTCTTCAATACTTTCTTGAAGAGGAACATTCTTAAGTCATGAGTTATTTTTAATCCCATAAAACTTGTAACTATAATTTGTCCGTAATTAATAAAGAATATTCCTATCAGTGTAAGAACCATATAAAAGGTTATTGTAGTCAATCCTGAGATATCATTTTTTTGTAATGCTTCTTCATCTTCTTTTGTCAATTGAATTTTTGTTTCTCCATCAGTTATATAAAAATTATCATTTTCATCATGTTGAAAATAATATTTACCATCCGGATTAATTTCATAGGATATTAATTCATTATTTTCTATTACTGCATCATATTTTGTATCGTTTGAAATATAATCATCAATAGCTATTTTTGTTAAAAATGGAGGTAAAAGATCCAATCCAGCTGAAATTAGAATGAGTATTATTGAAAAAATAAAAAGATTGAGATATGGTTTAACAAACTTCCATAATCTGAAAATAATACTCCAATCTTCAACTTTTACTTTCTCTTCTACTTCGCCGTATATATTTGAATTATTACTCATGATTATTCTTCCTCCAGTTTTTCTTCTAACATCTGTCGTTCATACATTTTTTTATATAGTTTATTATTTAGGATTAATTGATTATGAGTGCCTCTTTCAATAATATTTCCGTCATCCAAAACATAAATAATATCTGAATCCATAACTGCTTTTAATCTATGGGATATTATAATTACTGTTTTTTTGGAATTGCTGTTTTTTAAACTTGAAAGAATATTTGCTTCTGTCTCTGTATCTACTGCTGACAGACAATCATCGAGGATAATTATTGGAGATTCCATAATCAGAGCTCTAGCTATAGCTATTCTCTGTTTTTGACCACCTGATAGAGTTACACCCTTTTCTCCTACCATGGAATTATATTTTTCAGGAAAATCTTTTATATCCTCATCTATTGAAGAAATCTTTGCATATTTCACTACATCTTCAAAGGGAGCGTCAATTTTACCAAATCTGATGTTGTTTTCGACTGTTTCAGAAAATAAAAATGTTTCCTGCGGTACAAATGAAATATCTTCTCTTATATTTTTTGGTTCAATTCTGTTAATATCTATGTCATCTATAAAAATCTTTCCATTTTCAACTGAATACATTCTGGAAATCAATTTACCAAATGTTGATTTTCCAGAGCCTGTTGTTCCTACAAAAGCAACCTTTGAACCTGCAGTTATTTCTAAATCAATATTCTTTAGTACTTTTTCATTTGAAGTTGGATAATTGTAGGTAAGATCCTTTATTTTTATATTTCCCTTTAATTCTGTCTTTTTTTCTTCGTCTTTAGTTATAATTTCACTTTTTGAATTCAACACTTCCATAATTCGATTGAAGGAAGCTCTTCCTCTTTGAATAATATTTACTACCCATCCAAGCTCTATCATTGGCCATACTATCATTCCAAGATATCCTGAATAAGTTATATAATCACCCAGTGATATATTATTTAAAATTACCTGACTTCCACCGAAATATGTTGCAATAACTGTAGCTGATGTTGCAACTGCCATTATAAGAGGAAAAAGCATTCCGAATATCTTAATCAAACTCATATACTTTGAAACATAATCATTGGAAACCTTCTCTAGAATTTTGTACCTGGTGTCCTCTATTCCATAACTTTTTATCAGTCTAATACCTGAAATCGATTCTTCAGTAGAATTAGTAAGTTCGCCAAAGGCATCTTGAACCTTTCTGAATCTTTTGTGAATAGTAATACCAAAATATAGAGTAATCGTCATTATTATTGGTAGAGGAATTATACCAATTAGAGTTAATTGCCAGTTGACAAAAATACCCATAGAAAGAATAGTTAATGCTGTTAAGAATATTGCATCCACTGTCATTACAATAGCTGGTCCCATGGCTCTTCTTACGGCATTTACATCGTTTGTAAATTTTGCCATTAAATCACCCGTTTTAGTTTGATCATAATAATTTGATGACAATGACAAAAGATGATTGAAAAGCTCTTTTTTTGTAACATAATGAAATTTATTCGCTGCACCTATTATAAATATTCTCCAGAGAAATCTGCATGTGAACATTCCCGCAGCAACCCCAACAATTAATAGTAAAAAATATCCAATTCTATTTAAATCGGGGTTAAATTCTAAATTATTAACTATATTACCAATAATCTTCGGAGGGAAGATCATAAGTGTATCTACTCCAATTAAAAACAATATTCCAAAGAAATATCTCTTCCAGTATTTTTTTATAAAAGCTTTAATCAAAAAATCACATCCTATTTGGTAAGTAAAGAGTATTATTTTTTCATTATCCATTTTATAGTACTTGATGTATAAATTCAATGATTTACTTATTTCTAAAAAAATAATATTATCTCTTTAAAATTATGTATAAAATAATTTATAACATTTGTTATGTTTAAAAAAAATTGAATATAAAAATTGTATAATAAAAAAAAGTGAGGATTAAAGTATGATTAAAAATTTCTTTAATGAAGATGTAGCTTTGGTTTTTTCAGGTGGAGGAGGAAGAGGCGCATATGAAATAGGAGTATGGAAAGCTCTTATTGATTTAGGAATTAATATTAAGGGTGCATTCGGTACTTCTGTCGGTTCAATCAATTCAGCTGCTGTAGCTATGGATGATTTCAATTTAGGAAAAAAAGTGTGGTTGAAAACAGATTACGATGATGTAATGGTTGTTGATAAAGAAACGGAAAGTATTTTAGAAGGTAATCTAAAAAATTTAAAATTAAAATATATAACAAATGCTTTTTTTTCATTCATTAAATCTAAAGGAATTGACATTTCTCCTTTAAAAGGATTATTACAAAATATTGTAAACGAAGATAAAATACGAAATTCTAATATTGAATTTGGGTTAGTAACATATTCTGTTTCCAATTTAAAACAAGTATCATTTTTCAAGGAAGAAATTCCTGAGGGAGAACTTGTAGATTATATAATTGCCAGTTCTAACTTTCCTCTTTTTGAACGCGAGAAAATCGATGGGAAAAAATTCATTGATGGTGGAGTTTACAATAATTTACCAATTGAACTTGCTCAAAAGAAAGGTTTTAAAAATATTATTGTAGTTGATATTGGAACATATGGGATTAAAGATATAAAAAAAGTACTCACTAAGTTTAGAGTAGAAAATGAAAATATCATATACATAAAACCTAGAGTTCACTATGGAACATTGATGACCTTTAATATCGATGTTTCCAAAAAATATTTAAAGGAAGGATACCTCGATACTTTAAGCATTTTTGAAAAGATTCATGGAAATAATTATTATATTTTAGAATCAAATGATCATTTATTCGATTATTTTTCTAAATTAGATGTAAATGACAGAGAAGAAGCAATGAAAATTCTAGGAATAGAAACAAAATCGAAAAACAATATATATTATCAATATTATAGAGAAATATTCCCACTTTTTGAGAGCATTATTGGAGTAGATAATTCGAACCCAGATAATCTTGTTCTCAACTTATTGGAATTAATAGCAGATGGTTTGAAGATAGAGAGATTAGAAGTATATTCCTTTGATTCCTTTTTGTTTAAAATAGTGACTTCTGAGTTTAAAGAGCACATAATTCAAGAAGTTAAAAATTTAATAAACTTCAATAAAATTAAAAAAATATATTTTTTCATAAAGTATATATGTAAAAAAATTGATTTTAAATCCGAAGATCCAAAATCAATTATTATTGAAAATATAGAAAAAATTACTGAAATAGATTCTTAATTGTCTTTATCTATCATATTTAAAAGAGATTTTGCAGCCATTAAAGGTCCCTCTTTTTCATAACCGTTAATACCTAGTTGGGTTTTTATCATACCAATTTTAGTTTTACCCTTCAGCATTGCATTCATAAATTTTTCTGCTATTATGGTGTGTTTATCTTTCATTTGTATAGCTCCGAATGGATTTGCAAAATAACTATAGGTCAAACCCTTTTCAGCAGTTGTTCCCTTGGCCATTCTCGCACCCTCAGAAAATATTCTCAAAGCGTCTTCAGAATTAGTGAAAAAATCAATACTACTAGAATCTGATTTTTCATAATTATTAGCATATAAAAAATAATCAACCTTTGTTGGTAGGATTATATCTTTATAATTTGAATAGGGTACTATTACTCTGGCATTTATCTCATTTGGATTCATAAATATGCTTCTGTCCATTGCTGAGTATGCATATCCAGGTTCAAGATCATCTAAACGTACAAATGCTCCTGTTTCAGTCCCATATGCAACAACTTCACCAGTATCATTGATTGCGAGAGATCCCATATCATCAATAAGGATATCTACTTCGGAAACTTCTTCCTTTAATCTTTCAAATGCATCAAGGGTTTCAGACTTTCCTGCTCCGCTATCACCAACTAACATTACATTTGATTCTTTTCCATTCTTAAGTCTTATTCTTGCTAATGATCCATGGATAGGCAATCTGTTCTCGTCTATTATTAAAAGATTATGAATTGTCAAAATCATCTTTTTCATATAACCAAAGTAATCGACAGATGGATCATCTCCAACCAATCCAACGTATGTACCATCTTCTTCACGATATATAATACCGTTATAATCATCGTCTTCTTCAAAAAAGGCTTTGTCTATTCCTAAAAAATACACTCCATCTGGTTTCCTGGTTTTAACTACTGCAAGATCTACAAATTCGAAAAGATTAGCTAAACCTGCTCCTAAAGCTAAATATTCTTTATGAACTATAACAAAAATCATTTTAGGGCCAACCATTATTGGAAACAAGAACCAATTATTTTCATTTTTTATTTTAACCTTATTTAAAATTGGTTTGTTTACAACTTTAAATATTCCTCTTCTTTTGTTTGATCTTGTATAAAAAATTGCTGGTGGATCAAAAACTGTACTCCATACAATGTTTACATCATAAATACTTTCTCCATTATTTGGAATCGCTTTCTTTAGGGGGATTACTTTATCTGTCATAAATCCTGCTTGAGCCCCTGAATGTGTTTGCCTTAGAATTTTCATTCTAAAATTTGAAATGTTTATCAATATTTGTCTGTATGTGTTTCTTACCAAAAGTTTCAATTGTTCATTATTGTTTTGAAAAAGTAGTTGTTTAAAAACTCTCTTTGATAAATCTTCTGTAAATTCTTCTTCTCTGATCATGAATCTATGTTTTGATCTCCAAAGATTGTAGAGACGTTCAACAAAGGTAACAAGCAGATTCTTTTTGTCAGAAAGTTTTGGGAAAGATAAATAAGGCGAAGAATCAATTGATTCAATTGGCGATACTACAAGGGTTTCAAGTAACATAATAATACCTTTCACATCATATCTTTCATCTGTTTTTGCACTTCCTATATCATTAATAAATAAGTTGAAAAGATTCAATAACGAAGTTCTCTTTCTCTCAGAAAGCTCAATCATTTCACATATTAAATCGTATATAATTTTTGAGTTTAATATTTGAGATACTGTATTGAATGTTGTTTTTCCATCTATAAGTACTACACTCATGAATAACCTCCAAAATAGTTTTATTAATTTTATCACATGAAAAATAATACATTTAAAGAAAAAATTAAACTATTTTTAAAGAAACTCTTTCTAGTAGAATGTGGTGTAAAATAGTAAATAAGTAAACACTTTTTATTCTTAATACTCGGGGGAATTTTTTTATGATTATTAATAGCTCAGCAGAAAAATATAGAAAAAAGCCAAGAAAGAGAAAATTGAGACCTATATGGTATTTTATTTTTATTTTAATTATTGGTGGAATATTAATTTATTCTTTTTTAAATAATCAAAACATTGTTAAAATTTCAGATCAAAAAATGAATCCTGATGAAATCTTAAAATTTAAACTTGCATCATATATCAGTGACAACAATCCTCTTTACAGTTTTAGAGCTCCTCAGGATTTTGTAGAAATCAATGATTATGAAATAATTATCAC
>Ga0272441_10008097_pt1 | contig 16803 bp, 11 predicted proteins | sample SSMProp6N_FD_193582 | JGI IMG/M metagenome (GOLD analysis project Ga0272441, IMG submission 193582) | Marine sediment archaeal communities from Little Sippewissett salt marsh, Falmouth, MA, United States - SSM-Prop-6N | ecosystem: Environmental > Aquatic > Marine > Wetlands > Sediment ...
GGCACACTCGGACTCCACAGCGAGCACCAGACCGGCGCAACCCTCGTAGATCTCCGCGCCTTGCCTGTAGCCGGCATCCGTCGTGTACGTCAATCCCAGGTGAGCTGCGGCCGGCGCGGACCGTGCGGCTTGCCACAGCCTCGCGGTCAACAGTGGGTCAAAGGCTGCCGGAAAGCCCGGTGGGGCGTAGTAATCCGACGTCCCCTCGCCCCGGACCGCTCCGGATGCAACGATGAGATGACCCACCTCGAGCCTGGGATCCACCCCCCCGCAGGCACCGAATACCACGACCCGATCAGCCCCGTTGGCCGCCGCCATCTCCAGGGCGTTCGCCGCCGCCGGCCCACCCATCCCGGAATACACCAGGGTGATCTCTCCCGATCCCAGCTGATACACGATCCGGTCGGTGGTTTCGTCCAGCTCCACCTCCACGCCGCCGAGCCGGTTTGCGATCGCCGGCAGGAATGAACGCCGCCCAAACGGCAACAACATCACCGACGACGCGCAATCGAAGTCGGGGTTGTTGGCATGCTTGAAATTGCGCTGGTTCATCGTCGATCAGGATATCAGGAGAGAGTTTTTAATTTTGAATTGCGAATCACGACCTCCACAGATTCGCCGCACGTCTTCATGCTACATTTGCTCGCTGCGACGACGACCCCGGCGTTCTCGTTGAATTGAGATTCAAGCTCACGGAGGGCACCCCATGAAGAAGTTCGTGATCGTCATGGCGATCTTGACCACGGCCAACTTCGTATCCGCCGCGGAGGCATCGAAACAGGACGACGAGGTCACACCACGGATGTCCGCAGCCACCTTCGAGGGACTCGAGCTGCGAGGCATCGGACCGGCGATCAACTCGGGCAGGATCGTGGATTTCGCCGTCACTCCGGGAGCGCGCCACAGGTACTTTGCAGCCGCGGCATCGGGCGGGGTCTGGAGGACCGACAACGCCGGCACCACCTGGACACCGGTCTTCGACGATCAGGGCTCCTACTCCATCGGTTGTCTGGCCATGGATCCCGACAATCCGAACGTCGTGTGGGTCGGCAGCGGCGAGAACAACAGCCAACGCTCGGTCTCATTCGGCGACGGCGTCTACAAGACTCTGGACGGCGGCAGCAGCTGGACCAACCTTGGTCTCAAAGACTCCGAACATATCGGGATGATCGCCATCGACCCGCGGGACACCGACGTGGTCTATGTCGCCGCCCAGGGCCCTCTGTGGCGTTCCGGCGGTGACCGCGGGCTCTACAAGACCACCGACGGCGGCGCCACCTGGACGAAGATCCTGGACATCAGCGAACACACCGGCGTCAGCGAGGTCGTGATCGACCCCCGGTATCCCGACACGATCTACGCGGTGGCCTACCAGCGCCGTCGCCACGTGTGGACCCTGATCAACGGTGGCCCGGAATCGGGCATCCACAAATCCACCGACGGCGGGAAGACCTGGCGCGAACTCAGCAACGGCCTCCCGTCGGTGGACCTCGGACGAATCGGTCTCGCCCTGTCGCCCGCCGACCCCGACACGATCTACGCCATCGTCGAGGCGGCACAGGGCAAGGGTGGTGTCTTCCGCTCCACCGATCGCGGTGAAAACTGGTCCAATCGATCGGACTACATGGCCACCAGTCCGCAGTACTACAACGAGTTGGTCGCGGACCCGAAGAACGTGGATACCGTCTACTCCCTCGACACCTATCTCCAGGTCAGCACGGACGGCGGCGCCACGTTCACGAAGGTCGGTGAGGAACACAAGCACGTGGACAATCACGCCCTGTGGATCGACCCCGAAGATACCGACTACCTCTTGGTTGGCTGCGACGGCGGGGTATACGAAAGCTTCGACCGGGGAGCCACCTGGATGTTTCGGGAAAACCTGCCCATCACCCAGTTCTACCGGGTTGCGGTGGATCAATCCGAGCCCTTCTACTGGGTGTACGGCGGCACCCAGGACAACAACACCCTGGGCGGCCCCACCCGCACCCTTCACAGCTCGGGCATCTCCAACGAAGACTGGATCGTCACCGTCGGCGGCGATGGCTATGAAACTCAGGTGGATCCAACCGATCCCAACATCCTCTACTCGGAGAGCCAATACGGTGGATTGGTGCGCTACGACAAGCGGTCGGGCGAAGTGGTGCGGATCCAGCCCCAGGAAGAACCGGGCGAGGAACCGCACCGCTGGAACTGGGACGCTCCTCTCATGATCAGTCCCCATTCACCGACACGCCTCTACTTCGCCTGCCAACGCCTCTACCGGACCGACGACCGCGGCAACTCGTGGACGGCGATCAGCGGGGATCTCACGCGGAACCTGGACCGCGACGCACTGCCGGTGATGGGCAAGGTGTGGAGCGTTGACGCGGTGTCAAAAAACCGTTCCACTTCGGCCTATGGCAACATCGTGTCCCTGGTCGAATCACCCCTCGTGGAAGATCTGATCTATGTCGGCACCGACGACGGTCTCATCCAGGTCACCGAGGACGGTGGCCGCAGTTGGCGCAAGGTGGATGGCGTGCGCGGAGTACCCGACCGGACCTACGTCAGTCGACTCGAGGCCTCGCACACCGACCCGGACACCGTCTACGCCGCCTTCGACAACCACAAGAACGGAGACTTCAAACCCTACGTGTTCAGGAGCACGGACCGCGGCAGAAGCTGGACCCCCATGATCGGCGATCTGCCCGATCGGGAAGTTGTCTACGCCCTGACCCAGGACGATCAAAACCCGAAACTGCTCTTTGCCGGCACCGAGTTCGGGCTGTACTTCACCGTCGACGAGGGCCGGCATTGGATTGCGCTCGAGGGAGGGTTTCCGACCATCCAGGTTCGCGATCTCGACATCCACCACGGTCAGAGCGACCTCGCGGTGGCCACCTTCGGGCGCGGTTTCTACATCCTCGATGACTTCACGCCCCTGCGCACCGTGTCGGAGGAGCTGCTCGAGTCGGGACCGGTGCTGTTTCCGGTGCGCGAGGCGCCGCTCTACATCGAGTCGCGCTCGCGCCACGGATCGCGCGGCCACGGCTTCTGGACCGCGCCGAATCCGCCCTTTGGCGCCACATTCACCTATTCGCTTCCCGAGACGTTGGAGACCCTCGCCGAACGACGACGGGCCGTCGAGAAGGAGGCCGAAGAAAATGGGACGGTACCAACCTATCCCTCCAGACAGGACATCCGAGCCGAGTTCGAGGAGCTCGAGCCGGGCGTCTACCTGGTCGTCCGAGACTCCCTCGACACGGTGGTCCGGCGGATCAAAGGAGATCGCACAGGAGGGCTGCACCGAACCAGCTGGGACCTGCGCTATCCCGCCTGCCGCCCCGCGGATGTTGACGCGCCCGACGAGCAACGGCCGTCGGGACGGCTCGCCCCCGAGGGGACCTACACCGTCACCCTCGAGCGGCTGGCCGGCGGCGAGATGACCGCCCTCGCAGGACCCGAGGCCTTTGAGGTGGCGTCGCTGGGCCTGGCCACCTTCAGCGCCGAAGACGGTGCCGAAGCACTCGCTTTTGACGAGAACGTGGCGGATCTCAGGCGGGCGGTGCACGGTGCGATCCGTGCGGCCGGCGAGGCCGAAACCCGGCTGGCTCACGTCCGGACCGCCATCCTCGACACACCCGGCGCGCACCATGGGCTGTTATCCGAAGCACAACGGCTGCAGACCGAATTGAACGATATCCAAACGGAGCTTCGAGGCGACCCGAGTCAGCATTGGTATGTCGAACCCCGCGGTCCGAGTATTCGCAGCCGAGTCGACAACATCGCCAACTGTCAGTGGAACACCACCTCCGCACCCACCCAGACTCAACGCAGTGCATACCAGTGGGCCGCCGACGCATTCGAGGTCGAACTGCAGCGGCTGCACGCCGTGGTGTCGGACCTCGAAGCCCTCGAGGGAGAACTCGAAGCCGCAGGCGGACCGTGGACACCGGGGCGAGTGCCCACCTGGACGCCGAAGGGAGGCTAACCCCCCACAGCCAATTCGGAATTCGAAATTCGAAATATTCAGTGGAGGCCGTTCGCTTCCCAAACGGGAGGGCTCGATATGAACTCCGGACTCGAAACCGCGACCTTTGGCGCCGGCTGCTTCTGGGGGGTCGAACAGGCATTCCGACGACTCGACGGCGTGGTCGATGCGGCGGTGGGATACGCAGGCGGCCACACCGAAAACCCCACCTACCACCAGGTCTGCTCCGGCACCACCGGTCACGCCGAGGTGGTGCAGCTTCATTTCGATCCAGCGAAGATCACATACGACGACCTGCTGGGTGTTTTTTGGCAGCTCCACGACCCAACCCAGGTCAACCGTCAGGGACCCGATGTCGGGACCCAGTACCGGTCTGCCATCTTCGTGCACTCGCCGGAGCAGGAGGCGGCGGCCGTGGCGTCACGGGACGCGTTGGACGCCAGCGGATCGCTCGGTCGACCTGTGGCCACCGAGATTGCACCTGCGGGTCCGTTTTGGCGGGCTGAGGACTATCACCAGCGGTACCTCGAGAAACGAGGTCTCGGGGCGTGTGGAGTCTGACCGCACCCCAGCGACAAGGACTTGAGATGCTCGCGGCCCGGTGCTCGATGCTCGATCTCCCGCCCACTGGGAGCGCGATCGGAGACCCGAAGGGTTCGGGTCACCGAGAGCGGGGCGCGAGTGCAACGGGCCGCCGCCGATGCAATGACCTTGCACGACACCGCCGATCCCCGATATGCTGCAACCCGCTGTGCGCCTCTGAACAAGACACCATGGAGAGGACGACCATGAAACCGACCCGGATCTTCGCCACCACAGCCCTGGTTATCGCCATCACAATGCCCGCGGCGGGCTGGGAAGATCCGCCGGACACCCAGTTCACCGCGACGGCGATCATGACCACCAGCCAGGGAACCCGGTCCATGCCGGTGACCTTCGTCGTCCGCAGCTATACCTCCATCGACAGCGCGCGCAGCCTCGAAGAGGTGCTCGCCAACGGCGGTCAAGGCGCCCTGCTGGCGGCGTTGCGAGGTATGAACAACGGCCGGATTCGTCTCGGAGCGCTGGAGATGCCGGTGAGTCTGGTGGCGGCCGAGGAGATCAGCGACGGCTACCGCTACTTCTTCATCACCGCTCGCCGACTCCACGTGGAGGAGGTCAACAGCTCGAGCCCATCGTTGGACTACCCCTTCGGCGTGGCAGTCTTCGAACTGGGTGACTTCGGCACCGGCGACGGTGAAATCTACCCTCAGGCGGCCATACGAATCGACGACGAAGGCTCGGTGGTCGTCGACGAGTACGACGGTGAGCCGGGGCAGCTCAAAGACGTCAAGAAGCAGCGATGACAGCCGAATCCAAGGTCAGGCCGCGACGGCTCGTGGTGGGAATTTCGGGCGCCAGCGGCGCCATCCACGGTGTCCGCCTGCTCGAGGTCCTCCAGCCGGTGGACTCCATCGAGACCCACCTGGTGGTCAGCCAGGCCGGCAAACAGACCATCGCCCTCGAAACCGACCGTTCCATCGCCGAGGTGGAAGGACTGGCCGACGTGGTCCACCGCACGGGCGACATCGCGGCTCCGTTGTCGTCGGGCTCCTTCACCACGGCCGGGATGGTGGTCGTTCCCTGTTCCATCAAGACGCTGTCCGGAATCGCACACAGCTACGCCGACAATCTCTTGATTCGCGCGGCCGACGTCACCCTCAAGGATCGACGGCCCCTGGTCCTGGTGGTTCGGGAAACCCCGCTCCACCTCGGCCATCTCCGATTGATGACGCAGGCCGCCGAGATGGGTGCTGTCATCATGCCGCCCATGCCGGCCTTTTATCACCGCCCGGAGTCGATCCACGACATCGTCGACCAGACGGTCAACCGGATCCTGGATCTGCTGGATATCGAGATCAATGACGACCTCTTCACGCGATGGCGGGGGGGAATCAACTCGACGGAGGTATGACTCCGCCCGCCGCGCCGGGAAACTGAAACCGCCGCGAGTCGTTGTCAGTATGAACGTTGGGGGATCAATTCGATGAAACATCACCACGCTCCATTCGCCGTTCTCGTCCTCTTCGCCATCATCGCCGCCGGCTGCGGCAGCACCTCGCCGACCACAGAGCCGGTTGATGTTCAGCCGCCGGTGGCGACACCCGCCGCGGTTCCCGATGCGACCCAGGCGGCGAGCCGACCGGTGCCGCTCGATCCGGCGGTGGTCCACGGGACGTTGCCCAACGGGCTCACCTATTTCATCCGCACCCACGGCGAGCCTCGCGAGCGGGCTGAACTCCGGCTCGCGGTCAACGCGGGCTCGATCCTGGAGGATGACGACCAGCGAGGTCTGGCCCACTTCGTCGAACACATGGCCTTCAACGGCACCGAGAACTTCGAGAAACAGGAGCTGGTGGATTATCTCGAGTCCATTGGCATCCGGTTCGGGGCCGATCTCAACGCCTACACGTCCTTCGACGAAACGGTCTACATGCTGACCGTCCCGACGGACGACCCCGAGCTGATCCAGACCGGTGTCCAGGTCCTCTCCGAGTGGGCCGCGAAGATCACCTTCGATCCCGAGGAGATCGATAAAGAGCGAGGCGTCGTCATCGAGGAGTGGCGTCTCGGCCGTGGCGCCGGAGCCCGGATCTTCGACAAACAGGCGCCGGTGGTATTCCACGACTCCCGCTATGCCGAGCGGTTGATCATCGGCAAGAAGGAGACCCTCGAATCGGCCCCTCCGGAGACCATCACCCGGTTCTACCGTGATTGGTACCGCCCGGATCTCATGGCCATCGTCGCGGTGGGCGATTTCGATGCCGCCACGGTCGAGGAGCTGATCCGGATCAACTTCGGCTCGATTCCAGCCGCCACCGATCCGCGGCCGAGGACCACTTACACGGTGCCTCCCCACTCGGAAACTCTCTACTCCATCGTCACCGACCCCGAGGCGACCATGACCCGGGTGCGCGTCATGCAGAAGATGCCCCCCCGCGAACTGGTCACGGAGGCGGAGTACCGGCGCGCCATCGTGGAGAGGCTGGGTGACGCCATGCTCAATCAGAGGTTGGATGAACGGTCCCGAGAGGCCGACCCGCCCTACATCGCCGCCGGCAGCGGCGTCGGCAATGCGGTGCGCGAGATGGGTGCCTACAACCTCGTGGCCATCGTCGACGAGGGTGGCTTGGACCGGGGTCTGGAGGCCATTCTGACCGAGGCCGAGCGGGTGGCCCGGTACGGCTTCACCGCCACCGAACTCGAGCGCGCGAAAAACACATACCTCCGGGGAATGGAGCAAGCGTACAAGGAGAGGGACACCGTCAAATCCAGAAGTCTGGCCGGCGAGTATGTCCGCAATTTCTTCACCGGCGAGGCGGCACCGGGTATCGCGGCCGAGCTCGAACTGGCCGAGAAATTTGTCCCGGGAGTGAGCCTGGACGAGGTCAATGCCCTGGCCAAGACCTGGCTTGTCGACGGCAGCCGGGTTGTGACCGTCAGCGGCCCCGAAAATGAGGGTGTCGGGTTCCCCGGCGAGGAAGAGATCGCCGCGGTGGTGGCGCGCGTCGGGCTTGCCGACATCGCGCCCTACGACGACCGGGTGGCCGACCAGCCGCTCATGGCAGCGGTCCCGCCACCGGTGGCCATCGTCTCCGAGGACACGATTCCCGAAATCGGTGTGACCCTCTGGCAGTTGGCCAACGGCGTCCGGGTGGTGCTCAAACCCACCGACTTCAAAAACGACGAGATCTTGTTCACCGCCTTCAGCCCCGGCGGCACATCGTTGGTGGCTGATGCAGATTACATCGCCGCCGCCACCGCCGACACCGTGATCCTCGAAGGCGGCGTCGGGCCCTTCGACCTGACTCAACTGCAGAAACTCCTCTCGGACAAGGTCGTCAGCGTCGGACCGTACATCTCTGAACTCGAGGAGGGGGTCTCGGGCAGCGCTTCGCCCGAGGACCTGGAGACCATGTTCCAGCTGATTTCGCTCTACTTCACCGAGCCGGTCGCAAGCGAGCAGGCCTTCGCATCGGTCACCCAGAAGTACCGCGGTTTCGTCGAGAACCGTCTCGCCAGACCGGAGGCCGTCTTCGCCGACACCTTGAGCACGACTCTGTCGCAGGACCACTACCGACGGCGGCCCTGGTCGGAGGAACTGGTGGCCGAGATGGACCTCGACACCTCGTACGCCGTCTACCGGGACCGATTTGCCGACGCCTCGGATTTCAGCTTCATTTTCGTCGGCAGCTTCTCATTGGAAGACATGCGGCCGCTGGTGCAGAGCTATCTCGGCAACCTGCCCTCCACAGGTCGTGAGGAGACCTGGCGCGACATCGGTGTCGAGGCGCCCCAGGGGGCGGTGGAGAAGGTCGTGGTGAAGGGCATCGAGCCCAAGAGCCGGGTGTCCATCGTCTTGCCCCACGATTTTGCGTGGACCCGCCAGAACCGGTTTGACATCGTGTCACTGTCCGACGTCTTGTCGATACGGCTTCGGGAGGAGATCCGCGAGGACGAGAGCGGCACCTACGGCGTCTCCGTGCGGGCCGCAACCACCAGGATCCCGAGGCAGACTTCGGCTCTGAACATCTCCTTCGGCTGTGATCCCGAGCGCGTGGACGAGCTCAAAGCGTTGGTCTACCAGGCGATCCGCGACATGCAAGACGAGGGACCCGACCCGGAGCATGTCGCCAAGGTCCAGCAGCAGGACCGGCGGGCACGTGAGCTGCAACTCAGGGAGAACGGCTTCTGGCTGTCGAGCCTGGAGTTCTACCTCTGGAACGAGGAGGACCCGCGCCTCATCCTCGGATACGACGACATGGTTGACAATTTGACACCGGCGGCAATCCAGCGGGCCGCTCAACGCTGGATCGATCTCGACCGGTACGTCGAGGTCACCCTGGTGCCCGAGGGGGAATGAGTCCAAGGTCCAAAGTCGAATGTCGAGGTCGGAAGCCTCCGAGTGAATCGGGGAACCTCCGACTTTCAACTTTTGACTTCTAACTCTCAACTTTCGACTGGAGGAATGGGTGAACCGGGGCGTTCGACTTTCGACTTTCGAATTTCGAATTCCCTCTCCGCCATCACCGTGAGGATGATCGCCGGGATGCCCAGCGGAAAGCACGAGAAGAGGGCTGCGATGGCGCCCACCAGGGCCGTGGGCATCCGCGTTTTTTTGATCGCCGCGATGCCACCCCAGACCGCGATCAGCCCGATGATGAAGCACAGCATCGCCAACGGTCCGAAGAAGGCCATCGGGATCCACGCGAACTGCGCCGCCGCCGGATCGTGGATCCCTGCGGTGCCGATGGCTCCGGATCCCACCACACCCACCAACAGCAGGACGCCCGCGCCGATTAACGACATGATGCCGGCGATGATGTCGAGCACTCCGGCGATGGTGCTCTTCGAAGTCGAGTTCTCCATGATGCCCCCCGTGAGCGCTACCGAGATTCGGTCCGCTCCCCTACCCGACGATAACGGCATTTCACCGCGGGGGGTTCTCCGCCGCCCACCCCGGCTATGAGGCTATGCGGCTACACGGCCTTACGGCAAGACGGCTTAGGGCTGCGGGTTCAGCAAACGCCAGGTCATGGCTCGGACCTCGTCGAAACGCCGCAGGGCGATCTCCGCCCTGCTGGAGTCGATCGCTCCCGCGTGCACGAGAAGTCGAAGATGGCAATCAACCTCCTTGGCAGATCCGTAGGCGATTCTCCAGTGTTGGAGCCGGTCTCGTCCCGACCGCCCGTGGCCTTCCGCGATGTTGGCGGGTACCGATGACGCTGACCTGATGACCTGATCGGCGAGACTCCTGAGGGGCGCCGGTACACGTCTGACGAGCGAGATGGCTTCCCCTGCCGCTTCAACAGCCTTGCCGTAGACGATGAGATCGTTTGCTGGGAGCGCGTCGAGCATGATCACCTCCGGGTCGTTCATGCTCTTCCGCCACGTCGATCTGTTTTTGGATGTCAAGGGTCGTTCTGACGACTTGCCTTGCCCTTGACATCCAAAAACAGATCGACGATTCGCTCTACGTGAACGACCCGGAGGTGATCACGGCGCGCTCAGCAACATCGATCCGCCGTAGGATCGGACGCTGTTCGCTGTCCCTGTCCCGGTCGCTGTCGCTGGACCTGATCCCTGTCGCTGTCGCTGATTGCTGTCGCTGGTTGCTGGCGCAGTCGCTGCGTGCTGACGCTTCAATCGGAAACGGCAACGGTAACGGGCTCGGACAATCCGTAACTCGCAACCCGCAACTACCGTAAGGTAGATGGCCATGACCGGAGAGATCGACGACCGGGGGCCGCAGGAGATACCCACCGAGAGGATGGGATTGTGGGAGACCGTGCGGCTGTCGCTGTCCGGCACCGAGCTCGACTTTACGCGTGGACCGGTGGGCCGGGCGATCGTGCTGTTGGCCATTCCCATGGTGCTCGAGATGGTGATGGAGTCGGCCTTCGCCATCACCGACGCCTTCTTCGTGTCGCGCCTCGGGGTCGACGCCGTGGCCACGGTGGGATTCACCGAGGCCATGATCACAATCGTCTTCGCCGTCGCCATCGGCATGTCCATGGCCACCACCGCCATGGTGGCGCGGCGGATCGGAGAGAAGGACAACGCCGGCGCGAGGATGGCGGCGGTGCAGGCCATTCTGCTCGGCATCGGCGCGGCGGTTCTGATTGCCGTGCCGGGGGCGATCTTCGCCACCGAACTGCTGCGGCTGATGGGCGGCACACCCGAGCTGGTCGCCTTTGGGTCGGGCTACACACGGGTGCTGCTGGGCGGTTGCGTCACCATCATGCTGCTCTTTCTGATCAACGCCGTGTTTCGCGGTGCGGGCGACCCGGCACTGGCCATGCGCGCCCTGTGGCTCGCCAACGGCTGCAACATCCTGCTCGACCCGTGTCTGATCTTCGGCCTCGGGCCATTCCCCGAACTGGGCGTCACCGGCGCGGCCGTGGCCACCACCATCGGCCGCGGAATCGGCGTCGCCTACCAGCTTTCGATGCTGGCCTCGGGACGAGGCCGAATCCGCATTCGGCTGCGGGATGTCCGCGTCATTCCGCCGGTGATGCTCCGGCTGATGAGGGTTTCGGTGGGCGGCATCCTCCAGTTCCTTATCGAGACCTCGAGCTGGATCGTGCTGGTCTGGATCATCGGTCGGTTCGGGTCCGCGGCGGTAGCCGGCTACACCATCGCGGTTCGGATCATCGTCTTCACCATCCTGCCCTCCTGGGGCCTGGCCAACTCGGCGGCGACGCTCATGGGTCAGAACCTAGGGGCGGGCCAACCGGACCGTGCCGAGGCCTCGGTGTGGCGGGCGGCGCTCTACAACCTCGTCTTCCTTGTGGCGGTGGCCGCCGGATTCATCATCTGGGCAGAGCCCATGATCCGGATCTTCTCCGCCGACCCGGAGGTCGTCCGCTCGGGGGTCTCCTGTCTCCGTTGGATCAGCTACGGCTACGGTTTCTTCGCCTACGGCATGGTCATGGTGCAGGCCTTCAACGGCGCCGGCGACACCACCACTCCCACGATCATCAATTTCTTCTGCTTCTGGATGCTGCAGATCCCCATGGCCTACCTGCTCGCCATGGGGACGGACCTCGGCATCACGGGTGTGTACATGGCCATGACCGTCGCCGAATCGCTGATCGCGGTGGTCGGCGTGCTGGTCTTCCGCCGCGGTCGTTGGCGGACGCGGAAAATCTGATCCCAGCCACCCGCCGGGGGCACGAGGTGAGATCTATTCTTTCCCCCAACCGGTGAGGATGTGTAGAGGGTGCAGACGTCTCGATAGGCTGCCGTGTGGCGCGACATCTCGTGACACCTCATGCACGCTCTCCACCTGGTTGTGCAGGGTATATTTCAGCCAATTTATGCAAATATTACTAATTTCCCCCTTGACATCGTCCTCTTCGGGCCCTATCTTTCCTACCGACTGACCAGTCAGTCGGAGCAATCATCATGAGTCAGGCAACGCTCGAACATACTGGCAAACGCCAGATTCTCGTCAACGCCGCGGCCGAGGTCTTCGCCAGACAGGGGTTTGCAAAGACCAGGGTTTCGGACATCTCGCAGCACGCCGGTGTCGGCAAGGGCACGGTGTACGAGTACTTCTCCAGCAAGGAGGAGCTCTTCTTCGCGGTCTTCGAGTGGATCAAGAACGAAATCCGCAGTCGGGTGGAGGCGGTGGTGAACGACCACACCCCTGCTCGGGACGTCCTGACCACCGTATTTCGGACCACCGCGGAGATCATCACCGAGCATCGCGAGATCTTCTCCATGAACCTCGAGTTCTGGGCGGCATCGCGAGGAAGCGCCTTCGAAGACCGGTTCTCCGCCGGGTGTCAGTCCATGTACCACGAGTACCGCGAGTTGACCGCCGAGATCGTTCGTCGCGGCCAGCGCGAGGGCGAGTTCCGGCCCGACCTCGATGCCGATCGGATTTCGGTGGTGATCGTCAGTGCGCTTGACGGTCTCGGTGTCCAGTGTTGGTTCGACGAGACGGTGGATGCGGTGGGGGCCGCCGGGGCGTTCGCCGAGGCACTCTGCGGCGGGCTTTGCGTGGAGGAGCGATGAACGGGTTGAAACCACTCCGTGACCGAGTCGTACCAGGGCCCGACAGGAGGAGGTCCATGTCTCAGAGAATCAAAATCTCGTCGGTCTGGACCGGGCTCGTCGTCGCACTGCTCGCGCTGCCAGCGCCGCTCGCGGCAGCCGACGCGGAAGGATCGACGACGTTACGGGAATTGGTGCGATCGGCGGTGGCCACACACCCAAACGTGGGCTACGCCGACACCGACATCATGCGCGCCCAGGCAGACGTCAAGCTGGTGAAGTCCGCGCTGCTGCCGAAGGTGGATCTGAACGGCACCTGGTGGCGTTTCCAGGAGGAACAGACCCTGGAGCTCGCCCCAGGTGAGGAATTCGTGCTCCGCCCGTTGGAAGATTGGGTGTGGTCGGCCGATATCCGGCAGACGCTGTTCACCGGCCTTCGTGACTGGCGCGCCCGGGACGTGGCCAAGCTCAACCGCGACATCGCCGAGCTGGACCGGATAACCACCATCAACACCCTGACACTCGATGTGGCAGCACAGTACTACTCCGCGCTGGCGGCGCGCGAGGGCGTCGAGGTGGCCCGGACTGCTCTGGAGGCAAACGAGGGTCAACTCGGACTCACCCAACGACTTTTCGAAGTTGGCGAGGCCCCTGTAGCCGACGTCGCGCGCTGGCGCTCCGAGGTGGCCGGTTCGAAACAGCGGCTGGTGGTGGCCGAGGGAAACTACGAGCTCGCCCGCCGTCGGTTGGCCAGACTTGCCGGTGTGCCCGCCATCGGAGCCCTGACCACCCCGGCGCCGATTGCTGCACCCCCGGGTGACGACCAACAGCTCCTCCAGGAGGCCATCAACCAACGGCTCGAGATGGTCACACTCAACAACCAGCTCGAGGCGGCCGGTCTGATGGTCAAGGTGGAACGCGGCGCCTTCTATCCGGAGTTGGAGGCAGGCCTCCAGTACCTGCAGCAGAAAGCCGAGTTCCCGTCGGACAGCTGGGCCTCTCTATTCCTCACCCTCCGGGTGCCGATCTACAACGGCGGCCTGACCAAAGCTCGGGTGGTCAAGGCCAAGGCCGACGTGCGTGAGGTGGAGTGGCTTCAGGTCCAGGTCACCCGCGAGATTCAAGATCAGGTGGATAGCGCGGCCGTCACCTACCGCACCGCCGTTGCCGCCCTGGAGGCCGCCCACGAACGCAACCTTGCCGCCCGCCAGGCATACGACCAGGTGGAACGGGCCTACCGCGTTGGTGAAGCCAACGCGGTCGACCTGCTCACAGCCACCACCGATGCCGTCGATGCCGCCAATGGGGAGATCATCGCCAAAGCCCAGCGGGAGTACCAGGCGATCGCTCTGCGCTACGCGATCGGCATGCTTCCGATCCCAGGTCTGGATCTTGCTCAAGACAGCGAGGATGAAACACCATGAACCTTCGACTGAATTCCTTTGCACCCCTCACCCTGATCCTCGTCATGGCCGGCTGCCACGGTGGCGGTGGGGGCGAGAGCCCTGAAGATGCAGCGGCTGCACGCGAGGCTGCGCTGGCACCGCGAGAGGTGCGCCTTATCACCGCCGAGGTCGTCGAGGAACAACCCTCCCTTCAACTGGTTGGAGAGGTTCGAGCCTTCGACACCGTGTCGGTCGCTCCCGAGGTTGCCGGCACCATCGACGCCGTCAAGGTGGAGGTGGGCGACCGCGTGCGTGCAGGTCAACCACTCGCCGAAGTGGACCGGTCCACCTTCAAGATTTACCTCCAGCAAGCCGAAGCGAACCTCGCAGCAGCCCAGGCGGATCTCGACCTCGCCGAAAAGGGGCTCGAGCGCAAACGCGACCTTCTGAGCGACGAGACCATCGCCCAGGCCACCTTCGACCAGGCCAAGGCGGGCTACGATCTGGCGGCCGCACGGGTGCTCGGCGCCGAGGCCGCCCGTGACCTGGCCAAGAGAAACTGGGACAAGAGCGTCGTCCGAGCGCCGGCAGCCGGTTCGATCATGAACCGGCATGCGGTAGCCGGTCAGTGGAACGACGTTGGTCAGATGCTCTTCGAATTGGCCATCGGCGACACCGTCAAGGTGGCGGCGCGGGTCCCGTCCGAATGGGCACCCAGGCTGAGCGGCCTCGACGGCTTCGACTTCACCGTCGGCGCCTCACCGACGCTCTACCGGGCCAATCTCTACAGCGTGGATCCCATGGTGAACGAGTCCAGCCGATCATTCGAGGTGGTGGGCGTGGCGAAGAACACGGCTGGGACTCTCCGCCCGGGGATGTTCGCCACCATCAACCTCGAGGCGCCCGAGTCCCAACGCAGCCTGTGGCTCCCGGTCGCAGCAGTGGCGACCTCCGACATGTCCCAGGTCATGATCGTGTCCGACGGAGTCGTCACCGTCCACCGGGTCCAGGTGGGTCGTCGGGTCGACGGTCGGATCGAGATCATCGACGGACTCGACGAGGGCCAGCCGGTGATCGCCGACACCGCCGGCCTCCAACGGGGCGTGCCGGTGACCATCCTCGAAGACACAAAAAATTCTTGATTTTGAATTCTGAATTGGGTGACGCCCGAAAGGTAGAGGCCGTGACAAACGAACGAAATTCAAAATTGATCATCGAGAATTCAAAATTCACCCGAAGGGTGATGCCATGAACCTGTACGACATCGCGATTCGCCGCCCGATATTCACCACCATGTTGATGGTGGCCCTGGTGGTCTTCGGCGTCTTGGGGTACCAAACGCTGCCCGTCAATCTGCTGCCATCGATGGACATCCCCATCGTTACGGTGATCACCATTCTCCCGGGGGCCTCGCCCGAAGTGGTGGAATCCGACATTACCGACGCCATCGAGCAGCAGGTCAACACCATCGAGGGTATCCGTCAGCTCACCTCGTACTCGGGCCAGGGAGTGTCGCAGATCACCATCACATTCAACCTGGAACGGGACATCGACATCGCCGCCCAGGACGTGCGCGACAAGGTGTCCGGCGCCATGGGTAATCTCCCGCTGGACGCCGAGCCACCCATCGTCCAGAAGCTCGACATCAACTCTCAGCCCATGCTGTGGATGTCCTTTTCCGGGCTCGACCAACGAGAGCTCTCCGACTATGCGGATCAGGTCCTGCGGCCGAAGTTGCAGTCGGTTCCAGGCGTCGGCAACGTCTTCCTGGCAGGGTTCAGGGAGCCCATGATCCGGATCTGGATCGACCGCGACCGGATCGCGGCCTATCGCCTCACCGTCACCGACGTCATCTCCGCCATCGGCCGGGAGAACCTCGAGTTGCCCGGTGGATTCATCGAGGGCGATCGCTACGAACTGGCGGTCCGCAACCTCGGTCTCTTCGAGTCTCCGGACGACTTCAACCGAATGATCATCGCCAACATCGACGGCCGCCCGGTCCGGCTCTCGGACGTCGGCTTCGCCCAGCTCGGGATCGCCGACGAGCGAGGTCTCGGCCGCTACAACCTGAGGCCGTCCTTAGGCCTCGGCGTTGCCCCACGTTCCGGTGCCAACCTGGTGGACGTCAACCGGGGCGCCATCGAACGGATGAGGGAAATCGAGGGCGACTTCCCAGATGGCGTCGAGTGGAATGTGGCGTTCGACGGCGCCGAGTACGTGGAGAATTCCATTGCGAACGTCCAATTCGACATCGCCTATGGAGCGGTACTGGCGATCCTGGTCGTCTTTGTCTTCCTGCGGTCCTGGCGCTCCACCTTCATCGTCTCGCTGGCCATTCCCACGTCCTTGATCGCGACCTTCGGCTTCATGCGAATCTTCGGCTTCTCGCTGAACAACATGACGACTCTCGCCCTGGCATTGTCGGTGGGTGTCGTGATCGACGATGCCATCGTGGTGTTGGAGAATATTTTCCGCCACCAGGAGGAGGGCGAGGATTCCATGACCGCCGCCCACAACGGCACCAGGGAGATTGCCCTGGCGGCCATGGCATCGACTTTCGCCATCGCCGCGGTCTTCATCCCGGTGGCCTACATGCGGGGGATGATCGGCAAGTTCCTCTTCGAGTTCGGCATCTCGGTGTCGGCTGCGGTCCTGATCTCGCTCTTCGTGGCCCTCACCCTGACTCCCATGATGTGCTCACGGTTGCTGAAGGTCACCGAGAAGCACGGCCGCATCTACGAGCTCCTCGAAAGCGGCTTCACCGCGCTGGAGGATTGGTACCGCCGTGCACTGGACTGGGCCCTCCGCCACAAGCTGATCACTCTGACCGTCGCCAGTCTGGTCTTTGTCGGCAGCGTGGCGCTTGTGCCGTTCATCGGTGCGGAGTTCGCTCCGCAGGAAGAC
>Ga0272441_10008100_pt1 | contig 16801 bp, 11 predicted proteins | sample SSMProp6N_FD_193582 | JGI IMG/M metagenome (GOLD analysis project Ga0272441, IMG submission 193582) | Marine sediment archaeal communities from Little Sippewissett salt marsh, Falmouth, MA, United States - SSM-Prop-6N | ecosystem: Environmental > Aquatic > Marine > Wetlands > Sediment ...
AGATGGCATCCACCGCGCGAAGCAATCGCATAGCCCAATCCGTAGGCTTTCAAACCACGCGGATCGCCGTTGATGATATCCAGCCCTTTGGTGTGCATGGCGTACGCTTCCGTCCCACGACCATACTCCGCGGCCAAGGCCCGGGTCCCTTCTGCAAACAGGTCGCCGACGCCCTCGCGTTGCGCAATAAGATGAACCATCTTCTCCGCTGCCTCAGCGTTTCCGAATCGAAGCTCGATCCCGTCGAAATCCGAAGCCTTCAGCAGTCCCTTCTCGATGCACTCCATCGCCCAACCAATCGTCTCGCCGGAACTGATGGCATCGATCCCCTGGCGATTCATAAACAGAATCACCCGCAACGCCCAACGGAGATCCGACACGTCGATCCGCGACGTATAGCTACACAGCGGCTCGAACTCCGGCCCCTCGCCCTCACCGTCGGGAGTGACGATGTACCGCGAGCAGTGAACGTTGCAGTTGAAGCAAGATTTGTTCTTCATCACGTACTGCTCACGCAACGCGTCGCCGCTAATCTTGTCGGCGTAGCTGCACACACCCTCTTGGAAGTGCCGTGTCGGCAGGATGCCCAGCTTGTTCAGTCCATGGACAAGCATCGTCGTTCCCACTCGTTTGCGCGTGCTGTACTCTTCGTGTTGAACGATTCGGCGGGTGATCTTGCGGCAGAGTTCCTCGAAACGCTCTGGATCGGCAACCTGCACCGGCCTCCGCCCCCGAACCACAACCGCCTTGAGCTGTTTCGAACCCCAAACGGCACCCATTCCGGTCCGCCCAAACGTTCGACCCGCCATGTTGGTTCCGATTGTTGCATACTTGACGAGCCGTTCCCCGGCCGGGCCAATCGCGGCCACCTGGATCGATCGATCCCCCAGCTCCTCTATCAGTGCAAGATGCGTCTCCCGTATATCTCGCCCCCACAGATGGCTTGCATCACGGATCTCGATTGCCTCATCGGTGATCAAGAGATAGCACGGCGATTCCGAACGCCCCCGCAGCACGACCTGATCGAACCCCGCCGCTTTGAGTTCGGGCCCGAAATGTCCGCCGGCAGCCGAGTCACCGAGGATCCCCGTCAACGGGGCACGCGCGGAGACTGTCGTGTAGGCAGACGCCGGCAAAAGCGTTCCGGTGAGCGGCCCAACAGCGATATAGGACGTATTCTCCGGAGACAATGGGTCCGTGTCCCCCGTCAGCTCCTCGTACATGGACCACGTATTGAGCATGCGCCCACCGATGACTTGCCGCAGCAGCTCGGTGTCCAGATCGACGGTCTCGGTAGAGCGTCGCGATAGGTCAACCACGAGTTTCTTTCCCGCGTATCCGTGTGTCATGACAGCTCCTCTTCGTCCTCGGTCATGCCTACACGCTGTGCCTCTGTCTGCTGGATCGCATACCGCAATCGTTTCTCCTCGGCATCCACAGACTTGTCCCCATTCGCCGTCAGAGAGACAGCATCTGAGACATCTGCCTCATACACGAGGGCATCCATTGTGCACGTCTCGACACACCGTGGGGATCCCCCACACAGATCGCAGATAAGCGGCAGCCCTTCAAACAGGTGAACCGCTCCGATCGGGCAAGCGTTCTCACACTGCCCACAGCCGACGCACTTCTCCTGATCGACAATGACCGCACCATGCGACCCAACCGACAGCGCTCCGACCGGACACGCATCGATGCAGTACCGTTCCACACATTGCTGACATACCACCGGACAATCGAGACCGATTGCCTCTTCCTTCGCCACTTGAATCCGCGCCATCTTCCGGGCAACCGCCCCTGAGAAATGGGCAAACGCACAGACAGTCTCGCATTGCCTGCAACCCGAGCACAGCTCAGCCTGTATCCGAATCATCTCTTGCTCCTTCCCCACCTATGCTGTCACGTTCCAGGCGGAACCTTGTTGCAGGGATCGTCTTCATATGCGACCGTTGTGTGTCGTACTCCCGCTGATTGGTGTCATGGGAATATCGCAGGCGTTCTCACCGCAGGGCATTCCTATCGCCACTGAGTATCTCAACAGTCATCAACAATGCGGTAGCATTGGCTGAGCCATTTGCCACAAACAGGAAAGCCGAAGTCGGCCCTCCCATGGGCCTGCTTGCGATAGTCCTTTGGTTCCAAACGCATGTTAATATCACAAGTTGTTCCGTCTCAGTAACCACGCTCGGAGTTGCATGGTAACGTGGCTACCGCCTCTCGTTTAGTATATCAGAAATATACTACCAGATTTGGCCAAAATCAATCCATGGCAGTTCGCTGGACGCAAGATCCCTTCGATCCACTTGGAGAGATAGATACTCCGCTAGTCACGCTGAACGGTTCAAGCAATATCTATCTTCCGTCGATCGAACCGTGCCATCCCACTGCTCGATCCAGAGATTGCACGTCAAGTTGAGGGCAATTGGCATGGACCCGTCTACAAAGCAACAAGGCCCAACGAAGACTGAGTGAGCGATTCGCCGCTGTTCTCGCCCACTACAACAACATCTTCGTTGCGAATCCACAACCCTCCTTCGACAAGCACGCTGGGCTCTATAGTGAAGACCATCGAAGGTTCTAGCTGGGTGGCATCAGATGCATCGAGGCTTGGATCCTCGTGGACATCCATTCCGATTCCGTGCCCCGTCCGATGCACGAAGTACTTGCCCCAGCCTGCCTCATCCAGCGCACGCCAAACAGCCTGATGTACTACAGTTGCCTCAACGCCTGCACGCAACTCACGGATGCCTAGACTGTGTGCTTCCTCAAGATCCTTGGCGAACCTGTGAACCTTCGGGTTGGGCTCCCCAATGGATACGGTCCGTCCGAAGTCACTGCAGTACCCCTCATACACACACCCGAAATCGAACGCCAAAATGGTCCCATCCTCGATCGGGGCGAATCTCGGCTCCCGATACTCGCGTATTGAACTTGGCCGATTCTCGTGGTAGCCGTAGACAACTGTGGGAAATGAAAGTGCCTCAGCACCTCGCCGCCGCATCTGGTACTCCAACTCTCCCGCGATGTCCCACTCGGACATGCCCACACGTATCTGACTCACGACATCAGCGAACGCTTCATCCGTAATTCGGCCCGCCCGTCGGAGGATCTCCAGCTCCTCATCCGTCTTGACTCGTCGGACTTCCTGAAACAGGGAGATCCCCTCTCTCAAGGAAACTTCTGGGGCTGCGTCAACCAAGCACATGACAGCTCGTGCGGAGACCTCGTCCTCGATGGCAACTGATCCCTTGGAGAAGCCAATCCGTGAGAGAATGCCGTGCAGTTGCGGCTCCACAGCCTTGGTCTCTTCCAACCGCAAGACTTGGGTCGCCTCGCCGTTGATCGTCTCGAAATCAGCAACCATACGTGGGGCCACGTACCACATCTCGTTCTTCGCACTCAGAAACGCCATCTCTGCCCAGCTGCCATGATGATCTGCTCGCGTGTAGGCTGGGATGCGTCGCTTCACGCCTGCTAGGTATTCGAGATTCGTCGACGGCGCTAGCACAACCCAGTCTAGCTTCGCTTCCACCATCGCATCCACAACTCGCTTGCGCCTTTCTTCTCTCACTGAGATCTATCCCTCCTGACCCGGACTTTCGCTCTCGTAGAGGTGACAGCGAACGGTGTGGGGGTTTCCCTTCACCTCGTGCATTCTCGGTTCTTCCGTCGCACAACGATCGAGACACTGACTGCAGCGCGGATGAAACCTGCAGCCTGTTGGTGGATTGATGGGGCTTCCAATCTCCCCTCTGGATTCACTCTTGGGGGGCTTCGCCTGGGCCTCTTCTTCGGAGACCACCGGAATGGCTGACAGGAGCATGCGCGTGTATGGATGCAACGAGTTCGCGAAGAACCGTTCAGCCTCGGCGACTTCCTGAATCCTGCCAAGGTACATGATGGCCACTCGATCGGCCACGTTGCGCATGAGACTCAAATCGTGTGTGATGAACACATAGGCAAGATTCATTTGCTTCTGCAATCTCGCCAGCAACGTGATGATGTTGGCTTGCATCGATACGTCAAGCGAAGACGTCGGCTCGTCCAACACGATGAGTGACGGCGATGTTGCCAGCGCACGAGCCACACCTACAAGTTGCTGCTCACCACCACCGATCTTTCGTGGATACTTTGAGAGAAACGATTCAGGAAGACCCACATCATCTAGCAGCTCACGCACGCGTGCCTTTCGCTGACGCGGGGAGACACGTCCCACGCGTAGGGGCATCTCCAAGATCTGCCCGACCGTCTTTCGTGGGTTCAGCGAACTCAGCGGATCCTGAAAGACAATCTGCATTTCCTTGCCAGTGAACATCCGCTTCCGAAGCGTGGGCGAGTCGACCAACCGGTCACGATAGAAAACCTCTCCGGCTGTCGGCCTCGTGAAACCGATCACAACATAGGCTGCCGTACTCTTTCCTGAGCCCGATTCGCCGACCAGACCCAGAGTCTCGCCCGAGCGAACCTCAAGATCTATGCCATCTACAGCCTTCACAACCCCTCGGGCTGCGGGGAAGTACTTCTTGAGCTCGCATACCCGAACGAGCGATTCGCCGGTCTTTCTCTCCGAAGGAGAGACTACCAACGTGCTCTCGACAGCAAGCGACGACACTTCTGGCCTTTCGACCGAAGGAGCGGCCGCTGAAGCTGCTTCTTCTGCCCGAGCAACTTGACCCGCGGGGATGAGGTCTGTGTCTCCCGCGAATCGGTGACACCGGATCAAACCGTCCCCCCTGAGGGCCACCGGCTTCGGAGTCATGCTATCACATGGCTCCAGAGCCACACTACATCGTGTATGGAATCGGCAACCTGCGGGGGGATCGATGTACTCAATCACGCGTCCAGGGATCCCCTTGAAGTGCTTCTCACCAACGAACCGGGGAATGGCATTGAGCAAACCTTTCGTGTACGGGTGCAATGGCTCTCCAAACAGGTCAGCAGTCTGCCGAGATTCGATCATGCTTCCTGCATACATCACGTAGACCCGATCTGTCCACTCACGAACGACACCGAGTGAGTGGGTCACAAGGAGAATCGACTTTCCGCTTTCGTCAACAAGTCCTTTGAGCAATCGGTAGATCTGATCCTGGATTGTCACATCGAGGCTAGTCCCAGGTTCATCTGCAAGAATGATCTCAGAGGGTGTCGCTAGGGCCATGGCGATGCAAACTCTTTGGCGCATGCCCCCGCTTAACTGTACGGGATAGTTGGTGAGAATCCTCTCCGGATCTGGCAACTGAGCTTGTCGAATCGCTTCAATGGATCGATCCCGGATTGCCTTCTTGCCTAGCCGGATTCCAGCTGCACGCGTAGCATGCAAGATAATGTCTTCCAGTTGCTGGCCGATCGTGAACACCGGGTTCAAGGCGGCGGAGGGGTCTTGAAAGATCACCGATGCCTTTGTCGTGCGACTTGCACGTCGAAGCGCGGGATCCAACGTCAGTTGTTCCTGTCCGGCAAGGAATACCTGACCGCGCTCGATGATTGCTTCAGGGGGTAGGAGCCCAAGTATTGTCAGGAGTGTGGTCGTCTTGCCACAGCCGGACTCTCCCACAAGCCCGACCTTCTCCCCGGGCCTCAGGGTAAGGTCAATCCCATCAAGCACCTCAAGCATGCCTTCGTAGACGCGGTAGGATACCTTGAGATCTCGTACGCCGAGAATCGGGGTGTCTGTTGTAGTCATGGTCATAGCTCCTCCGAGGAGAAGAAGTCCTGCAATCCATCCCCCAGCAAATTGAATCCAAGGACAAGGTAGACGATTGCGAGCGCCGGAAAGACAGCCACCCACCACTGGCCTGGCAAGACCTTTGCACCTTCTGAGACCATTGTTCCCAAGCCAGGCTTCGGTGGTTGGACACCCAATCCGACGAAACTCAAGCTTGCCGCGACAATCACAACGAAACCTAGGTCGAGCGTCATTTTCGTAAGAACGGGCCTGATACAATTTGGAAATAGCTCTGTACGCAAGATGAAGAGCGTCTTTCCACCTGCAAGTTCGTTCGCGCGAACGAACCCTTCGTTCCGCAAGGAGGTAGCAACTCCGTACGTCAGGCGTGCATACCACGGCCAGAGCGAGAACGATACGGCCACCATCCCTTTCATCAGGCCTGGTCCGAGGGCTGCCGATACGGAGAGTGCAAGAAGCAACGGCGGCAGCGCGAGGAAGATGTCGGTGATCCGCATGATGACTGTGTCGATCCAGGTTCCGCGCTTGTACCCAGCGAGCATGCCAAGCACCACGCCGATGACGGGTGCAATCGAAATGACAACAACTCCCATCAGCAAGGAAAACCGGAACCCATAGAAGACCCGGGTCATGATGTCTCGCCCGTACACATCCGTGCCGAACGGATGCGCTAGACTGGGCGACTGATTGGCAGATTCGAAATGGACAACGAAGCCTACATCCTCTGGGTGCGGTGAAATCACAGGAGCCAGCACCACAATCAGGAGCACCGAGAGGATGATCATCAGCCCCACAACCGAGAGCGGGTTCCGCGAGAATTTGTACCAAGCATAGCGAATGCCCTTCGCCTCTCGGTGCACAGGCTGTGATGCAGACAGTTCTTGGATCGTATCTTTCTCACTCACGCTAGCTCCTCTCGGCCAGATTGATCCTCGGATCAAGAATGGACGTCACGATATCCACGAGCAGGTTCATCACAATGAACATTGTTCCCAAGACGAGAACGACAGCACTAATTGCGAATACATCGCCGTCCTGCATAGCCGTTACGCCATATCGCGAGAATCCTGGCCAGAAGAAGACAAGCTCCACAAGAAACGCATTGGTTAGGACGCATGCGAAATCCATTCCCATCACCGCTACCGTAGGAATCAAAGATGGCTTGAGCACGTACTTGAACATCACCTTGGATTCGGGAATCCCGTTGGCCCGCGCAGTTCGGACATAGCTCTTCCTTAAATTATCGACGACGCTTGCACGAGTGATCCGCGATTCCTGAGCAATCGCAGAAAGCGCAAGGCTGAAAGCGGGGAGAATCAGGTGCCAAATCGCATTGCCAACCACATGAAATTGTCCGGCGATCAGCCCGTCAATGATGTAGAAACCTGTGATCGTCCCGGGTGGCGTGACACCAGGACTAAGCCTTCCGATGGTTGGGAAGATATGCAACCAATAGCTAAACAGCAACATGAACATGATACCGAAAATGAATGACGGTGTGACCGTACCGCTATAGGCAACCAGGCGCGAGAAGTGATCAACCAGAGTGTTCTGATAGCGTGCAGCCAGAACGCCCAGCAACTGTCCCAGGACCAAAGAGAACAGCAGAGAGAACAGTCCCAGTTCCAACGTGGCTGGAAGGAATTCCTTCAGATCAACAATCACCGGCCGTTTCGTCGTGACCGAGAAACCGAGATCCCCTCTCACTGCACCCTTCAGCCAATAGAAGTACTGAACAGGCATTGAATCGTTGAGTCGCATATCGTCCCTGAGCTTCTCAACGGCTTCTTCCGATGCTTGTTGGCCCAAAGCGGATCGCGCGATGTCTGTCGGTACCATACGCGCGATGAAGAAGACCAGCATCGACAGACCGAGCAGCACAAAAACAGAGTGTACTATCCGTTTTAGGATGAATTTCGCATTGTGTAACAGCATCGGCGCGTTGTCCTTTCGATCGCCTAGGACACGAGGGATAGTGGCCAAGCCACCATCCCCCGCATCCAAGCGTGCTACTGATTCAAGAGTTCAGCCTTTTTGTCGAGATCGATGCGCACATCGTGCATGTTGACCGCAGCGCCAATGATCCCGGAACTCTGCTCTTCGTTGACGATCAGGTACTCCTGGATCGCGCGGAACGGATCGAGTTCTGTGACGAATATCTCTGCAGCCTGTTCTAGAATGTACGCTTCAATCTGCTGATACAACAGATTTCGTGCGGCCGCATCGAGTGTCTCTCTCGATCGGGAGATCATGTCGTGGAGCACAGCATCGTCAAACCAGTGCGATGCCGCATACCCGCCCGGCGTCGCCCAATTGGAGAGAACATTGTCCACCCCAGGGTACTCCGGACCTGACTGCGTCGGGATGCAGTTGCCCGACGTTTCAGGAGCAGAGCAGCGAGCGATGGTCTCGCCGAAGCTGATCTGTTCCACTTTGATATTGAAACCCGCCTGGCTCAAGTCGGCAGCAAGAGATGCAACCATCTTGTCAAAGAACGCATCACCAATCGGAGCCGTGATGATCACCGGCGTGTCTTGTGGATAGCAAGACTGGGCAAGCTCTTCATGCATCTTGTCAAGATCTTGCGTGTACAGCGGTGCGTCCGGATTGAACGCAGGGGACCGAGACGAGATAAGTCGGCCCGGCACGCTGTCCCAGATCGGAAGGAGGCTGTCGTAATTGAATGCGTAGCTCAGCGCGCGGCGGAAGTGAACATCATCCGTCGGTGCTACTTGACAGTTGAGATAGAAACCGTAGACGTGCCCCTTGTTCAGCGACACAAGCTCAACGCCCGAAATTGCATCCAACTCTGCGAACGTCTGGCGAGGGAACGTCGTGTAGGTCATGTCGAGTTCGCGATTGACCATCAGGTTCTTTGCTGTTGCCGCTTCCCATAGACCGATCAAGCGAACCGTCTCGACCGGGACTCCACCTGCGACCTCCGGCCAACCGAGGAAGTAGTCCGCAAACCGCTCGAACCGCAGTTCGAGGTTCACTTGGTGTTCGGCCAAGCTATACGGTCCACTTCCTGCATCGTGAAATCGAAGCCATTCCACGCCGTAGTCACCCATGTCGCCGTGGTCCCCATCGCCAAGATTCGCAAGAACGACATCCTTGTTCAGGACATAGATAGACCAGATCATGTTTGGGAACACAGAAATCGGTGAATCAAGCACGAACTGGACAGTGCAGGGATCCTTGGCACTCACGGATTCGATTGCTTTCACTCGCGAGTAGGCTCCTGTACCCAGCGCCATCATCCGTTCAAATGAGAAGACTACATCTTCAGCGGTGACTGGCGTCCCATCATGGAACAGCGCGTCCTCCCGAAGCTTGAACTCCCAGACCTTTCCAATGCCGTCAACGACTGCCCAACTCTCAGCAAGATGGGCCCGGACACCGCCGTTGGCATCCGGATAGGTCAAGCCGTCGTACATCTGAACACCGGCCCGCCAGTGTGTCCAGAAAGCCATCTCCGCTGGATCACAGGAGAACGGTGCCATGTCGTTTAGAACAACAACATTCTCCGCGCCTTGCGCAACGACGCCGAATCCGCCGACAGTGCAGACAATCAACAGCGACAGGACTACGAGTGCTCGCCATGTTGTGTTGCGTTGCATATGATCTTCCTCCCTTGGGGCTTTCATCCGTTTGACTCCGCACACTGTTACCCTACCTAGGTGCCTAGTTGGATCCTTCCCGATTCATCCCCCCTTTCTTCGGTCTACGTACCGGCTTCCATCCTGAAATCCACACATCTAAGTCCTCTTATGCTCCGCTCGAAGCACCCGCGTTGCCTCTTCGTCAACTTCCAGACAAGGACCGTCTTTGAAGACAACTTTGAAAACCGTCTCAGCAGCCTGTCGGCTTACGTAGCCATCGCGAACATCGGCGGAAACGCTTTCCAGATCACGCGCCCAAGGCTCGCCATATCCGCCGCCGCCGCCCGTCTCAGCGACGATTCGGGAACCCCCAGGGACAGGCAATTGCTCGATCTTGAGATACTCCTCTTTCTCAGAGGTTTGGGAATCCATGACAGTCACTCTTGGAATGCCACCCGCATGCCCCCCAAATAGACCCCAAGAAGGTGTCCGAGATCGATCGAAGTGGAGCGTGAGCAAGCTATCCACCAACACCTCATACTCCTTGACCACATTGAGCCCACCGCGGAAGGTTCCCGCTCCACCGCTATCGATACCGAGTTCAAGCCTTCGAATCAGTATCGGATAGCGGCTCTCCGTCGTCTCAACAGGCATGTTCCGGAAGTCACCGGCGGCCGAATGGATCAGGGCGCTTTCTCCGTCTGCATGTGCGTTCGCACCCCAACCGCCTTCCTGAGATTCACCGCTGACGAAGAACTCCCCAGTACCCGGATCCGTCCCCATGATGAACACGTTCCAGGAATCGCCAGGAAGTCCAGCCGCAACGCAATCAGGAAGGACAGACGAGAGAGCACGGATGACCAAATCCAGCATAAGCATCCCTGGATGTGGGTGCATGCATGCGGCGGGTTCCTCAGCCGAGAAGATCGATCGAGGCTCTGCGACCACCTCAAGAGGCCGGAAGCTCCCATGGTTGACCTCCGGTATCGCATCAGGATAGAGAAAGACAAGTGCTAGTCTCGCAGCTGATATCGTATTCGCAAATCCACAATTCAGATTCCCGCGCTTCTGCTTGCTCGACCCGGTCGTGTCAATGGTCATGGAGTCCCCGCGGACTGTAACGGAAACCTTCACCGGAACAGGTTCTTCGGAGATGAAATCGTTGTCGGAGCATCCCTCCGATTCATAGACTCCATCAGGTATGTCGCGGATGAAATCGCGGAACTTCCTTTCCGAATTATCGAAGATACGATCGATGCAGGCCCGAACAATATCAAGTCCGAAACGACTGATCAATTCAGAGTATCGCCGTTGGGCCATCTTGCCCGCGGCAATCTGCGCATTGAGATCGCCAATGAGCGCCTTCGGAGAGCGGCTGTTCATCCGCAGAATCTCGGCAATGTCGTCTAGCCACTGCCCGGCGTGAAGAACGCGGGTCGGTCCCAAACGCAGCCCCTCCTGATAGATCTCGTAGGTGTTAACCGGAAAGCCAGGTTCTGCGGTCCCAATGTCAAACCAGTGAGCACGAGTCGACGCGAACCCTACAAGCTCCTCGTCCCAGTAGATCGGGCTGATGATGTCGACATCGTTTAGGTGCCCGCCGGTGATGTAGCTATCGTTGACAACGAAGACATCTCCCGCCTCGATTCCATCCGACCCATAGCGCTCAAGAACAGCCCGTACTCCCCAGTCCAACCCCCCGATGAAGAACGGATGACCTGGCGCCTGCCCCAACGTCTCCCCACGTTCGTTGAAGAGTGCGACCCCATAGTCGTGGCACTCGTAGATGATCGGTGAGAACGCGCTGTGTCCCAACGCCGCACTCATATCCTCTGCGATTGCGTTGAATGCATTCCGGATGACCTCGGTCGTCACAGGATTGATACTCGTCTTCATTTGCCGTCCCCCCTCAGCGCAATCAGGAGGTGTCCAAGGCTGTCCACGCCAACGCACGCCCCTGGAGGCACTACGGTTGTGCATGACTTCTCGTTGATGACTGCCGGTCCTTCCAATACTTCTCCTGCAATCATGTCCGATCGGTCGATTCGTACCGTCTCGTACGTCTCACTTCCGAAGACGGCTGAAGCCAAACGCACCCCATCATCTCTTCTCGCCACAGGGTCCATCGGCTTCTGTCCTGAAGATGCCGTACCGCTGGGACAGGATCGCACGAGTTGTCCAATCCCGACCATCCGCAGGTTGACGATCTCGACCTCCTCGGCCATGTTTTTGTGTCCATACTGTGCCTCGTACATGGCATCGAAGCGCTCTCGAAGCGCCTTTCTGTCCCAAGAATCGGTCAGCGAAGCACCCGAAAGGGGAACGTTGATGAAGTACTCCTGCCCTGCATAGCGCATGTCCAGAGATCGAGCGAATCGCATGTCGCCCGAAGCGATCTGCTCGTCTGCCAACAGACCGCACAACCCGGCTTCGAGTTCGCCGAATCGCTCACGGATCGAATCCTGATCAGTGTTCTCAAGCGGCATGATGTACGTCTGTGATGCATCATGTCGGATATCGGTATTCAGCATACCCCACGCGGAGAACGCGCCTGCAGACTTCGGGACGATTACCTTCTCAATACCAAGCTCTCTCGCAAGCGCCACCGCATGCATTGGTCCCGCGCCTCCGAATGCAACCAAAGAGAAGTCCCGCGGATCGATCCCTTTGCTGATTGTGATTGAGCGAATCGCATTCGCCATCTTGGCGTTGATGACGTCCAAGATCCCCTCCGCCATTTGCTCAACTGAGAGTCCGAGTTTCAACGCGAGGTTCCCAACCGCATCCTGCGCGAGATTGGGGAACAGCTTCATGTCTCCACCCAGGAAGCTCTCGGAGTCAATCCTCCCAAGCACAAGGTTGGCATCCGTCACCGTGGGCGAATTCCCTCCTCGCCCATAACAAGCAGGGCCGGGCAGTGAACCCGCGCTTCGTGGCCCAACCCGAAGCGCCCCTCCGTCAATCCACGCAACGCTGCCGCCCCCAGCGCCGATCGTCTGGATATCCACCATCGGAGCTAGTACGGGGAACCCTCCGAGTCGTTTCTCGGCAGCAACGCTCGCTTGCCCATCAACAATGAGACTGAAATCGAAGCTCGTCCCCCCCATGTCGACACAAATGAAGTTGCCCTCTCCAATCTCTTCACTAAGCGCCCGGCTCCCAACACTACCTCCCACCGGACCCGACATGAGTGTGAGCAGTCCCCGCGATTCCGCTTCATCCGCATCAATCAGTCCACCGTTCGACTGCATGAGGTAGACACGATTCTTGTATTGATGATTCGCAAGGCTATCCTTCAGGTCGCACAGGTAGTCCTTCAGGATCGGCGAAACGTACGCGTTGAGTACAACCGTGCTCGTTCTCTCGTATTCGCGCCACTCCCGGCACACCTCGTGTGAAGGGTAAACAGAGATCTCTGGGCTTTGCTTTCGCAGCCACGCAGCCACTTGACGTTCATGATCAGGGTTGACATAGCTGTGGAGGAAGCAAATCGCAATCGACTCGACACCCTCCAGGTCAAGCTTCGCCAACGCGGACGACAGCTCTTTTTCGTCCACGGGGGCAAGTTCCTTGCCATCGCTGTTCATCCGCTCGCCAATCTCATAGACGCGATGGCGCGGCACCAAAGGATCTGCATTCCTATAGTGCAGATCGTACATCAGGAGACGATTCCCACGCCCAATCTTGTAGACGTCTCCAAATCCGCTGGTGGTGAGCAGCGCGGTCTTTGCCCCCGCTCGTTCGAGGAATGCATTTAGCGGGGCAGTCGTTCCATGTACGAACATCTCAAGTTCTTCCAGATTGGGGAGAACTGTCTCCAATGCAGAGACCACTCCCATCGAGTAGTCTGGAGGCGTAGATGGCACCTTGGCAACAAGGTACATGTCCGATCTGTAATCATGCAATACGAGATCGGTGAAAGTTCCACCAATATCTACAGCCACGCGGTAGCGCGCAGTTCTCTTCGTCGCCTCAACCATACCGTCCTCGCTTCCTACCGAACGCACCTCTCAACCTGTAGCACCGCACCGCCTTCGCGCGGTACCCTCCGTGGAATACGCACATCATGGAGCGCAGCGATTCAGTGTCCCCTCGAATAGATACTTGGCGGTATCGCTGCTACAGACGCGATAGCGTAATTCGGAATACATGTCGTGGGGAATGACCTGCTGCCGTCGACGAGATCGCCACCATACACACGTAAGAATGGGGCTCGATGACACACAGAATCTCGCAGGCAATCCGGAACATCACGAAATCGAATACTCTGATCAACTTGCGCGAGTGCAAACATCCGACCCCTTGATACTTTCAGTTGTTCTGAAAACAAGCCCAACCACCAAAGATACTACTAATATACCACAAGCAATGTCTGCGATTCAAGAATCACAGGCTACGCGTTTCTTGCTGAAGGATCCTGGAGCTCTAATACTTAGAGCCTAAGTAAGATTCACGAGAAGAGATCTACTACGCAATAGACATGGAAGGATGATCAACCTTCTCGGCCACAAGCTCGCGAACGTGGTCCCGATACGCCGTGATATGTTTCCTCATCAGGTCCTGCACCAGTTCTGGATCTCGTGCGACAAGGGCTGCGCAGATGCGTTCGCTGTCCATTACGTCTTTGACGAGACCCCAGGTAGCTGCTTCAGGAGCAATGCGACGAGCTCGATCCCATTCACGAAGCATCTGATCTATGAATCTGACCATCCGTCGGTTCCCCGAGAGTTCGGCAATCCGAAGGTGGAGCTCGTACTGGTGCTGCTGATTGTATTCCTGCGGAGCAATCTTGGAGTCGCCAAGCTTCTCGTTCAACGCATGATTCGTTGCGCAAAGCGCCTCAAGCTGTTGATCTGTCGCGCGGACCGCGGCCATGGCAGCTGCCTGTCCCTCAAGAAGGACACGAAGGTCGAACAGCTCATCGACATCCTTGGGGGTCATCGACGTCACCCGATACCCCACGCGAGGAATGACCTCGACCAGTCCCTCCTGGCTGAGAAGTGCAAGCGCCTCCCGAACCGGTGTCTTGCTCACACCGTGTTCCTTGGCAAGCTGTGTTTCGACGAGGATCTGGCCTGGAGACACACTCCATGAAAGGATGGAGTCCCGGATCTCCCGATACAAGCGATCCGTGAGGGATTCTTTCCCCTGGCTTCTTTGCGTGCTGACCCGACGCCCGCCCGTTCCTCTTGTCAAGGTTCCCTCCATCCTCTTGTGCCTTTGCCCCACCCGAGTCTGGGGATAGAACTCAATGATCAGTGCCGCAGCTTCGCTTCGTCGCGGGAGGCAATTGCAGTACCGATTGCCAAGTCAACCGCCACCCATAGATCTGCTCCAAGCGTGTCAAGAACCGAGTGTAACATATCAGGGCGAGAAGCGAAAACACAACCTGGCGTACTCTGCTTCCTTGCAATGCTCGTAGTAGGATGGAATTCTAGGCGTTGCAGACGGCTCACGCGGAGATACCCTCCCTCATCAGGCACGACCCTTTCCTCTCTGGCGGCGGCACAGGATGCAGAATTGCACCGGTCCCGAAACAGATCTACAAGAGAATCCCGAATCTCCGTCAGTGATCCATCAATGTGTGATGCGTGGTGGTGGATGGCCCCCAACTGATATATTATTGCCGCAACTGGAGGTCTCACATGAAAATCCAACAGGTGAACAACGCTCCCTACACCATCGACAGCACCGCTCATCATCGGTTCGATGAACGAAATACTGTTTTCGTCCGCAAGCTGTGGGATTGTGAGGCCATCTTCTATGGAAAGCCAGAGTATCGATCGAATCCCGAACCGATTGTCGCCAAGGGGCTCGACCACTTCTCTCGCATCGACTACGCGCGGATGATGGCCGCGTGGGACATGCCTCATCTCCTTGGACCGTTCCAATCATGGCAGCGGCTTGCAGAGAAGGATCGAGCAGAGCGCGCACTTGGCCGCTTGCAGATCACTGACACCAGTGCGATGAGTGATGAGGTCAAGCGAACGGCCAAGATGTTCGGTGCCTGCCTGGTAGGTATTGCACCAGTGGATCTGCAATGGGTGTACTCGCTTGACCGCAATGGGGAACCGATACAGATCCCCGACAGCTTCCGCTTCGCCGTTGTCCTGGCTGTCGAAATGTCAGCCGAAGCGATTGCGACCTCACCGAGTTACCGCGCAGCCTGTGCAACGGCAATGGGGTACGGAGATATGGCCTACGTATCGATCCTCATAGCCCAATTCATCCGGAGGCTCGGCTACCGCGCGCTGCCCATGAGCAACGATACCGCACTGAGCATTCCACTCGCGATCGATGCGGGATTGGGGCAACTGGGACGCAACGGACTGCTGTGCACGCCCGAGTATGGGTCGCGAATTCGCCTGTGCAAGGTGTTCACAGATTTGCCGCTCGCTGCGGATCGACCGATTGATTTCGGCCTCACAGAGTTCTGCCAGAATTGCATGCGCTGTGCCGACGCATGTGAAGCAGACGCCATCTCGCATGATCCGTTGCCTTCGTACGACGTAGCTTGTCGCTCGAACAGCCCGGGCATCCTTCGATGGGCTGTCCATGCTGATCGCTGCTACGCCTTCTGGCAGAAGAACGGTGCTTCCTGTTCCAACTGCATCGCGGCCTGTCCGATGTCTCAAGGGAGCCTCCGACAGTCCGTTTCATAGCAGCTGTCCCCAGAAGAAGAGTCTTTCAGCACATCATCGATCTGGGGCAGCGGTTCGCTCCAGATCGCATGTCAGGCGCCATTCGCTTGGCGTATCAACCATCTGATCAAGTCCCAGCCGGATCTCATTTGTCAGTCACCCTCCGGCAGCAAGACACCGGACAGGATTGGCTCCTGCCAGTCACCCCATAGCATGCAAGCGCTCAGTCCGCAGGCCCGACACCGAACGTCCACCCCAGCAATCCCGACACAACGGTTGCGGTTTCTTCGACGAGCAAACCTGAATCGGCGACATCTTCCTGCAGCAAGCTCGGATCCGAGTGCAGTGCGATCACGCCATCCTCGGTCGCGGCGTAGAAGGACACAGCCTCGGGGAGACTGAGATTCTCTGCAATCGCCGTGCTCAGACCGTCGAGGAACAGCGAACAGCCAAGCGCGCCGATAACCGCACCATCAGACAGTACGGGGACTGCCGTGACCATCGAGACGCGGCCGGTCGATCGACTGACAACGACGTAGCCGGTGGCGATCCCCCCCGACATCACGACGGGGAAATAGGCGCGATCGGACAGATTCGCACTCGACTTGCCGCCGCTCACCGTGTGGTATGAGCCGTCCGGCAGGACGAACCAGGTTGCCATCGGCAAGCTCGCACTCTGAAACGTTTCCAGCAGGGCGAACATACCGTCCCAAGAGGCCGACTTGACTGGCGCTGTGGCCGCCAAGACAACCATGGTACGGATTAGTCCTTCCACGTACGTCTCCGCCAAACCCGCCGCCGCAGACACCGCAACCTCCCCACAGTCCGTCAACGTTGGCTCCGAGTTGGCACAGCATGTCCAAGCTGCACCG
>Ga0272441_10008101_pt1 | contig 16800 bp, 16 predicted proteins | sample SSMProp6N_FD_193582 | JGI IMG/M metagenome (GOLD analysis project Ga0272441, IMG submission 193582) | Marine sediment archaeal communities from Little Sippewissett salt marsh, Falmouth, MA, United States - SSM-Prop-6N | ecosystem: Environmental > Aquatic > Marine > Wetlands > Sediment ...
CGACTTGGTTGCTGGACGCCGCTCTACGCCTGAACGTATAGCCCGTAGCGTGGTGGAGCCAACGTTGAAGAACGCTACACCCGGAGACTTAAGCTTCGTGTTGCCCTACCGCTATTTGTCCGACATAAGGGAAATGCTTCAAGCCTTAGACGTAATCGCGCCGGGAATCCACTCCCGAGACACGCTCCTTTACGGCATAGAAGTGAAATTCTACTCTTCACACCTGCAACTGAACAACGTGTTGGAAAGCAAAATCCAGAACATGTTCACCATAGGCGACGGCGCCGGCGTCACCAGAGGCCTAATTCAAGCTTCAGCTTCAGGCGTAATAGTAGCCAGAGAAATTCTCAAGAGGGAAAAACTGAAGGCATAGGAAAATGGCCGTTGCTCAGAACATCAGGTGCTCGCACTGCGGCGCGCCAGTTGAGTTCAAGCCTGGAGAGCTAATAGCAACCTGCAAGTACTGCGGCTTCACCACCGTAATCGAGACTGGATCACCCTTCAAGTTTGAGCATTCACTGTTGATTAACAAGTATGATTTAGCTCAAACAGACGAGCTGATACGCGGTTGGATGCGCTCGGGCTTCATGAAGCCAGGCGACCTTGCCCGAAAATCCAAAATTCTCGAGAAAAACCTTGTTTACTTGCCTTTCTGGGTTGTTTCTGTCGAAGCCAAAACCAACTATAAAGGCATATTCGAGCGCATATCGCCGCCTATCGTGAAGGACGGGAAAATCCAGAAAGAGTACAACTGGCTTGTGCTGGCGCGGGAGGCAGTAGGGTTCCCAACAAGAGAATACGATGTTCCTTTGGAAGGCAAGATTCCATATGACTTCAGGAAAATTGAGGGGTTCGCAAAGGTTTTGAACAGTGAAATCGACAGGGAAGAAGCGTTGGAGCTTGCCAAACAGCAAATCGAGGAGCATCACCGTTACCTGCTTAAGCAGGACGTGGACAAAGTCATCGAGATTTACACTGAAATCAACGTGAAACAAGCAGTTTACTTGCACGCACCAGTGTGGTTCATTAAGTACGAGTACAAAGGCAAAACGTATCCGCTGATACTCGACGGTGCAGTTGGAATGGCGCTTAAGGGAGACATACCTTCATCTAAGTTTTAACTTTTCCACGAAACTTAAACTTTAAAAGCGCTTTATTGTTTCTATAACGAATTGAATAGTAGACGGGGAGATAGAGTTGAGTGAGAAAAAAGATGTTTATGCAGAAGCAAAAAAGCAAATGCGCCTAGGCGAGCGTATCCTCGCGGCAATCCCTGGTTTCCACGGCTACAAAGAAAAAGAGTTGCGTCGCGAATCTGACAAGCTGATCCGCAATCACCTGTACCGTAAGCTTTCAAAATCGAAAAATGACCTTAAGTCGGTCTTTCAGAAGTTGTCTGACCGCCGTTACTTCGACGTTTTGACTGACATGGATCGTCTCATGGCGAAAGTTGACCGTGTAACCGCCAAGGTTGACCACGCGTCTTACGGGTACTCTGGCTTCTTTGACATTGTGAAGGTGAAGGAGGAGAACCTTGACCGAATGATAGCCTTTGATAACAAGCTGGTTGATGCGGCTGAAGTTTTAGCGGCTGATGTTGACGTTTTCAAGGCTGAGATAGCGAAAGGCGAAACCAAGGATGTCAAAGAAAAAGTGCAGAGTATAGCTGACAAGTTCGAGGCGTTCGAGGAAACTTTTGATAAGAGAGCTGAAGTAATATTAGGAGTGACTTAAAGATGCCACAAGTTATAGAATGGAAGACCGCGGGTTCCGAAGACATTGTCTGGCGGTACCCCAACGAGGAAATAACGTGGGGCTCTCAGCTTGTAGTGCACGAGTACGAGATGGCTGTGTTCTTCAGAGACGGCAAAGCCTACGACGTTTTCGGTCCAGGCAGACACACGCTTACCACGCTGAATTTGTCTCTGCTGACTGGCTTGCTAACGCGCATCGCAGGCTACGGCGAGAAACCCTTCAAGGCAGCTGTCATATTCATTTCCACAAAGGTTTTCTCTGGCAAATACGGAACCAGCGCACAGACCACAGAGTTAGCGCCGCTTAAAGTGCATGGTGCCTTCTGGTTCAAAATAGAAAACGCACAATTGTTCGTGAACGAAGTCGTCGGCGGACAGAACGCTTACACGACAGGAGACGTTAACAATTTCCTACGCGGCTTCTTAAACGAGAAAATAATCGACGCGCTTTCACACTACGACTTGGTAACGGTTTTCACAAGGCTAGATGAGACTTCGCTGATAGTTAAAAACTCGCTAATTGACTACTTTAAACGGTTAGGCATAGAACTCACCGACATGCGGTTCGAAGGCATAGATACCACGCCAGAATACCGTGAACGCTTGTTCTGGCTTAAAACAGGAAGAACCGCGCCCGAAGAGGTTCTGCGCATGGAAACCGTGAAAAGCGCTGCGGAATCACTTGGAAAGTCTGGTGGCGGCGGTGCAGCCCTAGGAACAGGCATGGTGCTTATACCGCAAATCATGACGCCCACTGGTCCTGCACAGGCGCCAGCAGCCGCGTTGGTGATTTGTCCCAAGTGCTCCTCTAAGGTGCCGGCGACGTCAAAGTTTTGTCCCGAATGCGGAAAGCAGCTTACGCCTCCTTCAGCTGGAGCAATCAGCTGTCCCAAATGCAGCAAATCGATTCCTGCAGGTTCCAAGTTCTGTCCTGAATGCGGCGAAAAGATTTCTTAGCAGCTCTAAGGCGCAAGTAGCGCCCACATTTTTTCTAAACGTTTTTTTATTCCACCGTGCAGACATTGTGGCAGAGGCTAAACGGTTATGCGCGAAGAGGTCATCGGTCACGGAACATGGTACGATAAGATGGCTCGGAAAGTAGTCAACCGAGAGCGGAAGCTGGACCGAAGCTTGGACAAGGTCAAGACCGAGATGGGTCTCGGTGCTTCTGGTTTCCCCCACATAGGCAGCCTCGGAGACGCGGCGCGTTCCTACGCGGTTACGCTGGCTCTGAAGGAAATAGGTGTCACCTCTGAATTGGTTGCCTTCTGTGATGACAAGGATGGTTTGCGGAAGGTTCCTGTTGGACTGCCTGAGTCGTTGAATAAGTATCTGGGGTTTCCCGTGTCCAGCATTCCCGACCCGTTTGGCTGCCACGAAAGCTACGGGAAGCATATGAGTTCGCTTCTGCTTGACGCTTTAGACGAGTGCGGCATCCAATATCACTACTTTTCCGCGAAAGAGGTTTACGAGAAAGGGTTGCTGCTGGATGAAATCCGAACGATACTGTTGAATGCTAAGAAGGTCGGCGAAATCGTCAAGGAGGAAGTGGGTCAAGACCGTTACACTGAAGTTTTGCCTTTTTTCCCAGTTTGCAGCAAATGTGGGCGTATCTACACTACAAAAGCCTACAAGTTTGAGCCAGAAACAGACAAAGTCCTCTATAAATGTGAAGGCTTAGAAATCCGGGGCAAACTCATTGCTGGCTGTGGACATGAAGGCGAAGCTGACATAGCCAAAGGTGAGGGTAAACTTACTTGGAAAAGCGAGTTTGCTGCCCGCTGGAAAGCGTTAGACATCAGGTTTGAAGCTTACGGCAAAGACATCGCTGACTCAGTGAAGATAAATGACCGCATATGCCGTGAGGTTCTCTGTTTTGAACCGCCGTCTCATGCAAAATACGAGATGTTCTTGGATAAAGGCGGAAAGAAAATTTCCAAGTCAGCGGGCAACGTGTTCACGCCGCAGGTTTGGTTCCGTTATGGTTCTCCCCAGTCGCTGTTGCTGCTGATGCTGAAGCGGTTTGTTGGCACCCGCACCCTTGACGTGTCTGATATTCCCTCTTACATGAACGAGTTTGACGAGCTTGAAGATGTTTACTTCGGCAAAAAACAGGTAAGCGAAAAAGCCGCTGTTAAACTCAAAGGCTTATACGAGTACTGCTGGGTCATGAAACCCCCTGCTAAACCCAGCGTCCACGTGCCGTATAACCTGCTGGCGTTTTTGGTTAAAATGGCGCCGAAAGAATGCCTGAACGTGTTCCTCACCGAAAAGCTTCAAAGCTACCGCTACCTGCAGAAAAACCAGCAAGTTGACGCTGACCTAGCAAAGCGGGTTGAGTACACGCTCAACTGGGTTCAGGACTTCGAGGAAATTAAAGAAACACCTGTAAACATCACCGAAGCCGAAAAAGCCGCCGTCAAAGACTTAGTTAACGTTCTAGAAGCTGCAAATGAGCCTGATGAAATACAAAACGCCATTTTCAACGCTGCCAAAACCAACGGCTTGAAGCCTGGTGCATTCTTTAAAACTCTCTACTTAATTTTGATGGGTGCTCCGCAGGGACCAAGACTGGGACCGTACATACTTGCTATGGGCAAGCAAAATGTCATCTCTGCTTTGCGGAGAGCGTTAAGCAAGAAATAGAGTTGTTGCCTCTAGATTCCTTTCAAGACTACTCTTACGACAAGCACGTAAAGGATTAGAATAAGCAAGATTCCCGTGCCAGCTCGCCGCGCAAAGTCCCTTAGTTTTTTGAAGTTCTTTTCAGACGCGTCTTGTGTCCGCTTCATGAAATAAAGCAGACAAGGAACTAAACAAGCAAAGGCAACTAAATACCACTCGAGAAAGGGAATCAACGACAAATTAAGCAACTCGTAGATTATCGGAAGGGTTATTGTAACTAACAGCGAAACGGTCGCAAATCTTAGGGCAGTTTTTTTGCCGTACTTCACTGCGAACGTGTTAATTTCCGCCAATGCGTCTGCCTCGTAATCTCCAACCACCTGGTAAATTTGGCCAGCGCACTGAATAAGAAAAATCGGCACCACCGTGTAAAACACGTCCTGATAACGCCGAACAATCCAATAAAACTCGAACTCCAAGGTTAACAGAGGTACAGTTTGTACTCCTATGAGAAAAGGTAGTACTCCTGCCCCGATACCGCATACAATAACGTCCCATCCGGCTCTGCTTTTGAAACATACAGGCGGAGTAGAATATCCTATCCCAAGTAGCATGAAAGCGAAAAGCAGCAAGAAAACACTGATGTCTGCGAGAACCGCGCTTGTCAAGCTAACCGAAGTGAACACGAAAAACAGCGCGAGCGCCGTTCTGGGAGGGACCTCTCCAGATGCAATCGGCAAATCTTTTTTCAGGTTATTTGCTCTATCATTTTCATAGTCAAAATACTGGTTCAAAATGAATACAGAACTGGCAGCGAGCAAAAACGCAACAAAAACCACCGCGAAACGTTCTATCGTTGGAAGCTCAAACAAAATGCAGCCAAGCAAAAAATTGAACAGCCAAGCCTGCCAACTATCAAACCGCAACAGCTTAACGTAAGCACGAACTTTTCTTTTCAAGGGCATTTTGGTCTTCTCAGCTTTACTCTAAAATCTGATATAAACATATATGTATACATCTGTATTTTTGCTCAGCATTTATATTATGCGAATAGAATAATCTCGCGCTGAGGGCCCGTAGTCTAGTACGGATTATGACACTGGCCTGCGGAGCCGGAGATCCTGGGTTCAAATCCCAGCGGGCCCGCCATCCCCTCCTCTTTCTCGTCCACTATATACCGTGGGGGCGGCTCAGAAGCACTTATATTTCAACGGCAACATTCGTTATTTATGCCTCTGAAAAGAGCTGGTGTATTTTTTCTTCTCGGACTTGCCGTTTTAGCAGTGATTATAGCGGTGCTGGCTTTGCCTAACGCCATTGATGTGGACCTTACGCGTTCAGCGGTTAGGTTTTTTGGGTTGTACGGCTATCTGTTTCTCAGCGTAACCGTTTTGGTTACTCCTTTTCTGCGTGAAGTCACTCAGGCTTTCGGCAAAACTTTCCTGAAAGTTCACCACAGCTTCGCCGTCCTAGGCTTAGTCTTAATTACTCTACACCCAGTTTTCAACGCACTAGAATTTAGCCTATCAGTTTTTGTGCCGCGTTTCGATTCGTGGGACATCTTTTGGTTGTTCGCGGGCAGACCCGCGTTTATCCTAATTTACGTTGCCGTTTTTGCAGTTTCCTTAAGAGCTAAAGCGCCGAAGTACTGGCGGGCTTTCCACGCCTTAATGTACGTAGTATTACTTTTAGGAATAGCGCACGCCAACCTCATCGGCAACGACTTCCAAAATCTTGGAGTGATGCTTATTTTCAACGCGTTGTTCATTGCGTCTCTTGCGGGTTTTGCGTTTAAAAGGTACAGAAGTTACCAGCTTAAAAGGAAAATGAGGCGCTGATTGGCAGCTCTTACTTGGACTTTCTAGGTTTTTCTAGTGATCCCAAAATAAAGTCTTATGTATTCCTGTGATGACCTTAGAAGAGGAGTTGGACAGTTATGCGAGATGGAACAGACGAAATAATAAAAACCAAACTATACGGGGAAATCGAGACCCTCGAGAAGCAGTACCGCGCGCTTAAGGGTTATCTTGCAGGAAACGATGACAGCTTGGAAATCGTCGGCGCCGCAAAAGGATTCAGAGACACCTTAAACAAAATCAGCACGCACGTCCTCACGTTGTACACTCTGGAGGGACACAAAACCAAAATCACATGGGATTCCCTCCTCACGAACATAGACCACGCTTTGGAGACGTTGCAGTCTTCGCGTTCTAAGCCTAGACCCGCAATTCAGCTTGCCCTGAACATTTCTGAACCCAAAATCGAGGAAGTTATGTCCTACCTGTTAACCCTCAAAAAATCCCTGCAGTAAAGCAGAGCTTACTCCACAATTTTTTCCCAGCTTTTAACCAAATCCAGAACTTCTTGAACAGGCTCGCCGCCGTAGCCTTCCAAAATTTTGCGATGTTCAACCTTGTCAACCGTTGCCTTCTGGAAATCCCTGATTTGGCTAGCGCCGTTCGCCAAGTAGAGGATTCCGTCGATGCCTGTGCGCGCACAGCGAACGCTCACGGTCAGCAGCTCGGAGGCTGATGGCACGTCTTTGGCGTTGTCGCCTGGACCGTAAACGTACAGGCTGATGTAAACTGGCTTCTTGAGCAGCTTCTTGAACCCGCGCGCCAGCATCTCCCAGTACCAAGGCGTCGCGTAGCTTTTGCTGAACATTACAACGTTGAACGCGTCAGCGTACTTGGATAGGTCATCGAAGTCGACGCCGTAACGTTCACAGGCGGTTACAGGGTCAGGCTGAATGCACATGACCAACTCTTTTTTGACGCGTTCCCTGACTTGGGCGATGTAATCGGTGACTTCTTTTCTGCGCCATTCAAACCAGCTGAGACCGCTTTTCTTCCAGAGCTCTTTGCAGCGCGGGCACGTGCAGTGACCATGGTCTGCGAAGTACTGGCTGTTCAGCCACACACCCAGAGAGTGGCGGTCAACATCCTCAATGTAATCCAGCTGTTCAGCTCTATGCTCAGGCTGCGTAGCGCAAACAACATCCCAATAAATGTTGAAATTGCGGTTTCCCATCCGCGCTGGACCAAGAGGAGACTGTGAAATCCAATCAAGATGACTACGAGTAGCCGCATTATCAGCGAAAACCGCAATATTGCTGTACATGTCCTGAACCGGAGGAATCCTAGCGCCTGTTTCCAATTTAACGCGCAACACGTGGAAGTCAAAACCCGCAGCTTTCTCTGCCTCATACAGGTACGCACCAAACTTCAAATAATATACACACCTTACGTCAAGCAAAGAAAACGGCACGTGATTATAAGGTTTCGGATGAAGCAGCCGCAACACCACTATGGGAAGTCTACTCTCCCAGAGGCTCAAAAAACCCTGTCCTCAAAGCAAAATTCAAGCTCCTCACCTTTTCACTCTATTTATGTAGTTCACTTAGGCTCGATGAAGAAAGTGGCGCCATTGCGCTACTGCCTGTCCTCAGCAGTTGGAATAGTTTAAGAACTGATAAAACTTATGAAGCCAATTGCGCCAGTTAGAAAACATAGAACTCAAAACAGCAAAGGTAAAACCGTTATCCTGTCATCCTCTGTCATCACGAGACGACGAGGAATGTTTAACTCTTTCTAAGTGCCTGCAATACATGGGGCTTTCAATGGACAAGGAAGGCGCTTCAAAGAAAGATTGGCGCATTACTTTGAGATTACCGAAGCGAGACTACTATTTCATTCAAAAACTGGTAGAGGAAGGAGAGTATGTGAATTCGGCGGATGTTATTCGCGATGCAGTCAAACATTTCAGGGCTGAGTTGGAACTTCATGCTCCTATCCGAAGCAAAGGAGTGGAGGGGCTTTGGATTTTCAAGGAAGGAATTGAACAAAAGGATTTTGGAGATTGGTTTGCAGCGCATACAAGTTTCATGCTGCCTATTCACAGTTACAAAGGAGAAGTTCACCTATTCAATGATGCCTTGGTTTTTTATGGTACACACAGGAAAACGAACGAAACGGAAGTTGTTGCTATTCCTTTCCAAAGCATTAGAAGTGTTTACGTGGGTTTTGATGAAGCCTACAGACGCGGAGAAACCAGAGGTGGCTTCAATCATGAAGCGCCATTAAGAATAGAATACAAACATAGTAGCGTGGTTAAAACCATTTATGTTTTCATGGAGTTTAACAGAATTACCAGATCAAACAAAAACCAAGAATGGTTTGAAACTCTTCAAAGGATACAACGAGCAGGTAACCGAAATGACCTCAAAAAACTCTAGATTAAAGGTGCTGTTACAGTGGCGATAATTGAGGTTGAAGGATTAACAAAAACGTTCGGTTCTCACGTGGCTGTTGACCGCCTCAATTTTGAAGTTGAAGAAGGTGAAGTCTTCGGTCTGCTGGGTCCAAACGGCGCGGGTAAAACGACGACTGTCCGCATGCTGGCTTGTCTAATTTCAGCTTCAGGCGGATCTGCCAAGGTGGGAGGGCACAAAATTGGTGAGAATCCTCTTGAGGTGAGGCAGACTGTTGGGATTCTAACCGAGAGCCCGAGTTTGTATGAGCGGCTAACCGCTTATGAAAACATGGATTTTTTCGCAGAAGCCTATAATCTGTTAGACCCTCAAGAAAAGGCAGTTCGCATCAGAGAACTGCTTGAATTTTTTGACCTGTGGGAGCGCAGAAACGACAAGGTGGCAGGCTTTTCGAAAGGCATGAAACAGAAACTTGCGATTGCTAGGGCACTTGTGCATAAGCCTCCAGTCCTGTTTTTAGACGAGCCAACTGCTGGTTTAGACCCGGAAGCGGCAAAAGAGGTCAGAGACCTAATGGAGATGCTTAGTCGGCGTGAGAAGCACACTATTCTGTTATGTACGCATCACCTTGAGGACGCTGAGAAATTGTGCGATAGGGTGATGATGATAAGCAGGGGTAAGAGCGTTGTCGTAGGAACTCCTGACGAGCTCAGGGAAAGAATAGCTGGCAGCCCCACAGTACAGATTACATTGAAGAAACTAAATTCTGAGATTATTGAAGCCGTGAAAAAGGTCAACCAAGTCGAACAAGTCAACGCTGACGAATCTGCGTCTACCCTCACGGTAACTCTGGACGACGCGCAATCGGGAACACCTGAAGTAGTGAGAAAAATCGTTGAAGCTAACGGTTTGGTTCTCGGCGTCAACATTCTCCGCCCCTCCCTTGAAGAGGCTTACCTGAAACTGATTAAGGAGGAACAAAAATGAGAATCGAAAAAGCAATGCTGGTTTTCAAAAAAGACTGGCGTGAAATCAGGAGAAACTGGCAAGTCATCTTACCTATAGTAGTGGTGCCACTCATGATTTCCGTATTTCTCCCTGTTGTTCTAACCGTAATTCCCAGCTTAGCCGCCACACCCGGAACATCAGTAAGTGGCTTCGAGGCCTTGATGCAAAACCTGCCTAGCCATGTGCAAGAGCAACTTGCAGGGATGACTGAAATGCAAGTTATGATTTACGTCATGGCGCTTTACTTCTTCGCCCCGTTCTTCCTTATAATTCCGCTGATGGCGTCAAGTGTAATTGCCTCAGACAGCTTCGCTGGTGAGAAGGAGAGAAAAACAATAGAGGCTCTACTAGCCACACCCATATCAGATGGTGAACTGTTTCTGGGAAAAACACTGGTTTCCTTCATCCCATCCATGGCTGTGACCATAATCTCTTTCGTCATATACTCAATAGTTTTCGACCTGCTGGCGTTTAGCATATTCAACGGCGCGTTGTTGCTTCCAACCCTTGATTGGCTTCTGCTGATATTTGCTTTAGCTCCAACTGTGGCTCTCGCAAGCATCGGCTTAACAGTTATGGTCTCTGCAAAAGTGAAAGGCTTCAGAGAAGCTCAACAAATAAGTGCTGTTCTGCTGATTCCCGTCCTCGCATTAGTATTCGGGCAGGTCACTGGCGCCATAATCTTTGGACCCATAGTGATATCAGCGTTAATAGGAATATTCGCAGTAATTGATTTTGCCATATTCAGAATAGGTGTGAAAATGTTCAAAAGAGAAGAAATCCTTTCAAAATTAGCCTAATCCACGCCTGCAAATAACTTGTCTGCGCCCAATCACATAACGTGCACATCAACAACGAGCTGGAACCAGTTTGGACCCGTGCTTCTCACAACGCGGACAAAAGGCGCCTCAAAATCCACGCCTAAAGCGTCAAGTTCTTTTGCCACTTTTAGTTTAGCCTTCTCGGCTGGGCTTTCAGTTTTCTTTGCATGCTCAAGATCGTAGTAGTGTATCCATCCTCCCGACGCCTTCAACGCAGATAAAGCGTAGGGCAAGTATTCAAGGGCTTTTTCGGGTAGAGGCATCAAAACGCGGTCTGCCACGCGTTGAAGTTGATTGGTGATTATTTCTTTTGAGTCGCCCAGCAACGGGGTTACCTTACCGTAAACTCTGTTAAGCCGGATGTTCTCCTGCATGAACTTAATCGCCGCGGGGTTAACGTCTATGGAAAAGACTTTCGCAGGGTTTGCATGTTTCGCGATCATGATTGAAAAGCAGCCGACACCCGCGAACATGTTGACAACGGTTTCGTCAGGTTCAACCTTCCTTGCGATGCGCATTCTTTCGTGGGAAAGTCTGGGAGAAAAATAGCATTTTGCCACGTCAACGGAGAAGGAGGAGCCGAATTCCCTGTGAACTGTGCTGGTTTTGTTTTCGCCAGCCACATGTGTTAAGCGTCGGAGCCTAAGGTCTCCAGCCACAGGGCTTGCTTGAAGCAGAACCGTTTTCACGTTCCGATGGCTATTCATTATTGCCTTTGCGGCGGTTTGCGTGTTCGCCTGTGAAGTGCAGGGCCGTCTGATTATGGCAATGTCGCCTACAACGTCAAAGGAGTTGTAAACTTTGTCTATGTCTTCTCGAGAAAGAACACCTGAAAGGGGTTTGCGTAGCCGTTTTCTCAAGCTTCAACCTTCGTTAATTCAAAGGGCACTGGAAACATTTAAAAGCAAAATACTTTTCCTTTGTAGGAAGGGTAAGTCCATTGGAACAAACAGGAATTGTTTATGAATGTATAAGATGTGGCGCAACAGTCCCATCTGAAGAATTGGAACTCCGAGGCGGAGAAACAAAATGCATAATCTGCGGCTACAGAATTCTGAAAAAGGTAAAACCGCCCGTAGTTAAACGTGTACAAGCCAAATAAGAGAGAGGTTGAATAAACCTCGCGAATTAACGAGTTAAACGCTTTTCGCTTCAATGTTTTCCTTAGAAGATTTCTCTGTCCCCAATCTTGCGCAACGCCTTTCCTCGGAGCTTTATTGACTCGCCGATTACCTCTTCAGGAGCCCTTTCTACAGTTTTTCGTTTTACGGTTTCTCCGCAGATTCCCCGTGGTAGCAAACGCCTCTTAGCGCAGAGGGCATAAGTACAGTTCGCAACGTTACAGGAATCATCAGTCCATCTGCACCATACAACGTCGCGGCGGTAGAAAGCGGCGTTTTTGACGCATTTGAAGAATTGACACGTGGGAGAACAGGTTTTTGTTTGAGCCAATAGACACACCCCTATTGTTAATCAATAAAATTCAATGTTGCGATGCATTCCCAGAAGTGTATTCGCTTGGAAGCCATATAAATTTTTTTATTCCAAACTAATGATTACACGTTTAACTTTCACTAGCAGGTTTAGCTCTTTTCCTTCTGTAAACTTCAATAGAGACAAACAGGATTATTGCCAGCAAAATTACGATAAAAGTTGCCAGCACACTGCTCTCAATTAGGAAAGGTCCTATTAGAATGTACTTAGCCAATCTAATCTGTATTTCTGTCGGCTCCTCAATGCGGAGGCTAACTGCTTCGTAGGAGTTTTCCAGACCTTCGGGGTAGGTGATTATCTGCATGTTGCCCCCAATCACATTGCCAAAAGTTGTTGTTCCGTTAGCTTGTGTCGTTGTTAATTGTGTTCCTGTTCCTGGTCCATTAAGCACCACGTTCATGTTAGGGATTGGCTGGTTGAAGTATTCAACAACCGTTACTGATACCTGAATGTTGTAGAGACTGCAACAAATTTCCCTTTGTGTGTTGCTGAAAACCTCAATAACAATTTCCTTCAACAAAATATCCTCTTTGTAAACTCGTAGCCGGTACTTGCCGAATGTAACTTCCACAGTAACTGTTCCTGTAGCGTCAGTTATGGTCCCATGGAATAAACCGCTTGTTACTTCAAACAGTTCTATACGTGCGTTAGGAATCACTGCTAGGTTGTAATCGATTATTTTAAGGGTCAAAGTTCGACTTGGGCACAATATTATCACCTCGGAAACTGGTTGCACCAGAAGACCTGTGACAGTGTTGTTGCCAACATTGAAAACTATGCCGTAAAGAGACGCGTTTGTGGTGTAACTTATTTCAGGTAGAATAGATTTCAGAATAAAAGTTCCTGAAAAATCTGTTTGGCCCGAGGCATGACCCGTTTTTGATAAGCCTTCTTTTGTTGTAACATATTGATATGTGATGTATAGATTAACGAAAGGTATTAGATTTCCATCTTCATTTTGGACGCTTATTTTAAGATTAGTCAACTCACACGTTAAATCAAACGTGCTTTCTCCAGTTATAGACACATTCATTTCGCTGACTTCCACACCATTCCAGAACGCGCTTACAGTATGGTTGCCCTTTTCAAGGTTCAAACTGGCTATTCCGTCAGATGTGCTTGTACCGTTGTATATTGTGTTTGTCGCTTGGTCAAGGGCTTCAACCACTATTTGAGGCACAAGTTCACCTGCCAAATTTAAAGTTCGGATCTTGACAGTATAACCTGAGACAGTGAAGAGTTGTGAATCAGGTATGAGCTTAGTCATATTCTCTGGTGTTATGGTTATATTGTAATCGCCAATTAACGCATTGGATGGAACTGTCCAAGAAGAGTTAATTATGCCTTCGCTTGAGGCAGTCACTGTTTCAGAGTGTACAATAGCACTGTTTTTCGCGTATTTAATGGATATTGTTGCGTTTTCGTTAGGTTGATATCCTATCGCGCGTATTGCCACGGCTTGACCTCTATGATACTCGCTTAAATCAGTGAAACCCACGAAAATTTGATTTTCAGCCAACAGTTGAGTCTTATTAAAGTACACTTGGTATGGACCTGTATAATTAGTAAGTGAGCCTTCAGGTTGAAAAGCAACGCTTGGATAAGTGACTTGCGCAATTGCAACTGCTTCTTGGTTTGAGACCGCGAGTTCAACTAGTTGTGAATAACTCGTGCTGAGCGGTGCCGGAAGTTCAACCGTAACGTTTGCGTAGTATGAAGTGTCTGATTGCAAGCCGGTTAGTTTTACATTCAAAACAACGTCGCTTCCTTCTTGCAATTGTTTGGGTGAAGAAGGCGTGAGGGCTTCAATGTAGTACGCCAGCGCGATACTGAATGCGTAGGTTGCGTTGACGTTTTTGCTGACATCTCTCATCGTTATTGTATAGTCTCCTCCTGGCAGTTGGGGGATTGTGAAATTTGCGTTTACGTAGTATCCTTCCGAAGTGTGGTTTGCAACAAGTTTTTTATCAAACCAAATTTGATACTCGCCATTTGTGGTGTCTATGGTGCCTTGAAGGTTAACCTTTTGCCCTACAACTCCCTCTTCTTCAGGGTTGACTAAGTATATGTTCACGCCAAGCTGCCCTAGAACTATCGAGAGCGGCATGAACAGAAATGAAACACTCAGCAATATTAGGAGAGTTACTGTGGCAGCTTTTCTCTTCAAACGAGACTTCTCCTGTATTCAGCAGATTTTCATTGTGCCAGAACATTTTAAACTTTGCCTTTACGCCTACACCGTTTTTCAGCGCGAGCGTTTTATAAATCAGCTTCTAATAGTTCTTATTCCATAACCAAATCTGTATGGACCTGTGAAACATCTTGGAAGACTCTATTCCACTTCCGCTGTTGCAAGTGTTAAAGAAGCATAGGTACCATCTTGTCGGCAAGCATTCAGCAGTTAAAAGGTGCAAGTGGCTTTACGAATCTTTAATTAACGATAGGTCATGCTACAAGCAGAAGTTTTACGGGATAAAATCACACCAGTGTATGCAAATGTCACCCTCGCTTTTTTACTGCACACAACAGTGCCTGTTTTGTTGGAGAGCGCAAAGCGGAGACTTGCAAGTTAAATGGGATGAAATGGAACTGCCAGATTGGGATTCCGCTGAAGAAGTCGCGCGAGAAAGCTTGAAGGCACAAGCCAAGATTTTAACCGGGTACAATGGACACCCGAAAACAAACTGGAAGAAGTTCACAGAAGCTTTAACGCCTAAACATGTTGCCATAAGTTTGGCGGGTGAACCAACGCTTTACGGGCATCTGGGAGAGCTGATTCGCACGTTTCATCATAAGGGGTTTACCACGTTCCTCGTTTCTAACGGTACGGTGCCATCTAAACTCGCGGATTTAAGCGAGGAGCCAACACAGCTTTACATCTCAGTCTGCGCCCCAAATGAAGAGGTGTTCAGGCGCGTTTGCCGCCCCCACATTCCTAACGCTTGGGCGAAGTTAAATGAGACTCTGGGGTTGCTGCCGAGTTTCAGGTGCCCCACCGTGACTCGCATGACACTGGTTAAAGGGCGTAACATGGAGTTTGCGGATGGATATGCCGACCTTGTTGAAAGAGCCGAGCCCACGTACATTGAAGCTAAGGCTTACATGCATGTTGGGTTTTCGGGGCTCCGTTTGGATTACAAGAATATGCCTTCGCATGGGGAGGTTTACGATTTCGCGAGGCGCCTAGCAGAGAGAACGGGATACAGCATTATAGATGAGTCAGCCGAGAGCCGGGTTGTATTATTAAGTAAACGAGAAAAACCAATACGTTTTGAAACGCCCTGAACAATAGAATATGGGTAGCAAATAATTCAATTTTCAGTGCTATCCAAACGGTTTAATAAGGCTGTGATGGAAACTGTGAAAGATAGCCTTAAATAGGTTTTTAGACGACCCTATTCTTGAACTTATGATTTAATTCAACGGGTGGTGAACTATGGTTAGTGAAGGAAGAGGGAGACTGTTCAGGAGAAAGGACGGTAAATACCTGATTTACTTGCCAAAAGACCTAGCAGAAGACAGCATGTTTCCATTTAAGGGAGCAGATTCTATCTTCGTCAAAGTAAGCTTCAGGCTAAAAGACGACAAGCTTCTGATTGAGAAATGGGTAGAACCTGAACCAGAAGAAGAATAAGTAGAAGAGGAAAAACTCCTCTTAACATCCTTTTTTTTAATAGTGACTTAATAAATAGTTAACACGTTTTACAGTTGGGTGAAAACTTGGCAACTTTGAAGTCTATTTTGAAAGAAGTGAAAGAAGAGCTTACGAAAAAAGACAGGGTGCGAGAAAACGCGCAGCAAAACATGCGGAAAGCAACAAGCCTTTCTAAGCAATCAATACTTCTCATGCACCAAAAAAAGTATGAAAAAGCCAGAAAATCAATTGAAAACGCGAAAGAGATCATTTCCAAACTTCAAGATTCATCAAAAGAATATCCAAACATAATCTACAGCGGCATGTTCAGCGCGGCGCTTCAAGAGTACGCTGAAGCAAACATTTTTCAAGGGTTAATCCAAGAAGCGCGGTTTGTCACGCCTGACGAAATTAACGTGCCTGCGGTAGACTACGTGCTGGGTTTAGCTGATGTTATAGGCGAGTATCGCCGGCTGGTTCTGGACGTGTTACGCGAAGGAGACGCTGAAAAAGGCGAAAAATGCTTGCAAACTATGGATGAAATCTACATTGAGTTAATGGCGATGGATGAAGCGTACATGCTTGTTCACGGGCTTAGAAGAAAATGCGACGTAGCACGGCGAATTATTGAAACCACGCGGGGCGACATCACTCAAGAAGTGCGGAGAAAGTCACTGGAGAACTACCTGAAACAGTTTGAACAGGCACAAAGAAAAAAGCGGCAGCCCCGAAAAGGTTAACCGATGCACCCCCCTGCGGCAGAACACAATTTTTCGGTTTCAAAAGCCCACAAAACACAACTACGCTTATCTCATAAGATTATCACTGAAGACCGTTTACCCGAAAAGCTCACGTGCGTCGCTGGTGTTGACGTCGCATACGTCGACGATTTAGCGATAGGCGCGGTGGCGGTTTTGGATTACGTGTCGCTTGAACTTTTAGAGCAACAAACGGCAACGTGCCAAGCCAAGTTTCCATACATTCCAACTTTGCTTTCCTTCAGGGAGATTCCGCCCACAGTTGCCTGCATCAAAAAGCTGAAGTTGCAACCTGACATCTTGCTTGTTGACGCGCAAGGAGCCGCACACCCATATGGATGCGGTTTCGCCAGCCACCTCGGACTCGCAATAGAAGAACCTACAATTGGAGTTGCAAAAAACAGACTAACCGGCGAACCCAAAACTGTAGCAGGACAGACGCTTTTGGTTCAAAACGGGAGAGTCATCGGTGCGATTGTCACAACAAAAGAGGGAG